>Ga0302310_10000704_pt1 | contig 30173 bp, 21 predicted proteins | sample III_Palsa_N1_2_FD_200451 | JGI IMG/M metagenome (GOLD analysis project Ga0302310, IMG submission 200451) | Peat permafrost microbial communities from Stordalen Mire near Abisko, Sweden - III_Palsa_N1_2 | ecosystem: Environmental > Terrestrial > Soil > Palsa > Peat permafrost | place: Sweden...
GTGCTTGCCGATCGCCAGCGCATCTTCGCTGCCGTCCGTCACACCGTCCGCGTCAAACAGGTGCGACGCCTTTGCCGTCGCTGCTGTCTGTGCATTGAGCTGCGCCACGTTCACCGCATCCGTACCGGCCGTGCCGGCCGCCACGTTGGTGATCTGACGCTCGTGTCCGGCCGTACCCACCGATACGCTGTTCACACGATCGGCCTGCGCACCCGCACCCAGCGCAACGCTGTTGTCCGCATTGGCTTGCGCCGCGAAACCAAGCGCGGAGGAATTTGTCGCGGTAGCTTTCGCAACACTACCAATCGCGGTCGACTGTGCCGCGCTTGCGCTCGAATACGCGCCATTGGCCAAGGCATAACCACCATTGTCCGGGCCGACGCCCGGCGCATTCGCATAAGCCTTGTAACCTGAGGCCGTGTTGTACGAGCCATTGTTGGCCTGGGCATAGACGCCCACCGCACTTCCGCCCTGGTTGTCACCGCCACCTTGCGGATCGGCTTGGCTGCCAAAACCCACTGCGATGCTGCCCTTCCCGGCAACATTTTTATGCGCCGCGGTGTCACCCCCGCCAATGGCGGTCGAACCCGGACCGGAACCGCCTACTGGCGCACCAGTGGCCTGCGCCTGTCCACCGATGGCGATAGCGTAGAAGCCACTCGCATTTGCAGCATTGCCTGCAGCAACCGCGTTGATGCCGGAGGAAACACTGTTCAGGCCAAGTGCCACGCTATCCGCACCAGACGCCCAAGCATTGCTGCCAAACGCCAGAGTGTTCGTACCATCCGCCTTGGCGTCGGAACCACAAGACAAGGCATCCTCTCCAGTGGCAGTCGGCTGGTGACCACTCGCATAGAGGGCTTCGCAAGGAGAAACACCCGCAGCAGCGTGAGCTGAGCTTGCGGCCATCGCCAAGCCTACGGCCAGCGTTGCCGCGGAGGCGCGCAGGCGCCTGGATGCGCCGCCCTTACCCCTGGCTTTGGCATGCTCGGAAGCAACAACCAGCATACCCAACGACTTGTTCCACACCTTAATATAGATCTTGTTCAAGACACCGCCCCCAACTGGAATTTTTCGAATCCGGCACGAACCTGCCGCAGCAGGCTCGCGTCGAACGACATGATGTTTGCCTGCCGTCTGACAGGTCTCTCGATACACGTGGTGCGGACTTGCGCGCCGGCTACTGCTGGATATGAAGTCCGCGCTTGCTGCTGAAGCCGCCTTCAGCACTAGGGCGTTTCATCTGCCGGTGCATGCGAGACTCCGCCCGTGCATGCGGAGTCTCGGGCGTTGCCTACGTCGAAGAGGCTTACTTGGGTGCGACGTAGCTACCGACGACGCTCACGCCGGTGTAAGCAGCCTCACCAACCACAGTGACGTAGTAGGTCGCAACCACCGGACGCGAGATCGCCACCGACTCGGTATTGCCGGCATTTGTTGCCGACTTGAAGTCATAGTTGGTGGCACTGCCGACGGAACCCGCCTTGACGTAAATGGATACGTTGCCGGTGCCGCCGAGCGTGCGCAGGGTCAGTGCAAGCGCACCAGCCGGCACGTCCAGCTTGTAGAAGGTGCTGGATCCGGTCGCTCCGGACTGGCCCGTCAGCGCGACGCCGTTGACAAGCGGGATCGTGGTGTCCTGATTGCCGCCACCATTGCCACCGGTGCCATACGTCGCAGCAGCGGCCACGGCAGCACCTGCATTGAGAATGCCGGCTCCAAAGGTCTTGGCCGAATCCGGGGCCACGTTAGGCACACGGGCCGTGCTCTGCAGGATGCTGCGCACTTCAGCCGGCGTCAGCAGGGGCAAGCCCGCACCAATGCGTGCGCTCTGCATTAGCGCCACCGTACCGGTGACATGCGGCGTAGCCTGTGAGGTACCTGCCATGCCACCGTAGGTATCGCCCCCTGGGCTTGCCTTCGGTGTGGTCGTGCCGGTGTTGATCGCCTGCCAGGCGAAGCCTTCCGGATTCAACTGCGCGCCGGTTGCCGCATCATCGGGATAGACGCCACCACCAAACGCACCGAGCGCCACGACATTCTCACCCGGGCTGTTGTAGTTGGAATAGAAGGTCAGCCTGCTGGTGATACCAGTGGCAGCGACCGTGACCGCACCCGGGCAGCTGGCTGGCGAACTGTTGGCGACATCGTCGCCGTCGTTGCCGGCCGCCACTACCACGGTGGCACCCAGGGCATTCGCCTTGGCAATCGCGATGGCGGCGTCATCGTCAGCCGAGCATGCACCGTCGCCGCCGAGGCTCATGTTGATCACCTGCGCCGGGTTCGGATTGTCCGGAATCCCGTCCACATGACCGCCTGCTGCCCAGACGATGGCGTCATTGATGTCGCTGTCGTAGCCACCGCAATGGCCCAGCACACGGACCGGAACTACCTTGGCTTTGTAGGCAATGCCCGCCATGCCGACACTGTTGTTGGTGTACTCGGCGCCACTGGCGCTGGCCACGTGGCTGCCATGCCAGGAGCTGGCTTCGGCCGGGTTGCTTGCATCAACGCAGCCACCGTTCTTGGTTGTGTATTTGCTGCCTGTGGTCCAATCGCCCAGATCCCAGCCACCGGCCACACGGCCATCGGCGGTACGTCCGGACACGAAGGAATCAATGATGAAATCGTAGCCGGCGTCGCCCAGCGAGGTATTGATGTCGGCATGCTTGACGATGCCGGTATCGAGGATCGCAATGGTCGCGCCGGTGCCATCGGCGAGATCCCAGGCACCCGTGATATTGGCGCCGCCATAGTTGGCAACCTTGTTCGTGGTCGTCAACGCGCCGTCACCCGGCAGATAGTCCGTTTGATACTTCGCGAAGTTGGGGTCGTTGGGTGTGAAGGCCGTCGGCGCGTCAGACGCCGGGATATCACGTACGGCGTGACGAAGTACGTCCGGAGCGACATGGGCCACCGCCGGATCAGCTGCAATGGACTGGATAAATGCCGCAGCTTCGGCCTGGCTCAATTTGCGCGAGGTCGTCACCAGATACGCGCCGGTCGCCAGTTTCCGCTGGTAGTTCACGCCAGGTGCGTTCATCGACAACGTCGCGTAGCTACGGCCAGCGCGCGCGACGGCGGCCTGGATATTCTGCACGGCGGCGGCCTGACTGCCCTGCTCGGCTGAGCCTGCGCGATACCTGACGATGAAGCGGTCGTAGCTGCCATCCATGCGCAGCGAACTGACATTGAAGTTCGCAGCAACTGTCGGACTGGTAGATGCAACTTGCACGACATTGCCTGCAAAAGCCGAAAAGGAAAAAGCCATTGCGATCGAGGCTGCCAACAACCCCTTGATCCCCAAACTATTCACCATTGCGATGATCCCCAAGTTTTGATGAGTGGCTTTCCATGGAGACATCCATGAAAGCCTTGCCACGTGGAACCCCCGTCCCACGCCTATGTGCCCGCTACTGCTACGTTGCGTTATTTCGTGCGCCTCGCTTCGCGTGGTCTTGCGAAACTATCATCATGTTCTTGCGATAGTCAATGCGAAAATGCGACTTGCCGCAATTTCTTTCAAAGAAGAAGGTGCTAGGGGAATTTGTGCTGCCACGGGCAGCACTGCGCTGAAAATGCAGTGATCGCTGGCGGAGCGATTGCCCCTGATCATGGCGGCTGCGGGCAGCACGAACCCGGGGCATCCTCGATGCAGATCCAGCAATTTATTGCTGGCCTGATTGCCGATTTTCGTTCGCGCAGGCCTTCCCGCTCATCCTGTGGCAATGCCCCCAGGCGCGAGATGGACATTGCACATTCCCTGCGATATGCGATCTTCGGTGAGATGCCTTGCACAAAAAAAGAATCGATTCATCAAAAACAAATGGACGTCCATACGCCTATTCATGAAATCACGAAAATTCCGCACACGATGATCGGCACCGACATTGATGCCACCACCCAGGGCGTGCTGGCTCCCGGCATGCCGGGAGCCAGCACTTTCACTCCTGCGTGCGATCAATGGATCGCACGGACTGGCTTACGGAACGTAGCTGGCCTGCACGCTGACACCAGAGAACGCCTGCACACCCACCACCTTGATGTAGTACGTGCTTGTTGCAGGCTTGCTCACGGCCACCGACTCGGTGTTGCCGGCATGAACCGAGGCGTAGTCGTATACCGTGGTGGTCGGCTCAGCACCGGCCTTCACGAACATCGACACGTCGCCCGTGCCGCCAGAGGTGCGCATCGTCAGCGCACGCGCACCCGCTGGAACGACCAGTGTGTATAGCGTCTCGCTGCCCGCCGTGCCCGACTGACCACCCATGGCGATCCCGTTGGTCAGCTCGATCGCGACCGGCCCGGTCGGGACGGTCGGATCATCCACGCCGTTGCCCCACGCATTGAACTGGTTATGCAACTCGGCGTCGCTGAGGCAGGCATTCAAGCTGCTGGCTTGCGGCGCCGAGATCAGCTGCTGAGTGGCAAGGTTGGCTGCATAGGTCAGCATCGACGTGCGGTAAATGCCGAAATGGGCGGCCGAAGCGGCAATATTCCTGGCACTGGCATACACGTTTGCGCCGATCACGATGCCGCCCGGGATCCAGGTCGGCACACCGGTGTTGCAGGTCAACAGCATCTGGCCGGTTTCGTTGACCTTCCAGCCCTCGTCCTTGAACAGCGCCGGGGTCAGGTCCAGATTGATGTGACCCTTCAGGTCCGGACTCTCGGCGTACTCCATCAGCGCATTCGGCGACAGGCGGGTGTCGTAATGTGAGAACGACGAACCCGAGGCGAGCGTCGTCGGCGCATAGATCAACACCGCACCCGTCGAATCCGTACCGGCCAGGCCGCTACCGATACCCAGGCCCATAGTCGCCGGCACGTTGGCCTTCATCTTGGTGCCATCGGCCAGACTCACCATCACGGTCGGCACGGTGACATTCCCGACCGTGTCGTCGCCTGCCATGCCGATCACGCCGGCAGCATTGTTGGCGATGAGCACCGCCGTGGCGCCGGCCTGCTGCGCGTTGTAGGCCTTGGTCTGGAAGCTGCAGGTACCGCGATCGACGATCGCAATGTGGCCGGCAACTGCATCCGGATTGGTCAACGCCGTACAAGCCTGGCTGTCACTGCCTGAAACGCCCAGCACGGCCGTGCCGGAGAAATTCTTCGCGGTGGCTGTCGGGCCGAACGAGGCCTCGCCATAAATGTAGTCACCCACGGCGCCGGCAGGTGCGGTGACCTTGACGACCGGCGGCGGCCCCAGCGCCAGCGGCGCTTCCGCCATGACGTTGGTACCACGGAAGACGAGGTTGCCATCGTCCAGTGCCGCCGTCTTGCGCTGGGCGTTGGTCATGTCGCCCCAATTCATCTTGAGGGTGTTGTCGTAGACGTATGACGAATAGATGTCGTTCCTGCTGCTGACGAGTGCGCCACTGGTGAGCGTGGTGCGGCCGGCAAAGCCCAGGCCGTGGCTCATCTCGTGCAGCATCACGTTGAGCAGGTTGGATTTGCCCTGCGGCGTATTGCCGTCGAGGCCGAAATACCAGCCCGAGTCCGGCAGGCAGTTGGAGGTGCCTAGCGCACCATTGAACGACATCGTCATGTCGGATTTCGTTGCCTGATTGCTACCCAGAAACGCATTGAACAGCGCACCTGAGTACCATAGGTTCGTCTTCGCACCCGCCGGCACGGTGCTGTCGGTGAATGAACCGTAATTATTGGTACCGGTCGAACCCAGCACGGTGCCGTTGGCGTCGCACTGGAGCGGGCCGAAATTGGCGTCAACCTTGATGGGCACGGCGCTCTTGAGCACGGCGCCCCACATATAGGCAGCAAAGTTGAAGACGATTTGTGCCTGCTGACCACGCGTGGTGCCCTGGTTGCCACCGACCGGCGTGGCTGGCGTCGTATCGTTGAGGCCAACGCCGGCCTTGTCCAAGTTGATGATCTGGATGTCGGCGGCGGCGGCGCTACCGGCCGCACCCAGCAGGCCCGCGATGAGCAGGGCACTGAAAAGCTTGCTGCGACGGATCATTGGGACACCTCCGCGGCGGTGGCATGCTGCACGCTATCGCCCGGATGCATGACCACGAGATGGCCATTCGCATCTAGCTTGCCGACCAGATAGCTCATTTCGCTTTCCGGGGTATCCATTATTTCCACGTTGTAGCCGTTCACACGTGCTTTGCGCAGCGTCTTGAGCGCCTCCTCCTCGGTACGCGGACGGCCACTGGTGCTGGGCTGCAAGGCCTGCTGCTGGCGCCTGAGTTCAACCGACTTGGCGAATGCCGCCGCCTCTTCGGGCGTGGGCGCTCGCAACTGCCTGGTGACCGGATCAAAGAAGGCCACCTGCATGGAACCGCCGGAAGCCGCCACCGGTTGCGCAGCCTGTACGGGTTTATTGTCTGTTGCGATCGCCGCGGTGGCGAACAGGCCGGTCAGTATCACAGCCGCCGCCTGAGTCATTACGTTCTTCATTATGCAAACCCCTCCCGTTGAAAAAGGCACCGTCAGCCGGCACCGAAAATTTGGAGCGCACGCATCCCGCACGCCCGAATTGCGCGCCGAAATTCCGTCGACAAGAGCATCTGGTTCGCGTGAGCGCCCAATGCGCGTACATGCACCCGTGGCGCTGCGCGCTGCATCGACAACCGTTGCTTCGAATGCACCAGGGCCGTTTGACGACGCGCCTCCCACACTCGACGTCCAGGCCCACGAACTTCCTGACCCACCACGACATCCCGTCGGTCTACCCGGTGCAGAACCCCCACCTCCGTCGATGTCGCTGGCGCCCCCGCCTATCCAAACCGCAGATTCCGAAATCTCCTCCACTCCCGAATCATCGAAACTATCAGCAAGTTCTTGCGTCCGTCAACGCAATTTCCTGATGATCCGCGGCGCATTGATGCTGCGTTGCGGAAACAACTTGCGCTTGCGCGCTTGCCCACAACTGCCAGAATTGGCTGCCGTGCCACGGCCAGAAACCATGCAGCTACTTGATATCGGCGCCAACCTTGGCCATGAGTCGTTCCATCGCGATCTGGATGCGGTACTGCAACGTGCGCATGCGCATGGGGTCAGCCGGATGATCGTTACCGGCGCCTCGCGCGAAGGCAGTACGCACGCGCTTGCGCTGGCCAAGGCTCATCCAGGTACGCTGTTCGCGACGGCTGGCGTACATCCGCACCATGCGATCGACTACGACGACGCTACTGATGGATTGCTGCGTGAGCTTGCGAAGGATCCCTCGGTGCGCGCGGTCGGCGAGACCGGGCTGGACTACAACCGCAACTATTCGCCGCGCGACGTGCAAGTGCAGGTGTTCGAGCGGCAGTTGCAGATCGCGGTGGATCTGCAGAAGCCGCTGTTCCTGCATCAACGCGATGCACACGGCGATTTCATCGCGCTGCTGCGGCGCTATCGCGACCAGGTACCGGCAGCCGTGGTGCACTGCTTTACCGACAGTGGAGAAGCGCTGCGCGACTATATGGCACTGGATTGCCATATCGGCATCACCGGCTGGATCTGCGACGAACGCCGCGGCACCCATCTGCGCGAACTGGTGCGCGAGATTCCGGCGAACCGGTTGATGATCGAGACCGATGCGCCCTACCTGCTGCCACGCACCGTGCGGCCGCATCCGGCGCACCGGCGCAACGAGCCGATGTACCTGAAACACATCTGCGAGGAAATCGCGCGCGATCGTGGCGAACCGGCGGAAGTCACGGCAGCGAACAGTACGGCAGCCGCTGAGGCATTCTTCGGGTTGCGATGACCTCTGGCGTCAGTCGGCGAGCACTTTCGTTTCGCCCGGCGCCAGACAACCCAACGCGTGTTCGCCAATGCGCATGCGGATCAGCCGCAGGGTCGGGAAGCCTACCGCCGCGGTCATCCGCCGTACCTGGCGGTTGCGGCCTTCACGCAGGGTCAGGCTGAGCCAACTGGTGGGAATGGCCTTGCGAAAGCGCACCGGCGGATCGCGCGGCCACAGCCAGTCCGGTTCAAGCGCTGGTTCCGCGATCGCAGGCAGGGTCGGGCCATCGTTCAACAGCACGCCGCGACGCAGTGCCTGCAGCGCAGGCTCGTCGATCTCGCCGTCGACCTGCACCAGATAGGTCTTGTCCTGCTTGTGGCGCGGATCGGTCAGCCGGTGCGCGAGCTGACCATCATCGGTCAACAGCAGCAGTCCCTCGCTATCATGATCCAGCCGTCCAGCCGCATAGACGTCCTTTTGCCTGACGAATTCGGCCAGCGTGCGACGACCGTCAGCATCGGTGAACTGACACAGCACGCCATACGGCTTGTTCAAGGCAATCAGCATAGCGACGCGTCGTGCACGCTACCTCAGGGAGTCGAGGTAGCCGGCACCGGCGCCGATGGCTTGACGAAGCGCAGGGTCATCCGGTCGGACTCACCGATCGCCTGATACTTCGCCTTGTCCTGCTCACCCAGCGTAAGCGTGGGGGGCAAGGTCCACACGCCCTTCGGATAGTCCTTGGTGTCCTTCGGGTTGGCGTTGATCTCGTTGCTCTCGTCCAGCGTAAAGCCTGCCTCGGTGGCCAGTTTCACCACGTAGCGGGTCGGCAGGTAGCCGCTCTGCTTCACGGTCGCCAGCGATGCGTTGTCGTCTGCACGGTGATCTACGACACCCAGCACGCCACCGGGCCGCAACACAGCAAAGAACGCCTTGAACATCGCCGGCGCGGTATCGGCCATCACCCAGTTATGCACGTTGCGGAACGTCAGCACCAGGTCGGCCGAGCCGGGTGCACCGAACACCGGCGCCTTCGGATCGAATTCGACGAACTTCGCCTTGCCGTAATGCGCCGGGTCGGCGGCAAACTTCTGGTGCAGCGCATCGCCATCGCGACGCGCTTCGTCACCACCGGCAGGCGCCTGCACCGCGGCGATGTAGTGGCCGTTGTCGTGTAGCAACGGCGCCAGGATCTCGCTGTACCAACCGCCGCCAGGAGTGATCTCGATCACCGTCTGATCCGGCCGGATGCCGAAGAACTGCAAGGTGGCCTTGGGGTGGCGATACACGTCACGCGCCGTATTGGCGGGTGAACGCCAGCTGCCGGCGATCACGCTGTCGAGCTGCGCCGAGGTGAAGTCATTGGCGCTGGTCGGCGGTACCAGTTCATCGGTCGGCTGATCCTGCCCGGCGGAGGCAGCCGACGCCACCTGTGCCATTGCCGATGCAGGCATGCCCAGACATGCCGCCAGCAACAGTGCTGCCAGCGGCGCGCCAACACGAACCGCCCCCATCCCTGCTGTCCCCGTCCCGCGATTCATCGTTGACCCCTTGGCGCATTGGCCGTGCAGATTTGATGCAATGTGACGAAAACCATGTGTAGGCGCGGTATTCGGAACGGCCGCGGCTTATCAATAGTGGATCACGGAACGGATCACCTTGCCCGCATGCATCAGCTCGAACGCGTCGTTGATGCGCTCCAGCGGTAGCACCTCGGTAATCATCTCATCGATGCGGATCTCGCCGGCCATATACCGTTCGACATAGCCGGGCAATTGCGAGCGGCCCTTGACCCCGCCGAACGCCGAACCACGCCATACCCGCCCGGTGACCAGCTGGAACGGCCGCGTACTGATTTCCTGTCCGGCACCGGCCACGCCGATGATGATCGACTCGCCCCAACCCTTGTGGCAGCACTCCAGCGCCGCGCGCATTACGTGCACGTTGCCGATGCATTCGAACGAATAGTCCACGCCGCCATCGGTGAGATCGACGATCACCTGCTGAATCGGCGTATCCGGGCAATCCTTCGGATTGATGCAGTCGGTGGCGCCGAGCAGCTTCGCCATCTCGAACTTCGCCGGGTTGGTGTCGACCACCACGATGCGGCCGGCCTTCGCCATCACCGCGCCCTGCACGACCGACAGGCCGATACCGCCCATGCCGAACACTGCCACCGACGCACCCGGCTCCACCTTCGCGGTGTTGAGCACCGCGCCGATGCCGGTAGTGATACCACAACCGAGCAGACAGACCTTCTCCAGCGGCGCGGCCTTGTTGATCTTCGCCAGCGAGATCTCCGGCAGCACGGTGTATTCGCTGAACGTGCTGGTGCCCATGTAATGCAGTAGCGGCTTGCCGTTGAGCGAGAAGCGGCTGGTGCCATCAGGCATCAGGCCCTTGCCTTGGGTGATGCGGATCTTCTGGCACAGATTGGTCTTGCCGGACAGGCAGAATTTGCACTCGCCACATTCGGGCGTGTACAGCGGGATCACGTGGTCGCCGACCTTGAGTGAGGTGACACCTGCACCGACTTCCTCGACGATGCCGCCACCTTCGTGACCGAGAATCACCGGGAACATGCCTTCCGGATCGGCGCCCGACAGGGTGAATGCATCGGTGTGGCAGACACCGGTGGCGACGATGCGCACCAGCACCTCGCCGGCTTTCGGTCCGGCGACATCGACCTGTTCGATCGTGAGCGGCTTGCCGGCTTCCCAGGCAACAGCGGCGCGTGACTTCATGGCTCAACTCCTGACGATGGATCTGCAACGACTCACGATGATGACGCGTCCGCCCGCTTTGCGAAACCGCATCAGTCGACTCCCGTGTCATCGGGCCGAAACGCCGACATCTGCCGGCAGTAGTCCTCCGCCTCGACCAACAGCCACTCGCGGAACAGCTGCAAGCCACGATGCTCTTGCGAACGTGGCGGATATACCAGCCAGTACGCCTCCTCCACGCGCAGGTATCGATCACCGAGCACCTGCAAGCGCCCGGCGTCGATCAGCGATTTCGACGTCACCATCCGCCCCAGTGCGACGCCGAGGCCTTCCAGCGCCGCGTGGCGCAACGCATCGAGGCTGTCGAACTGCGCCACGTAGCGTGCCGGTGGCGTGCCGCCGGTGCTGCCGAACCAGTCGCTCCAGCGCGTGGAGGAATTCGGCTCCCCGAGCAGCGGCCAGCGCGACAGGTCGCGCGGATCGACGCCTTCCATCCGCATCAACAATGCTGGCGCAGCGACCGGTGCGATCCATTCGCCGAACAGCCGTTCGCTGTGCAAGCCGGGCCAGTTGCCACGGCCGTAGCGCAAGCCGACATCGACCGGCTCGCGCTCGAAATTCACCAGCGCCGAACTCGACTGCAGGCTGAGCTCCAGATCCGGATGCACGGCGACCAGCCGCGGCAGTCGTGGTACCAGCCAGCTCGACATGATGCCGGGGCTGGCGCTGAGCGTGAGTGCATCGTGACGTCGCTGGTGATAGCGCGACAGCGCGTGTTCGATGCCGTCGAAATGCTCGCCCACCGCCTCGAGCAGGCTGCAGCCATCCACGGTCAGGGTCACCCCGCGCGGCCCGCGCTCGAACAGGCGTCGCTCCAGCCGCTCCTCCAGCTGGCGCATCTGGTGACTGAGCGCGCTGACGGTGAGGTTCGCCTGCGCCGCGGCGCGCGACAGATTGCCCAGCCGGGCGACCAACACAAACTGTTGCAGGAGGCCCAGCGGCAGCTTTCCCATCTTGAATTTCTCTCAAGTCTGGCTTGCGAATATATCGCTTTTTTGCGCCCTGCTGCACGCGTACCTTGAACACACTCCAAGCCACCGCGCTACCCCCGGGAGCCTCCCCATGAACTCGCTCTGGAAAAATCTGCTGTTCCTGCACGGTCACATCAGCCACACCGACCTGGCCTGGCGGCCCGATACGCGTACCGAGCCGGATCGGCGCAAGGGCGCCGCCAGGAAGCTCAAGGCCATCGTGCCGATGTGCTGTGCATCCATCTGGCCGCGGCTTGTCGGGCCGCGCTGAACCGTCCCGGCTACATCACGCTCTTTTTGCCCGGACGCGTGCATGCTTGGCACTCCCCATCGTCCGAGGTGTTCCTCCGTGCACAAGCGTCCACTTGGCAAATCATCGTTGTCCGTCGCCCCGCTCGCCTTCGGCGGCAACGTATTCGGCTGGAGCGTCGACGAAAAGCGTTCGTTCGAACTGCTCGATGCTTTCGTCGATGCCGGCGGCAACCTGATCGACACGGCCGACGTGTACTCGGCCTGGGTGCCGGGCAACCACGGTGGCGAGTCGGAAACCATCATCGGCAACTGGCTGAAGCAGAGCGGCAAGCGCGACCAGGTGGTGATCGCCACCAAGGTGGCGAAGTGGGCGGAGCATCCCGGCCTGTCGCCGGCAAACATCCACCAGGCCGTGGACGGCTCGCTCAAGCGCCTGCAGACAGACCACATCGACCTGTATCAGGCACATGAGGACGATGCCAGCGTACCGCTGGCGGAAACCTTGGGCGCGTTCGCACGGCTGATCGAATCCGGCAAGGTGCGCGTGATCGGTGCGTCCAACTACGGTGCCGCGCGCTTCGCCGATGCACTGGCGGTATCGAAGCAACACAGCCTTCCGCGCTACGAAAGCCTGCAGCCGGAATACAACCTGGTCAGTCGCGACAGCTACGAAAAAGAACTGGAGCCGCTGATCCGTGCAGAGAACATCGGCGTGATCAGCTACTACGCGCTGGCCAGTGGCTTCCTCAGCGGCAAATACCGCAGCGAAGCCGACCTGGCCAGAAGCAGTGCACGCGGCGGCTCAGTGAAAAAGTACCTGAACCCGCGTGGCCTGCAGGTGCTCGCCGCCCTCGACGCCATCGCCGCTGCCCACCACGCCACGCCAGCACAAGTCGCGCTGGCATGGTTGATCGCGCGACCCGGTATCACCGCACCGATCGCCAGCGCCACGAGCGTGGAACAACTGCACGAACTGCTCGGTGCCACTTCGTTGCAACTGAGTCCTGACGAGATCGCGCAACTGGATCTGGTCAGCGCGGGCTGATCACCAACTACGGCGAGGTGCCAGCGTTCGCGGGAGCGCCGGCACTGCTGCCGGAGGCAGGATCAGCATCCTGGTCTTCCGGCGACTCGACCTGATAGCCGTCCGCCTTCAAGCTGGCCAGATAGCCGTCCGGTTTCAGCAATTCATCCATCGGCAGCATCGCAAACGTCTGCGCGTTGCTGGCCAGCGCCGCGCGCGCTGCAGCGATCCAGACCGCCTGTTGCTTGGCCGGCACATCATCGAGCCCAAGCGTGTGCGCAAACCCGGCACTGGCGACAGCCGAGACACAGGCGTCGCGTCGGTCGCTGTCGGGCAGTTCGCGCAAGGCCTGCAGATCGCCAGTAGCCCAGGCGTTGGCGCGCGCCTTCATCGCCGGCATGTCCTGCTCGACGCTGTCCAGCGTACGGATGAAACAGGTGGTGTCGCGTGGTGCGGAGCTTTTGAACGCCTTGATCGCCGCGCCCGGATGCTCGATGACGACCTGGTAGTCCGTCGAGACCTGCTTGACACCGTAACGTGTGGCCAGCGTATTGATGGTCGTCGGAACCCCGCCGGTCTTGCTCAGTCCATTGGACTGGATCGCCTTCTTGTACAACTCCTGCGCCGCGAAGATCGGCCGCCAGCGCTCGATACCCCGATCGTCGCCGATGTACTTCTGCTTGAGCACCAGCCAGCGCGCATACACCGGCGGCGGCAAAACCTGTTGCAGGGTTTCGTCATCGTCGTTCTTGCGCGCGCTATAGGCCGACGGGAGCAGGAAGAGCTTGCCAAGGAAACCGACGTTGGCCTTCAGCTGCAGCGTGGGCGACAACAGCACCTGCTGTGACTGACTGATGATCTTTTCCAGATCGTGCGACTGCCACTGCATGTTCTGCGGCAACGGTGACAGCGTGCCCAGCACCCACATCACATGACCGCCCTTGGACACCTTCCACAGGCCGGGACCTGGCTGCACGCCACTGACCACCACGGTCGCGAGCTCGGCCACATCCGAAGGCAGCGGTGGTGGCGGTGCGGTGGATGCCGTCGATTGGGCGAACGCCGGCGTCAGGCCACTCAGGGCGAACAGGAATGCAACGCAGGGCAGACGCATCGGTGACGCTCCATTCTCGGAAGCATGCATTGTGTCAGGACCATGCTGACTCGGACGTAGCCGGAACCGCGCGTGGGCATACGGCTCGGGGAACTTCTGGCACGCCAGCCGGACACCTTGTCCAGCTGGCGGCAACAGCCAAAATAAAAACGGGGCGCCGCAAGGCACCCCGTCTCACTGTTGCTCCAGCGTACGACGCTTACCCCAACGCAACTTGCCTCACGCGGAAAGAGCTGCCAGCGCGGCGTTGAACGTCGCGCTCGGACGCATGGCCTGGCTGACCAGCTTCAGGTTCGGATGGTAATAACCCTGGATATCCACCGGCTTGCCCTGCACGCCATTGAGCTCGGCGACGATCTTCGCCTCGTTCTCCTGCAATGCCTTGGCCAGCGGCGCGAACCTTGCCTTCAAGGTGGGATGCGACTCTTGCGAGGCAAGCGCCTGCGCCCAATACAGCGCCAGGTAGAAATGGCTGCCGCGGTTGTCCAGTTCACCGACCTTGCGCGACGGCGACTTGTTGTTGTCGAGGAACTTGCCATTGGCCTTGTCCAGCGTCTTGGCCAGCACGTCGACCTCGGCACTGCCGTAGCGGCTGCCCAGATGTTCCAGTGACGCCGCCAGTGCGAGAAATTCGCCCAGCGAATCCCAGCGCAGATAATCCTCTTCCAGGAACTGCTGCACATGCTTGGGCGCAGAACCGCCGGCACCGGTTTCGAACAGGCCGCCGCCGGCCATCAGCGGCACGATCGAGAGCATCTTGGCGCTGGTGCCCAGTTCCATGATCGGGAACAGGTCGGTCAGGTAATCGCGCAGCACGTTGCCGGTGACGGAAATCGTGTCCAGCCCCTGGCGGATGCGTTCCAGCGAGAAGCGCGTGGCGGCCACCGGATCCATGATGCGGATGTCCAGACCGCTGAGGTCGTGATCCTTCAGATAACGCTCGACCTTGCTGATCATCTGCGCGTCGTGGGCGCGCTGCGGATCCAGCCAGAACACCGCCGGCGTATGCCGCGCGCGGCTCACCGCCAGCTTCACCCAGTCCTGGATCGGCGCATCCTTGGTCTGGCACATGCGCCAGATATCGTCCGCCTCGACCTCGTGCTGCAACAGCACGGTGCCGGCTTCGTCGATCACCTTCACCACGCCGTCGGCGGCGATCTGGAAGGTCTTGTCGTGCGAGCCGTACTCCTCGGCCGCCTGCGCCATCAGGCCGACGTTGGGCACGCTACCCATGGTCGCCGGATCGTACGCACCGTGCGCCTTGCAGTCGTCGATCACCACTTGATAGACGTCGGCGTAGCTGCGATCCGGGATCACCGCCTTGATGTCCTGCAACTTGCCTTGCGCGTTCCACATCTTGCCGGAGTCGCGGATCATCGCCGGCATCGACGCGTCGATGATCACGTCGCTGGACACGTGCAGGCTGGTGATGCCCTTGTCGGAATTGACCATCGCCAGACCCGGACGCTGCGCGTACTCGGCGTCGATGTCGGCCTTGATCTGTGCCTGCTGTGCTTCCGGCAGCGAGGTGATGCGTGCATACAGGTCACCGATGCCGTTGTTCGGATTGAAGCCGACCTGCTTCAGCACCGCCGCGTGCTTCACCAGCACGTCGCGGTAGAACTCGCTGATCACCACGCCGAACATGATCGGGTCGGAGACCTTCATCATGGTCGCCTTCAGATGCACCGAGAACAGCACACCCTGCTTCTTCGCATCCGCGATCTGCGCATCGATGAAACTGGCCAGCGCACGCCTGCTCATCACCGCGGCGTCGATGATCTCGCCGGCCAGCAAGGCGGTCTTCGGCTTCAGCACGGTGTGGCTGCCGTCCTTGCCGAACCATTCGATGCTGACGTTGCCGGCCTGCTCGACGACGACGGATTTCTCGGTGCCGTAGAAATCGCCGCCCTCCATGTGCGACACGTGGGTCTGCGAATCCTTGCTCCATGCGCCCATCTTGTGCGGGTGCTTGCGCGCGTAGTTCTTGACCGAGGTCGGTGCGCGGCGATCGGAGTTGCCTTCGCGCAGCACCGGATTCACCGCACTGCCCTTGACCCGGTCATAGCGCGCCTTGATGTCCTTTTCCGCCGCGTCCTTCGGCTCATCCGGATAGTCCGGCAGCGCATAACCGTGCTGCTGCAGCTCCTTGATCGCGGCCTTGAGCTGCGGCATCGAGGCGCTGATGTTCGGCAGCTTGATGATGTTCGCCTCGGGCGTGGTGGCGAGCTGACCCAGTTCGGCCAGATCATCGGCAATCTTCTGATCGTCCTTCAGGAACTCCGGAAACAGCGCAATGATGCGGCCGGCCAGCGAGATGTCGCGCGTCTCCACCTTGATGCCGGCGGTGCCGGTGAACGCGGCGATGATCGGCAACAGAGACTGCGTGGCCAGGAACGGCGCTTCATCCGTCAGCGTGTAGATGATCTTTGGCGTGGTGGACATTGTCTGTATGGACCTCTCTGCTACGACATTTCAGGAATGGGGCGCTGCCGCTTGGGCCGGGCCGCAGATGCATGGCATACGCCACACCCGCGGCGACCGGGTCATCCAATGCCGCCATGGCAAGGTTGATCGGAGTGCACGAAAGCCTCCTATTGTCGCGTTTTCGCCGGGAAGGGGAAAGCACAGGCCACGTCGCCTGTAGTTCGCTGCGAATGGCTTGAATCAGCCGCTTGGTGACGGCACGACCCTTTGCTTGCGACAAGACACGCCGGCCAGAGGAAGGTGGGCCGCGGTATTCTGGCAGTGCGACAGCCGCCGGCACTCGGAGGTGAAAGATCCGCAGCTGGTGAGCGTGGCCCTGCGGCACCACGTGGGATTGCATGGGTTTGATCGCACGCCAGCCGAACGGGCAGGGCTACATCGGCAGTTGGCTGGACAGTTCCACGCCTGCACTGGCCTGTCGCTGCAACGCGAAACCACCGCGTCGACGCTGATGGCCGACACGCTGTGAATTACCGCCCGTCACGCGAGCGGTAATTCACGTCACAACGCGAAAACAGGAACGCAGCCAAGCCGCGTTCCTGTTTTGAATCACCTCAGGAATTCGACCGTCGAAACGGACTCGGTGGCAGCTTGCCTGCCATCCGACTGGAATCCCGGCTGCGGCCGCGCTGCCTTAACTCCCCGAGCCTGCAGTACCGCTGCTGACAGGTGGTTGCGCGGAAGAACCGCTGTTCATCGGGGTCATCGCGGAACCACTGGGCGCCGGTGACTGGGTGGAGGAGCTGGGCGCCATGGCCGGCGCAGCCGCGGTGGCCGCCGGGGGTGGCGTCGCGGGTACCTGCGAGGCCGATTCGTCGGTCTTGCCACACGCACTCAGAGCCAATATGGCGGCCAGCGAGACGGTGTACATCAGGGCATGGCGAGTCATCTTCATCGTAAATCTCCTGCTTCGGGCGAACAAACGCGTGTGCATTTGTGGAAGGTGTCCAGTGATACCCAGCATGGGGTTAACAAGCCGTGTGCATGAAGGCAAAGCCGCGCATACAAACCATCATCAGTACCGGTTCAGGATCGACCTTCCGCAAGCGGTACATCACCCGCGCACACTGACGATCCGGCGCGCCCGTGCACGCTCCTGCCGGCTCACCCGCCAGCTCTTCCAGCGCGCCGCCAGGCACGAGAAGATCACGTACAGCGCTGGCGTGCTGAGCAGAGTGAGACTTTGCGAGATCAGCAGGCCGCCGATCAGCGCGATGCCGAGCGGACGACGCAGCTCGGAACCCTCACCCAGCCCGATCGCGATCGGCAACGCGGCGAGGATCGCCACCATCGTCGTCATCATGATCGGCCGGAAGCGCACGATGCATGCTTCGCGCGCGGCTTCCAACGGGCTCTTGCCGTGCTCACGTTCGGCGACGAGGGCGAAGTCGATCATCATGATCGCGTTTTTCTTGACGATGCCGATCAACAGCACCATCGCGATCTGCGCGATCACCGACAACTCGGTATTGGTAAGCCACAACGCCAGCAGTGCGCCGACACCAGCCGCCGGCAGCGTGGACAGGATCGTCACCGGGTGGATCAGGCTCTCGTAGAGCATGCCAAGCACGATATAGACGGTGAGAATCGCACCCAGCACCAGCCACAGCATGCCGCTCTGTGATTGCTGGAAACGACGAAAATCGCCACCCACATTGAGCTTGATGTCGCCCGGCATGCGCATGTTGTTGGCGGTGGCCTGGATCACCTGCAACGCCTCGCCCTGGCTCACGCCGGGTGCCACGTTGAAACTGAGGTCCATCGTGGTCTGCTGGTTTTCATGGCTGACCTGGGTCGGTGCCAGCCCGGCCTTCTGGTGTGCGAACGCGGTCAGCGGAATCATCTTGCCGCTGGTCGACTGCACGTAGGTGCTGTCGAGCGAGGCCGGCGAGGCGGTCTGGTTCGGCAGCGCGTTGATCACCACCTTGTACTGGTTGAGGTCGGAGTAGATCGTCGATACCTGACGCTGGCCGAACGCGTCGTACAACGCACCATCGATGGTGCCCATCGACAACCCCAGTCGCGAAGCCTTGTCGCGATCGACCACGATGTCCTGCTCGAGGCCGGCATCGTCCACGTCGCTGCCGACATCCATCAGCTTGGGATTCTTTTTCAGTTCGGTGACCAGTTTCGGCAGCCACTCCTGCAGCTCGGTCAGATCATCGCCCTGCAGGGAGATCTGATACTGCGCACCCTGGCTGGTGCCACCGCCACTGAAACTGGGCAGGTCCTGGATCGGGCGCAGTCGTACGTTCAGGTCAGGATACTTGGCGGCCTTCGCACTCAACCGCGCCAAGGCCGCGAACGTGTCGTCCTTGCGGCCTTCGGCATGGGTCTTCAGCTGGATGTCGAAGAAGCCACTGGCGCCCTGTCGGCTACTGCCCAGGCGCGAACCCACCGTGGCCACATCATGGTCCCTCAGCAGCATGTCGATCAGGCGCTGCTGGCGAGTCACCGAATCCTGGAACGATACCGTGGCGCCCGACGTCGCACGACCACGGATAAGGCCGGTATCCTGCGGCGGGAACAGGCTGGTCTTGACCTGGGTGAACAGGAAGATCGTGATACCGATCAGGATCAACGGCGTCAGCGACAGCAGCAAGGCATGACGCAGCGAGAAATTCAGCGCCCGCACGTAGACCGCGAGCATGCGTTCGTGAAAACGGTCGATCGCCAGACCCCAGCGTGACGATTCTGCTGCTTCGCGATGTCCGCGCATGAAGTGGCCGCACATCGACGGCGTCAGCGTCAGCGAGACCACCGCCGAGATCACGATCGCTGCCACCAGCGTCATCGTGAACTCCTTGAAGAACATGCCGGTGATGCCGCCCATGAACAGCAGCGGGATGAACACCGCGATCAGTGAGCCGGTGATCGACACGATGGTGAAGCCGATCTCGCGCGCACCGGTCAGCGCTGCCTGCATCCGCGTCATGCCTTGGTCGATATGCCGCACGATGTTCTCGATCACCACGATCGCATCGTCGACGACGAACCCGATCGCGATGACCAGCGCCAGCAGGGTGAGGTTGTTGAGGGTGTAGCCGAGGATGTACATCAGCATCGCCGCACCGGCCAGCGACAACGGCACCGCTGCCGCCGCGATCAGCGTGGGCGCCAGCCGGCGCAGGAACAGCGCCATCGTCAGCACCACCATCGCCAGGCTGATCAGCAGCGTGGCCTGGACCTCGTGCAACGACGCGCGAATGGTCGGCGTGCCGTCGAAATACGGGGTCAGCTTGGTGCCGGGCTGCAGGAAGCCGCGCAGTTCGGGAATGGCCGCCTTGACCCGGTCCACCGTGCCGATGATATTGGCATTGGACTGCTTGTAGACGTACATCAGGATCGCCGGCTTGCCCTGGAACCAGGCCGCCTGATACGCATCCTGCTGGCCGTCGTAGACGTTGGCCACGTCGGACAGGCGCACCACCACGCCGCTCTGGTTCGAGATGACCAGTCCGGCAAAATCGGCAGCATTGTGCAGGGCATCGTTGGCGGTCACCGACATCGTGGTGGTGCCGTCGGAAAGGAAACCCTGTGGCGAGGTCACGTTGGCCGCGGTCAGCGCGTTGCGCAAATTGTCCGGCGACAAACCCATCGCGTTGAGCGAACGCAGGTTCACATCGACGCGTACCGCCGGCGTCGACGCGCCGGCAATATCCACCGAAGCGACGCCCTCGAGCTGGCGCAGCCGCTGCGCCAGCAGCGAATCGGCGACGTCATACAGATCACGCGCGGATTGGGTTTCCGAAGTCAGCGCAAAGGCGATGATCGGGTCGTCGTTCGGATTGGCCTTCTCGTAGCTGGGCGGGCTGTTGAGTCCTGATGGCAGGTCCGCCTGCGCCGCATTGATCGCTGCTTGCACATCGCGCGCCGCGGAATCCAGGTTGTGGCTGGTGTCAAACATCAGCAGCACCTGCGTGCTACCCAGCGAGCTGGACGAACGCATGGTATCGATGCCCGGCACCTGGCCCAGGTGGCGCTCGAGCGGCGCGGCGACGGTGGAGGCCATGTTGTCCGCACTGGCACCAGCCTGGCTGGCCTGCACGAAGATCACCGGGAACTGCATGTCCGGCAGCGCGGACACGCCGAGCAGCGCGTAGCAGATCACGCCGACCACGAAGACGCCGATCGCCAACAACGAGGTACCGATCGGACGGCGGATGAACGGGCCGGAAATATTCATGGAACTGGCTTGACCAAAGTACGGATCACGGTATTCCCGATGGCGCGCGAAGAGCCCATCACGCTGCTAACGCAGATACCGCGAAAAGGTTGAGCCGGGACGAGAATGATCGGGCACCTGCATTTCCATGTGCCGGGTGCCCTGCGGGCAAGATCACGCCACGCCCTGCTTCGCGTGCCTGAGGGCGCGCTGTTCGCGGCGCTCGGCGAGCCAGTCGGAGAATCGTTCCATGTACAGGTAGATCACCGGCGTGGTGTACAGCGTCACCAGCTGCGACAGCAACAGGCCGCCGACGATCGACACGCCCAGCGGACGACGCAGTTCCGAACCGATGCCGTTGCCGAGTGCCAGCGGCAGCGCACCGAGCATCGCCGCGGCGGTGGTCATCATGATCGGACGGAAACGCAGCAGGCAGGCGCGGCGGATCGCATCATGCGCGTTCATGCCGGTACGTTTCGCCTCGATCGCGAAGTCGATCATCATGATCGCGTTCTTCTTGACGATGCCGATCAGCAGCACGATGCCGACGATACCATCCACCGACAGGCTCATGCCGCACAGGATCAGCGCCAGCAGCGCGCCGACACCCGCCGGCGGCAACGTGGAGATGATGGTCAGCGGATGGATGTAGCTCTCGTAAAGCACACCCAGCACGATGTAGATCACGATGATCGCGGCGAGCAGCAGCAGTACCTCGTCACCGAGGCTGGAGGAGAATTCCGCCGCCTTGCCGATGAACTGACCACGCACCTGCGCCGGGAAGTTCATCTGCTTCTCGATATCGTGGATCGCGTCCACCGCCTCCGACAGCGAATAGCCCGGCGCCAGGTTGAACGAAACCGTCACCGCGGGCAGCTGCTGCTGGTGACTGATCACCAGCGGCGCGGTCGTGATCTCGGACGTCGCCAGCGAGGCGATCGGGATGATGCTGCCGGTACCGATGATGACGCCGGTGTTGGCGACGTTGATACCGGTACTGGTGGACGAATTGCTCGAGGCAGCCTGACCGAAGCTGGTTGCATTGCTGCCGGTCAGCGCACCGCTGCCGTTGCTCTTCACCGCCAGCTGGTTCAGCAGCGACGTGCTGTTGCGGAATTGCGGCGCCACTTCGAGCACCACGCGGTACTGGTTGAGCTGGGTGAAGATGGTCGAGATCTGGCGCTGGCCGAACGAGTCGTACAGCGTGTCGTCAATCGTCTGCACCGGCACACCCAACCGGCTGGCCTTGTCGCGATCGATGGTCAGCTTGAGTGCGGTGCCCTGGTCGGCGAGGTTGTTGCCGACATCGGACAGTTCCGGTCGCTGGCGCATGGCCTGGGTCATCTGGTTGGCATAACCGGACAACTCGGCCGCGTTCACGTCGGACATCGAGTACTGGTATTCGGTGGCGGACACCTGGCTGTCCAGCGTCACGTCCTGCACCGGCTTGAGATACAGCGCGATGCCTGGAATGCCCGCCGCGGCGGCCTGCAGATTCTCCACCATCGTGTCCAGGCTGGCGCGGTCACCACGATCCTTCAACACGATGCTGAGCTGACCCTGGTTCAGTGTCGGATTGACCGAGCCGGCACCGATGAAGGCCGCCACGCCGGCCACGCCAGCCTGCTTGCGCAGTGCATCGGCCACCGCCTGGGTGCGCTGCTCCATCTGCGGGAACGCCACGTTCTGGTCAGCCTGCACCACGCCGGTGATCAGGCCGGTGTCCTGCTCGGGCAGGAGGCCTTTGGGGATCACGATATACAGGAACACGGTAAGCACTACCGCGGCGGCGGCTACCAGCATGGTCAACGGACGGTGATCGAGCACCCAGTCCAGCGAGCCTTCATAGACGTTGACCGTGCGCGTCCACAGATTCTTCTTGCCGGCCGCGGCATGACGCTCATGCGCATCGTCGCCTTCGGGCAGCTGGTCGGCCTTGAGCAGATACGCGCACATCATCGGCGTCAGGGTCAGCGATACCAGCATCGAGATGGTCACCGCGATGGTCAGCACCCACGCGAATTCGTGGAACAGGCGGCCGGTGACGCCGGGCATCAGCAGCAGCGGCAGGAATACCGCCACCAGCGACACGGTCAACGACAGCACGGTGAAGCCGATCTCCCGCGCGCCGATCTCGGCGGCCTCCTTGCCGTCCTTGCCCTGCTCGATGTAGCGCACGATGTTCTCGATCATCACGATCGCATCGTCGACCACGAAGCCGGTGGCCACGGTCAACGCCATCAGCGACAGGTTGTCCAGCGACATGCCGGTGAACGCCATCACGCCGAACGTGCCCAGCAGCGACAGCGGCACCGCGACGGACGGGATGATCGTGGCCCACAGGCGGCGCAGGAACACAAAGATCACCGCCACCACCAGGAAGATGGTCAGCAGCAGGGTGAACTCGACGTCATGCACCGAGGCGCGGATCGTCACCGTACGGTCGGCAAACACATCCAGATGCACGTTGGCCGGCAATACCGCGCGCAGCTGCGGCAGGATCTGGCGGATCGATTCCACCGTCTGCACGATGTTCGCGCCGGGCTGGCGGCGGATATCCAGCAGCACTGCCGGCTTGCCGTTCGCCCATGCGGCGAGCTGGTCGTTCTCCGCGCCATCCACCACGCTGGCCACGTCGGACAGACGCACCGCCGAGTTGTTCTGATAGCTGATGATGGTGTTCTTGTATTCCTCGGCAGTGGCCAGCTGATCATTGGTGCCGATGCTGTAGCTCTGCGTTGCGCCGTTGAGCGTGCCCTTGGGCGCGTTCACGTTGGCCTCGGTGAGCGCGTTGCGCACGTCCTCCATGGTCAGGCCGAGGTTGGCCAGCTGCGCCGGATTCACCTGCACGCGCACGGCCGGGCGCACATTGCCGGCGATCGAGACCAGACCCACGCCCTGCACTTGCGACAGTTTCTGCGCCAGGATCGAATCGGCGTAATTGTTGACGTCACGCAGCGGCAGGCTGGTGGAAGTCAGTTCCAGCGTGAGGATCGGCGCATCGGCCGGATTCACCCGGTTGTACACCGGCGGATACGGCAGCGTGCTGGGCAGTGTGCCGCGTGCCTGGTTGAGCGCCGACTGCACGTCCTGCGCCGCGATGTCGATATCGCGATCCATGTTGAACTGCAGCACGATCGTCGACAGACCGGCCGACGAATCGGAGGTCATCATCGACAGACCGGAAATCTGACCGAGATTGCGCTCCAGCGGCGTGGTGACGAGCGAGGCCATGGTGGCGGCGCTGGCACCCGGATACTGCGTGCTCACGACCAGGCTGGGCGCCTCGATCTCCGGCAACGCCGACACCGGCAGCTGGCGGTAGCCGAGTATGCCGAGCAACAGGATCGCCACCATCAGCAACGAGGTGGCGATCGGCCGGCGAATGAAGAGTGTCGAAAATCCCATGGGGCGTCGCAACCGTCAGTAGGCGTGGTCGTGGGCGACCAGCAATGGATGTACTGAATAAAATCCGAGCGAATCAAGCCGGCGCAAATACAGGTTTCGCGAAAACCAGTCGTTGCAGGTGATCGGCGGGTACGCCGTGATCACCTGCAACGCGTGGCTGGACTTGTCAGCCACCGCCACGGCGGCCGCCCTTCTGGCCGTTCTGCTTGGATTTCTGCAACTCGGCCGCGGAAGGCGCCGCCGGCACTTCGCCGGGCTTGAGCGCCTGCACCTTGCTGCCGGGCTTGAGTCGGAACTGACCTTCGGTGACCACCTGCTCACCCACGGCCAGACCCTTGCTGATCATCACCTTGCTGGCGCCCACCTCGTTGGCCACCGTGACCGGCTGCATCTTCACCGTCTGGTCGTCCTGCAGTTGGTAGACGTAGTCGCCATCCGGACCGCGCTGCACCGCCTGCGCCGGGATCACCAGGCCACCGGCCGTGGTGCTGACCTTCAGCTGCACGTTGACGAACTGTCCCGGCCACAGGACGTTGTCGGCATTCGGGAATTGCGCGCGCAACTTGAACGTGCCGGTGGTGGTGTCGATCTGGTTGTCGATCACCTGCAGCACGCCGCCGCCGGCGAGTGGATGCGAGTCGGTGCGATCCAGCGCCGCCACCTCGAGCTGGGCGCCGCCCTTGAACGCATTGCGCACGGTTTCCAGGTTCTGCTCGGGCAGGTAGAAGATCACGTAGATCGGATGCACCTGGGTCAGCGTGACGATGGCGGTGGTGGTGGTCACCACATTGCCCGGATCCACGCTGCGGATACCGGTGACACAATCGCAAGGCGCGATGATGCGGGTGAAATCCAGCTGCACCTTGGCCGAATGCATCGCAGCCTCGTCGGCAGCGACCGTGGCGACCAGCTGCCCCACGTTGTTGCGGTAGGTATCCATGTCCAGCGCCGCCACGTAGCCGCTGGCCACCAGCGCCTGGTTGCGCTTGAGTGTGCTTTGCGCGGTCGCGAGCAGGGCCTGGTCCTGCTTCTGCTTGGCGACCGCCTGGTCATAGTTCGCCTGGAAAGTGCGGGGATCGATCTGCGCCAGCAGATCGCCCTTCTTCACCGACTGGCCCTCGGTGAAGTTGATGCTCATCATCTGTCCGGCGACCTGCGAGCTGATCGTCACCGTGTTGAGCGCCTGCACGGTACCCAGTCCGGTCAGGTAGATCGGCACGCTCTCGCTCACCACCGGCTCGACCGTGACCGGCACCGGTGCATTGTCCTTGTCCTGGCCCGCCTGCCCGCTCTTGCTCGAATCAGCGCTTGCATCTGCGCTCGCACCATGCCGATGCCTGCCACTGGTTGCCGCCGGCGTGTGCAGCAACCGGAAGCCGATCGCGACCACCACGATCACGGCGATGACGATCAATGCGATCTTCCAAAAACGCGACATGTAAAACTCCTGGACTGAACTGGAACCGCGCGGCTACCCGGCACACCACCACGCAGCATGCATATCTAATGTGTCCGGAGCTTGTCGGCTTCACCCGCCTGGACAAAGTCCGAACGACTCCTCTCGGGGTGAGAGCATAGGGGCAGTTGAACGAACTTTGACAATGCCGGTTGACAGGGGTCGGGCATGACCGATGGCAGGGTGAACGGCCCACGCCACGTACTCTCAGGCTGCCGGCCGATTGTACGGAACCCGGCCGGCATCGTCAGGTACTCTCACGAAGGCCTGAAACTTGCCGCGCGCTTCGTTTATAATCCGCGACTGGTTGCCAGTCCGCACCGGATCACGGGTCTGGCGGTGACAGGGCATCCACACCATCCATCCGCAGTGCGGGACCCACGCCGGAACGGGTTCGCCAGACCGGTGATTCAGTACAAGCAACTCAGGCATGCCGGGATGGCCATCGTGGCCTCGCCGCCTGCCCACTGACAGGAGTACGTGCGTGAGTGGTCCTATGAACAAAACCGATCAGGCAACCATCCGCCAACTTACGCTCATGATCGGCGGCTTGGCTGTGCTGACGCTGGTGCTGATCCTGTCGGCGTTGGCGATTTACGAACATGCGCCGCATGAAACCAATCCGGATCAGCCCGCACAGATCACTGAGCGGATCGCGCCAGCTGGCGCGGTGTATGCCGGCAATACCGGTCGCGCCGCGATGCAGGCCGCGGCCGATGCCGCCGCCAAGGCCGCCGCCTCGCAGGTCGCCTACGGCGGCACCACTGACGGCAAGACCATCTACGAAAACCTGTGCACCAGCTGCCATACCGCTGGTATCGCCGGTGCACCGAAGCTGGGTGACAAGAGCATGTGGGGGCCGCGCATCGCCGAAGGCCTGGACACCCTGATCAAGCATGCCACCGAGGGTTACCACGGCCCGGACGGCAACTTCATGCCGCCGAAGGGCGGCAACCCGGCCCTCACCGACGCGCAGGTCAAGGCCGCCGTCACCTGGATCGTCGGCCAGGCCAAGTAAGCCAGCTTCAATACAGCAAAACCAAACGCCGCCCTCGGGCGGCGTTTTCGTTTACCCCTTTTCCCCTCCGGCAACCGAAGGAAGTCCCCTTTTCGGGAGGAGTAAGGTTGGATGAGAGTTGGGTGCTCGCGGGGATTCGCCTCACTAACCTCCATGCACCTCAACCCACTCCCGCGCAAACCCTTGCAACTGCGGAAAGAACACCTCGAAATGCTGCCGCAGCACCGACTCCCGCGCCACCAGCACCGGTAGTGCCGAATCCAGCGGATTGTCCCGGATCAAGCGTTGCCCGATCCCTGCCAACGCCTGCCCCAACACCGCGCGATCGGCATAGCCCGCTGGCAACCCATGCGCTTCCATATAGCCGAGAAACCGCCGCAGTGCCGATGGTAGCAAGGCATCGTGACGATGCAGTAGCGCACGCAACGCATCGGAGTAATCGTCCAGCGGCTGCGCGCACCAGCGCGCAAAGTCCTGCGCCAGGCAATGGTCGAACCACATGTCGAGCAGGATCCCGGCATAGCGCCGGTACGGCGGTGACAGCTGCGCCTTGGCCGCCAGCACCTCGGGGTGGGCATCGGTAAACACGTCGATGGCGCGATGCAGGCGGATGCCGGCGATCGCCTGCGGCGGAAACAACTCGGGATCGGGCTGGCCGTGCACGAAGTCGCCCAGCATGCCGCCCAGCTGCAACCACTCGTCGTCGCCGGCCAGCAGCGCATGCGCCAGGTGGTTCATCGACGGCGCCCGCGGCGGCAAATCGCGGCGACGGTTATCATCCTGTACATGAATCCCACCGAGCTCTCCGCCGAACCTGCCAGCTTTCCTGATATCGCCGCCAGTTTCATGCTCGACGGCCCCGCCGGCAAGCTCGAAACCATCAGCGATATCGCCGAGGCTGCCTGCGCGCGCCGCGGCGTGGCGGTGATCTGTCATCCGCTCACGCCGGAAGGCGGCACCATGCACAACAAGGTGGTGACCATGGTCGAGCGCGCGCTGCGCGAATCCGGTCTCGACACGGTGCGTTTCAATTTCCGTGAAGCCGGCAACTCGCAGGGCACCTACGACAAAGGCCACGGCGAAGGTGACGATCTGGCTGCCGTGGTCGCCTGGGTGCGCCGCACCCGTCCGGACGACGCGCTGTGGCTGGCCGGTTTCTCGTTTGGCAGCTACGTGAGCATCGCCAACGCGGTGCGGCTGCATGCCGATACGCTGATCAGCATCGCGCCGCCGGTCGGGCGCTGGGCGTTCGAGCAACTCGCCCTGCCCACCTGTCCGTGGCTGGTCGTGCAGGGTGAAGCCGACGAGGTGGTCGAACCGCAAGCCGTGTTCGACTGGGTCGATGCGCTGGAAAACCCGCCGGAACTGGTGCGCATGCCCGACACCAGTCACTTCTTCCACCGCCGGCTGATGGATCTGCGTGGTGCGATCAAGCACGCCGTGCGCGACTGGCTGCCGCCGACACGTCAGGCCTGACGACCGTCATCATTCCATCCAAGACCTGTCCGATCCATGAGTGAAACCCCACCGCTAGCGCCGAGTGCGCGTTACCAGGAAGGCGTCGCCGCGCATCGCTGGGAGTCCGATCCCACTCAGCTCGCGCTGCTGCCCGAGTTCGACCGCATGCATGCGGCGCTATGCGTGCAGCCCGACACCAGCAGCGGTTTGTTCGGGCGGCTGAAATCGCTGCTCGGCAACGATCAGCCCGAAGCCGTGCCCGGCCTGTACCTGTGGGGCACCGTCGGTCGCGGCAAGACCTTTCTGATGGATCTGTTCGTCTCCAGTCTGCCGCATGGCATCGCGCTGCGCCGGCACTACCACCGCTTCATGGGCGAGGTGCACGAAAGCTTGCGCGCGCTGGGCGAGCGGCAAAGTCCGCTGGTCGACGTTGCGGCCGAACTCGCTGCACGCTGCCGCGTGCTGTGCCTGGACGAATTCCTGGTCAACGACATCGGTGATGCGATGATCCTGGCCAACCTTCTCGACGCACTGTTCGCGCGCGGCGTAATCCTGGTCACCACCTCCAACACCGCACCGGCCAATCTCTACAAGGACGGCCTGCAGCGCGCCCGTTTCCTGCCCGCGATCGCACTCATCGAACAGGACTGCCACGTGGTCGAGATGGCCTCGTCGCACGACTGGCGCCTACGCGCACTGGCGCAAGCGACGGTGTATCTGACGCCACCGGGTGCCGAAGCCGAGCGAGCGCTGGGGCGCATCTTCAACAATCAGGCGAGCGGCTCCATCCAGCAGGACGGCGCGCTGCAGATCAACGGTCGTGACATCCCCTATCGCAAGCGCGCCGACAATATCCTGTGGTTCGATTTCGACGCGCTGTGCGAAGGCCCGCGCGCGGTCGCCGATTACATCGCACTGGCCAAGGCCGGTCCGGCGATCATCATCTCCAACGTGCCACAGTTCACCATCTACAGCGAGGACGCCGCCAAGCGCTTCGTGCAGCTGGTCGACGAGTTCTATGACCGCCACGTCAAGCTGGTGCTGTCCGCCGCCGCACCGATCACCGAGCTGTACGACGGCGAGCGCCTGCGCGCCGAATTCGGCCGTACCGAGTCACGCCTGATCGAGATGCAAAGCAAGGACTATCTGGCGCTGGAGCATCGTGCGGACTAGCCTTGATGCCCTGCCTCCGCGGGATCCTGCCATGTATGCGGCCCCGCACACCGATGGAAGGTCGACACACCATGTCAGCTAGCGACTGGATGTTCGGGCTTGCAGATGCCCTGGAAAAACTTCCGGACGGCCCGGATGAATTCCGTTTCCACTACGGTTTGAGGCAAGGTTCGATGAAAGTCGGACTCTATGCGCCGCGGGGCACGGACCCACAGTCGCCGCACCAGCAGGACGAGCTCTACATCGTCATCAGTGGCAACGGTGAGTTTTCAAAAAACGGGGAACGCATTCCGTTCAAAGCTGGCGATGTCCTGTTTGTGGAGGCCGGCGCCGAGCATCGGTTTGAAAGTTTCTCTGCCGACTTCGCCACGTGGGTCGTGTTCTGGGGGCCGCATGGTGGAGAACACTAGGCGTCAGAACATCAAGGCGATCTTCCGCGTCGTTGGCGGCAATTTCCTTGAGATGTACGACTTCATGGTCTATGGCTACTACGCCTCGGCCATCGCACGCACGTATTTCCCCAGCCACAATGCGTATGCGTCGTTGCTGCTGACCCTGCTGACCTTCGCCGCCGGCTTCGTGATGCGGCCGATCGGCGCGATCGTGCTGGGTGCGTACATCGACCATCACGGCCGCCGCAAGGGATTGATCCTCACCCTCGCGATGATGGCCGTCGGCACCTTGATGGTCGCGGCGGTACCGGGCTACGCCAGCATCGGGGCACTGGCGCCGCTGCTGGTACTGGCCGGACGCCTGCTGCAGGGCTTCTCCGCCGGCGTCGAGCTGGGCGGCGTGTCGGTCTACCTGTCCGAGATTGCCACGCCGGGACATCGCGGCTTTTACTGTTCCTGGCAATCTGCCAGCCAGCAGGTCGCAGTGATGTTCGCCGCCCTGCTCGGCCTGTTGCTGCAACGCTGGCTGTCGCCGCAGGCGATGAGCGACTGGGGCTGGCGCGTGCCGTTCCTGATCGGCTGCCTGATCGTGCCGTTCGTGTTCCTGATCCGCCGCTCGTTGCAGGAAACCGAAGCCTTTCTTGCCCGCAAGCATCGCCTCAGCGCCAGCGAAATCTACCGCTCGATGCTCACCCACTGGCGCATCGTGCTGCTCGGCATGGCAATGGTGCTGATGACCACGGTGTCGTTCTATCTGATTACCGCCTACA
>Ga0302310_10000705_pt1 | contig 30128 bp, 19 predicted proteins | sample III_Palsa_N1_2_FD_200451 | JGI IMG/M metagenome (GOLD analysis project Ga0302310, IMG submission 200451) | Peat permafrost microbial communities from Stordalen Mire near Abisko, Sweden - III_Palsa_N1_2 | ecosystem: Environmental > Terrestrial > Soil > Palsa > Peat permafrost | place: Sweden...
TTACGCCTAGCCGGATGGCGTCCCCGGTGGAGTCAGACTTAAGCCATCCGGAAAGCACATAGTGCGTATTGGGCTCAAGGCCGGTCAGAATCTGTTCGGCTCCGGCATCCGATCCGCTTAGCTCCAATCCATACGATCCCGAATGTTGATTTGAGCTTGTGATGGAGTAGGTTCCATAAGCGCTCCACGGACCGGTCACTCCCCACTCGAAATCGGGATTGATCAGCTGGTTCGGAGTCAATACAAAATCGTCTCCAACCCCCAAACCTGAGCCTGAGGTGTCAGTCAGGAAGATGGTCGCGCCGGTATTTGTCGCGCCGGTAGTGAAATTCAGAGCATAGGGAGCAAAAGATGTGCTCGTCACTGGAGCTACAATCTGGCTGCCTCCTTGATTATTGACTCCCATTTGAATAGCGGTCGTGCTCCCAGTCTCCTGAGCATAGCCTGAGAGAACATATTGGGTGTTCCCTGTGAGCCCAGTGATAGCCTGCGTTGTGGAGCCACCATTGGATATCTGCATTGCCTCCACTCCGCTGTGAACAGGCGAAGAAACCAAGGTTGCATTCGATTCAGTCCAGGGTGTGGCAGAACCGGTCTCAAAACCGGGATTTGCCACAAGATCCTGATGGAGAGAGAGATCATCAGCATATCCTAGCCCGGAAGACGTCACGTGATATGCGTAAACTGTGGCCTGCGTGCTGGAGGGTCCAGTTGTAAAAGTGACGCTGCCATAGCCAGATGAGGTGCCAGACAGAGAATAATATATCTCCGAGCCCCCATAGTCCTTCACGCCTATACGCACGCTTTCCGATGTGCTGTCGTTTCTGGCCCAGCCACCAAATGTATAGGTCGTGGATAGCAACAGTCCGGAGATAACCTGCTCAACAGAACTGTTCGCGCCTAGAACCACATCATAGTAACCGTTGTGAGGATCGGTGGTCCCGATGCTGACAGCGTTCAAAGGAGACCATGCACCCAGCGCTCCTGATTCGAAGCCAGGATTCGATACTAGATTGCCGGGATCGGTGCCTAGGCCGTTATATGCACCAACATTAGGAGCAGTTGTAGAGGAGACGGCATTATTGAAGAAATCCAGCCCACCGTTGCCTGCGACCAAGACGCCAGCCCCGATAGCTGGTGAACCAACTCGCAGAGTGAACGCCGTAGCTGAAACTCCCGCTTGGTGGTAGCCCGGATTATTCATCGCCGGATCAACAAAGAAACTTCCCCCATCTTGTCCGGTCGTGGACTGATAATTCGCCATGGATGTATATGCCGTAGAGCCGTACTGCCAGACATGAGCATCCGATGAAATTGTGTAGTAAAGATTGTTCTTCATGCTGAGGCCAGTACTGTGCGGAAGGTAGACCATCGTCGCGGTCGTAGAGTAGATGAGATTGTTCTCAAACAGATTCACGTAACCGGCTGCAAATGATGCACCAGCGTCATACAGTACCCCACTATCCAGAGAAGGATTCGGGTTCCAGTAAAACGTATTGTTATATATCTGCACACCGTTTAATGAACCGCCGTTCCAGGTGGATAGGAATACGTCGCCTTCAGCCGGTTTGCCATATGCATTGGAGCGTTCATTATTGGAACAGACGTTATATCTTGCGATGCTGTTGGTTGTAGGAGTGGAAGAGCTGCCACCAAATACCGAAAAACAGTAACCATATGAGTCGTGGCCATAGTTGTACTGGAGCGTAACGTTGGTATTCAGATAGTCGATGTCAAAATCACCGCCATCACTGTCCGCGAATGTCTGATTCGCATACGATTCGTTCGATTGCATGATGCAATCCGTGCATTGGAAAACCCACAAACCTCCCGGCGTCGAAGTACCGCAGGTCCCGGGACACATTCCCGACTCCGAGACAATATTCCCTTGAACCAACACATTTGTCGCTCCTCTTACTAACAAACCATCTCCATATACTCGACTCACCGTCGAGTTCTCAACTGTTATATTCGAGCCATATGCCGGCGTGCTGGTTCCGGTAGCAGCTACAACATAGATTCCCTGCGATACCTTGCTGTCATGCGCTTCCACTCCATTGATGACGATATCGTTCCAGGTATTCGTCTTTTCTGCCGCAGCAGCATCAATGACAATCTCACCGGAATCCATCCTGCTTGTGGAGATATAACTTGCTCCATGCGCATTTAGGTTTGTCAGATAGACATGATTCAGTGCTTCTCCCAGAATCGTCTGAGTGACATGAACTCCGTAATGCCTACCGCCAATTATCTCGAGATTCCGGATCTCCCAGTACTGCTGATCCGTCAGAGATACTGCCGCATCATCGGTAGCGATGTCCTGAACGACGGGTTGGGCGCCAGTACCATAGGCATCTATCACAATGGGAACACCGCTCGACCCCGACCCCAAAGGCGCCAACGGCCCCGTGCAGGCAGTTCCCCGATTGAGCAGAATGGAGTCGCCGGCAAGAAAGGTGACACCTGTCACAGCTGTCAAAGTATTCCATGGGTTCGTAGCGGAGCCCGTACCGTTGGTCGCAGACGAACAATTGACATAATAAGTATTTGCGAAACAGCACGGCGCCATAGCCAATAACACAATCACAACTAGAAGCTTTATCCATCCGCGATAGCTCGATTTCATGCTTACTCCATTCACAGCTAATTTGTTTTGGAATTCAAAAGCCCATCGACCTGTAGAGATATAAATGCTGCTGAACGCGGTAGCGGGAACGTCGATATTGTCTTTCCGGTTGCATTAAGCATCACAATCGTTGGTCCTGCCTGATCCGCCGACCGCGGGTCTAAGACAACACATCTTCCTGCCAGCAGGTCAAAATGGAGATGCCAGTCATAGTAGAGATTCGCGACATTGGAAGAGATGGGTTTCTCGCTTGGAATAACAGCGAGAACGCGCACCTGATCGGGATTATGCTGCGCACTGATACTGTTCAACTGCTGAACTGCCCTGTGAGATTCATCGTCACAACTTGTCTGATCGCAATGCAGAATCGCGAAAACTGTGATGACCGGTCCCGGAATCCACAGATATGCACGCTCTCCGCTGGTCACGTTCTTCACAGGTGTGCATTGAGAGAACAACAATAATGGTTGCATTAGACCAAGGAACAGACCCATAAGAATCAATCGATTCGAGGAGAATTTTCTCACGTAATTGAACCTATATCCCACTATAAGCACCGCTCCCGAGAAGTCGTCGCATCGCTTTTCTGTTCCAACCGCCGTTTACTGCTCGATCCAGAATTCAATGGTCTGATCAGGCACGGTCACTTGCAGGCGGTCAGCTTTTCGCGAGTCAAGATGTTTATCCAGCTGAGTTACCGTGTATTGGAATCCCTGCATTTTTGCTGTTCGTCCCAAGGCGACGTCAAATGTGAAAGGAGCGCCTGATCGATTGGTTAGCACAATCCCCAACTTGCCTTGCGGTGTTTTCCAGGCCATGATGCGGTTATCTTTCCGCACGGTGTCTTCATCTACAGTGAGACGAATCGAATCCCAAGGCATATGGCGCAGGAAGCCCGCGATAGCGTTCCAGTTACTCGGGTTGTACTCCCAATGGCCGGGCTTCAGCGTAGGCTCCTTCGCAAAGTTCGTATCGCTGGCTGGTCTCCAGAAGCCCAACCCGTATCCCTTTGCTTCAGAGTTTGCGACCGGCTTCATAGCATGGAGCCAAAACCATGTCGGCGAATTTTCAAAGACCATCCAATTCATAATCGATTGCGCAGTATTAATGAACGCGTCCTCTACCTTGTGTGGGCTATGAGGAAAGTAGTCGTATTCGAATTCATTTTGATACACCGACTTACCTGCGGCGTTCGCTGTGTACAAAGTTTGCTTTGTGATCTGGTCATTTGAGTTGTGCCCGATCTGGTGCCACGTCCATGCATCAATTTGCTGAAGCAACGCGGGATCCCGACGTATCAATGCCGAACTGGGATCTGACTGCCCCATCCAGCTATTGGCATGGATGTGAACCGTGGGAAGCAAAGCACGAACTTTAGGGACGGCGACCTTCATCACGTCGAAGTAGTCCTGTGTGCTGTAGTAACAAGAGGCGTAATTCAATTGACTGGGCTGATCCAGATGACCAATGGCAGGCTCGTTTTGAAGGGCCCACATGGATATGCGAAGGCCGTTTGATTGTAGATATTTGAGGTCGTCGATGATGGAGTCAGTAAAGGCATTGATGAACTCTGGATCGTTTGCCCGGATGGTGCCGCCTTCATATTTATGAGTGCTCTTCCAATACGGAGCCGGAGACCAGTACTCGACGTCGAAGCCTTCGATGCCTGATTCTGTCATCATCTCGCGGAGATCCTTCATCTGGCCGGGATAACGCTCAATGATGTGCTTTTGATCAGCATCGAGACCGCGAAGGTAAAGTCCAAGGGCAAGCCTGGAGTAGCGGAAACCGTGCAGCATGTCGTGATAAAAGCGTTCCCGCTCACTTGGAATCAAATCATGTGGGATTGCGACGATATCGTTGGGCATCCCATGATTGTTCGTTCCGATGCTGTCACTTTGTATCTCGAAACCCAAGCCAAGTATCTTCTGCTGGGGCTGATCAAGATGAATCTTGTACTCTCCTTGTTGCGCCCAAGAGACCGCTGTCAGAGAAAGCGACATTAGCAGTACGTATACGATGCGACGCAAAACGATATATCTCGACATGCAAATCCTTCATCTGGTGGGAAGTTGAGTTTGCCGGTGTTTAGTGACCGGTTTTCACAAAGCAAACTGCACCATCGTGCCTGGTCATAGTGCAACCGGAGCTACAGGGTTGACCTGCTGAGAAAGGTCTGCGATCTTCGCGGAACTTATCAGAAAGAACCCCATAGCTGATTGCAGTCCGATGAAGCTAGAAAGTAACTTTCGCAGCAAGTTGAACTGTTCTGGCTGCATACGCGGAAGTTATCACCCCAAAATTGGCATTCGTGTTTGTTCCAGCCTCAGCCGTGGGATTTGCTGGATTAGCAGGAGATCCTGCTGTAAAACTAGTATTGGGATTCGTGAGATTCGTCCTATTGAGTGCGTTGAATGCTTCTACACGTAGCTCTAGTGCCACATTGCGAGCGATGTGGGTCGTCTTGAAAACGGACATATCAAAATTCTGTTGTCCGGGACCGCGAACTGGTGAGTATGCCCTCGGAACATTTCCGAAGCTGTAGTCCGGCGGATCTATAAATGCGAGTGGGTTGAACCATTCTGCCTTGTTGGGATGTGGGACTCGCACGCTAACTCCCGGATTGAAATTTGGACGTGTGGCGATACCTTGATTGGTAGCACCAGAGATAAGTAGAGGTCTGCCCGACTCAAGGGTCATAATCACGTTGTACTGAAAGCCTCCGACGAAGCGGTCCAGGAGACCACCGCCTGAAAGGAAACGCTGTCCCTTGCCGAACGGAAGGTCATAGAGCCCGGCTACAGAAACGTTATGTTGGACGTCGAATGTGTCGACGCTATAGTCGCCCGCGAAATTTCTGGGATTCTGTGGCCCGTTGGAGGTTGAGACACCCGCTCCGGGAGACGTGGAAAGATCGGTGTAGATAGGGGTATCCAGGATCTTTCCGTAGGTATAGGAGGCAATCACTTGAAGACCGTGTTGAACGCGCCGCTGCGCGGTGACGTACAAAAAGTTGCCATCCGATGTGCTGATTCGCGGGTAGCTTAGATTGACGCTTGTGTAGTACGGAAACGGCTTCAGGAGGTTCGCACGGGTAATTGTTGCGGCTCCGAGACTGCCAGGTACCATTCCAACATATGGATTCGGTACCGACGCATTTAGATAGGCCGTTCCTTCGCTGAAATAAGACGGGTCCAACGTGTTCTCGTTGATCGCGCTCATTACATAGTGCCGTCCATAATTCCCGACGTAGGTTACGTCGAGCACGGTCTGGTAGGGTAGCTCACGCGACACTGACAGTGTGTATTGCTGTGAAGACGGATCTTTTGCGGTAGGCGACTCAACGTAAATAGCCGAGCCGAGAAAAGCGGTTTGCCCACCCGCAGCTCCCAGCGGTTCTGCTACCGGCCCGGGAAAACCATTTGATAGTTTGAACGCAATTCCATCCGCTGTGGGCGAGTTGAAAGAGGTAGTAAGACTATTGAAGCCATTCGTATTCCCGGAGGAGAGGTCATATTCCTGAGTTGCCGTTGAGGCATAGTAGATGGCGTATCCACCACGCAAAGAGGTCTTATTGTCGTTTGTCAGCACGAGATTGAAACCGAACCGAGGCCCCCAATCATTGAAATTCTCCTTGACGAAGTTGGAGCCGTAGCCCTGGCCCGCGTATTGAACTTTGCCCAGCAGAAGTGGATTGGAAGGATTCGGTTGCGATAGATCGACATTGTCGAGACCATCATGTTTCTCATAGGCCTGGGGCTGAAAATCGTAACGTAAACCCGCTGTGAAGTTCAACCGCCTTGTGACTCTCCAGTTGTCCTGAACATAGCCGGCGTATTGGAATCTGCGGAATGCCGTGCCGTTAACGAGAGTGTTGCTCGCGCTGGCAACGGCACCCAACAGGAAACTCGCAAACTGACTACCCGTTCCAGTGGTCACGGATGAATTATTACCGGCGGCCGTCTGTGAGGCGCTGAAAGTGAAGCTTCCGGAGTTGCCGTTCGACTGGTTATAGAACGCTTCGCTAAATCGAGCGCTCGCTCCGAATTGAATTGTATGTGCCCCAATTACCTTTGTAACGTCATCCAGCACCTCCAGAAGAGATGTCGTTCGAAAGCCGAGGGTCGGATTGAATTGTGACAACCCATTGCTCATTAGTGGTCCGTCGAAGGGTGTGTCATTGGGCAAACCAATCTGGCCCGCAATATTCTGGTTAGCGGTGGCAGACTGAAATGTGAATCCGGATCTCTCCAATCCCAGGTGAACATCGTTCACCAAAGATGGAGAGAAAGCGTGGGTCTCGGAGAGCATCCCATTCTGGATCTGATCATTGTCATTGCGGTTATAGATTGCGCTATAGCCGGCAGCATTGTTGGACGTGTTCTGGTACAGAGCATACCGAGCGCCTATGCTATCTGCAGAATTAAGCTTGTAATCCATGCGAGCAACAACTGTAGTTTCAGTGCTAATAAGTTTTGGCGACGCAATATAGTTGTTCGCGTGAGTGCAGGAGTTGTAGGGGCCGGAAGTATTATTGGCGTGGGGATAGTACTTGCTGACGAAGGCTGCGGCGACCGGATCGATGGTTGTAACCTTGTTTTGGTAGAACGCGGTCCTGGAGCCCACTGTAGTAGCAGTCGATGGATCATAAATAAGCGTAGGAACGCATGTGCTGCCCGATAGATGGCCTAAGTCGCTAAAGTCGCCGCCATATTCCTGATCCGTCGGGACCGTCGTGTAGGAGGGTGTATCGCTGATATAGCGATATCCGTCGTAGTTGCCAAAGAAGAATAGCTTGTTCTTGAGAACAGGCCCACCGAGACTTGCCCCGTAATTGTTGAAGCGCGTTTCGGGTTTACCGAATGTAGGCTTCGGAAATGCTATTTCCGCGTCGAGTGCATCGTTTCTAAAGAATTCATAGACGCTTCCGTGATACTTGTCTCCGCCTGAACGTGTAATCACGTTGATAACGCCGCCGGAGGTATATCCAAACTGGACTGGCACGACGCCGGTCATGATGCGGAATTCCTGAATTGCGTCTGACTTGATGTTGATTCCCACTTCCGAGTCGAAGCTCTGAACATTGGTAACGCCATCTATGAGGTTGTTGTTTAAGCCCATCACTCCGCCCGAAATGCGAATGGATGAAACCGCCGTACCACGGTTTGCGAAACCTTCGCTTACGGCTGCTACACCCGATTCCACTCCAGGCGTTAGCGTAGCGAGAGCAAGGACACTCCTACCATTGACCGGCAATTGCTGCGCATCACGGGTATCGATTGTGTTACCGATCTGGGCATCCGTCAGATTAAGTGCCGGAGCGGCAGCCTCCACCGTGATCGTAGAAGTGGTCGTACCTATGGACAACCTTGCGTTAGCTGTGACCGTGGCGGCAGCATCCAGAACGATGTCGCGAGTGGTAGAAGACTCAAATCCTTGGCGCTCCACGACAACAAGATATCGGCCCGCCAGAAGCCCCTGTGATGTGTAGTAACCAACTTCATTTGTGGTTACGTCTTGGGAGAGACCGTTGTCCTGGTTCGTGATGTGAACGGTTGCGCCAGGCAGTATTGCACCGGTTTGATCGGTCACCGTGCCAACAATGTGGCCGACGTCTGTTTGCGCATGCACTGAGGGACTGCCGGAAAAGGCAAGCACCAGAATGAGGGCAACAAATGAGACCGTCTTTGTCCAATTTAGGCGAGCCGGGAGAATCAGCTCTCTCTTGCGTGTTCCTGCATGCATTATTGAAATCCTTTCGAGTGCCGGATTTGAGTTAACATGTTAACCATCCGAAGACAAGACCACACACCAGCAGTCTTGTTGTGAACGCAGAGAACCCTACTGGATACCGAACGGAGATGTCAAGAGATTTTTCTGGAGGAATGTGTTGTGAGGCGTTTGGCGAACAGTGGCGTATCTTCGAAGGGGAGCCTAACTCTACTTCGCTGGAGAAGAAGCGCATTGCCAACCATTCGAGATTTAGCCCAACTTGCTCAGGTCTCTGTCGCATCCGTCTCTCTCGTTGTCAATGATCCGGAAACAAGCCGGGTCGGAGCACGAAAGCGAAAGGAGATTCTTCGGCTCGCCCAGGAGATTGGGTATAAGCCTAACGGTTTTGCCAAGGCTTTGTTCAAAAAACAGACGAGGATTCTAGGACTCGTCATTCCTCTGCGGGATCCGATCTTTCTCAATCAGTTTCTCGCGGAAGTTTTGGCCGGCATCCAGCATTGCGTGGTTCAACGCGAATATAACCTGATGATTTACTCCAACAAAGCAGTCTCCGGCCGTGCGGGTCTGGACGAGATCCGTGAGAGTCGATTTTGTGACGGATTGATCTTCGTCAATACACGGATGTGCACCTCGGAAGACATCAACAATACCATTGAAAACCTGCAAAAAGACGGTTTCCCGTTTGTTCTAGTCAATTCGTATTATGGGCCAGCACCCGTTAATTATGTCGGAGTCGATGATGATGTGATCGGCAAGATGGCTGGCGATTTTCTAGTGAGAAAGGGACATCGGCGCATAGCTTTTTTGGGCGGAGTCAAGGAAAGTTCCCACTCTGATGTTCTGGTGAATGGTCTCCGAAGTGGTTTAAAGGAACACCGGATTGCTCTGCCCGCGAATCGTATCGCCTTTACCGGATACGACAAACAGGTAGTGATCGAGCAAACAACGCAGTGGGTCAAAGCAAAGGATCGACCGACCGCTATCTTCTGCGCCGACGACCAATTGGTCCCCGAAGTCTATAGCGTACTTCGTGCAAATGGTCTGAAGATTCCTAAGGATATGGCGGTTCTTGGTCGTGGCGATCTCGCACTTGCTTCCTACCTTGAACCGAAGTTGTCCACGATGTCAGTGCCCACATTTCACATGGGAAAGAAGGCCGCGGAGCTTCTAATCGACAAGCTGGAGAATCCGGAAACACCACCTTCACGCGTCTTGCTACCCAGCGAGGTTATAGAGCGAGAATCGACATAGCAATCCGGATTTCTTGACAGATCAGGCAAATTTAGTTAACAAGTTAATGCGAGGAAACTTTGCCAACGTCCGTTCTAGCTCAGCGTCACCGACCGCGTCAGGACCGTCTTAGATGGTTCTTTGCGGGTCTGCTGCTGCTGGCTTCCGCCCTGAATTATGTGGATCGCCAAGCGCTTTCCATTCTTGCGCCGGCCATGCAGCGGGAGCTGCACATCTCAAACGGGCAATACGGCTCAATCGTCGAAGCATTTCTTATCTTCTACACGGCGATGTATGTGCTCTCGGGGCGTCTTGTCGATCGGATATCGGCCCGTTTTTCAGAAACTTTTTTTCTTGCCGGCTGGTCAACGGCAGGCGTTCTTACCGCGTTAGTCACCGGTTTTCGCTCGCTTCTTCTCGTACGGTGTCTTTTGGGCGCTTCAGAACCTGGCAACTTCACAGCAGCCTCCAAGGTAGTGTCTGAATGGTTTCCCGCAGAAGAACGTGGAACCGCCGTGGGACTGTACTCCATGGGAGGGACGATTGGAGCTGCCATCGCTGCTCCAATCGTCGCCTATCTGACAATTCGTCACGGATGGCGCTCCGCGTTCGTCGTCACTGGAGCTGCAGGATTCTTACTCGCTTTCATCTGGCTGCTGCTGTATCGCGCTCCTCATCAATGTGGGCGGAAATCTTTCGCTCACGCTTCTAACAGCCCCGAGAGCGCGACGAAGCCAGCGAACTTGCAAAGCACATTGCGTAGCCTGCTTGCGTCAAGAGCATTCTGGGGTATCGTTGCCACGCGGTTGATTACTGATCCTGTTTGGTACTTCTATCTTTTCTGGTTTCCGAAGTATCTCCAGGAAGAGCGCGGCATGAGCCTGGCTGCCGTTGGCAAGCTGCTGTGGCTTATCTTTGTCGCCGCCGATTTAGGCTCGCTCGCAGGCGGCATTGCAGCTTCCCGACGGATTCGCAAAGGAGGCTCGCCGGTCCACACCAGAATCAGGATCATGTCCTATGCGGCCATCCTTCCCTGCTTCACATTTATTATCCCGGCTCTTCCAGGTTATCTGCTTCCGCTTACGGCTGCCTGCTTTGCAGCTTTTGCGCATATGGCCTGGATGACGAATGTCACAACACTTCCTCTGGATATCTTTCCTACAAATTTGATCGGATCCGTACAGGGAATGGCAGGAACGCTCGGATCCCTGGGATCACTCGCCAGTACCGCTCTCATCGCATTTTCCGTAACTCATCTGAGCTATGCACCGGTATTTTACGTCGCAAGCTTTCTCTATCCACTCGCATTCATCGTCCTGCTGCAGATTCCCGGGGCGAGACAAAAGGAGCACACAGTTCAATATGAAGACCCTCAATGAGGATTATGACGTCGTCGTCTGCGGTGGGGGGCTGGCCGGTTTCTGCGCGGCTGTTGCCGCAGCACGTCATGGAGCGAAGACTTGCCTGATCCAGGACCGTCCGGTGTTTGGTGGAAACAGTTCTTCGGAGGTCCGCGTCACGCCACACGGCGCAGCCGCCTTTCACGCTTACGCACGTGAGACCGGCATTGTGTCGGAGCTCCTAATTGAAGAACGCGCTCGCAACCACGAGCCCATCGTGGAAAACGGCTGGACGAACAGCGTTTGGGACCTCACCATGTATGACCTCGCTATGAACACGCCAAACCTTATGTTTCATCTGAACACAGCGGTCACTGGTGTCACGATGGAGTCGCCGGAGCGGATAGCCTCGGTTCTATGTCAAACGGTGAATGCGGAAGTGCGTCGCATCATCTCTGCTCAGACCTTTATCGATTGCACAGGTGATGGAAGCGTAGCTGCGGAAGCTGGCTGCGAGTGGAAGATGGGCAGCGAAGGAAGAAACGAATATAACGAACCACACGCGCCGGCTGTCGGCAACAGCGACGTCATGGGCAGTTCTCTTCACTTCAAAGCAAAGGATGTGGGGTATCCTTCACCCTTTGTAGCCCCTTCCTGGGCGGTGAAATATGACGACCAGGCGTTCTTTTACGAGCAAGGTCGTGAGCCGAAAGAGCTTAAATCAGGCTATTGGTGGATCGAAATTGGCGTTCCTTGGGACACAATTCACCAGAACGAAGAAATACGGCATGAGCTTACCCGGCATGTCCTGGGCATCTGGGACTGGATAAAAAACAAGGATCCGAAAACCAAAGATCGCGCGGCAAATCTCGCGTTGGACTGGATTGGCCAGGTTCCGGGTAAACGCGAGAGTCGCCGAATCGTCGGCGAGTACTGGATGACCGAGCATGACGTGCAAAATAAAACCGTATTTCCTGACGAGATCGCTTTTGGAGGGTGGTTTATCGACCTCCATACACCGGGCGGATTGCTGGCGAAGACGAGTGAGGCCGCCAGTGCCGAAGGTTACGACGAAACGAGCGAGTATGCCGCAAAGAGCTACGCGGGGCCTTACGGAATACCACTGCGTTCGCTCATCGCACGCGACGTGAAAAATCTGATGATGGCAGGCCGGAACGTCAGCGCAACTCATGCTGCATTGGCTACCATCCGCGTGATGGGTACGACTGCGCTGATGGGTGAAGCTGCAGGAACCGCTGCTGCTTTACGGCTGCGCAAGAAATGCTCGCTGATTGATGTTGCTGCGAATCACATCAGCGAAGTCCAGCAGATGCTCTTGCGTGGCGGCTGCTTCTTGCCCAATGTGTGTGGAGTTGATGTGTTTGATCTAGCTCGTACCGCTACAGCAAGCGCGAGCTCCAGTGCTTCGCTCCATGGCATCTCTCCCGAAAGCAAAGGTTTTCACCACGGCCTTAGCATCTGGCGAGATCAGGCCAAACCGGTGCATGAGGAGCTCCTTCACCGCCGGGGACAGTGGATCGCAATCGGAACAGATAAGTTAACGTCCATCGAGATGTTGCTCTCGAATGAGTCGGACGAGACCCAAAGCATTGGGGCGAAGCTGATCAGTGTGGAATCGATATGGGACTACCGGTTAACTCCGGCAAACCCACTCGCCGAAACCACTCTCTCTATTCCACCAGGCTTGAATCAATGGATCTCATGGCCAGTTGGACTGGAAAACCTGCAGAGCGGTCGGTATGTCCGCTTGGATCTCTCAGCAAATCCAAAAATCAAGTGGCACATTGCGGGAAAAATTGAACCTGGGCATATGTCCGCCTTCCAGATCAGCAACTCAAAAATGAGGCGCTATGGAAGCGGCGTGACTCTCAGTTTCAAGGTGGATCCCCCACAGCCATGTTATGAACCTGCAAATGTTCTAACAGGAGAATCCAGACCTCATCACTTCACCAACCTGTGGCGCTCCGATTCCTCTCTGCCGCTGCCCCAGTGGTTGCAGCTTGAGTGGAACACTCCTCAGACAGTCGCCTCGGTAGAACTCACTTTTCCAGGCCATCTGCTTCGTGAATATCATGCGTATGCTCCGTTTTATCGAGACCCTCAGTGTCCATGTGACTACCGTATCGAAGCAGAGATCGATGGCCGTTGGGTCACTGCCATGGAAATCTACGGCAACTATCAGCGACACCGCGAACACGTGTTGCAAGAGCCCGTTTGCACACAGCGTCTACGAATTGTCGTCCTCGCAACTAACGGAGACCCTTCAGCAGCGCTATACGAGGTGCGGGTTTATGGGAGGAGATAAGTCATGCTAAACAGGCTCACCCGTAACCGTCGTGAATCTACTCTCGGCTGTTTCTGCTGCTCTCTTTTTCTGACATCCGTGGCTCTTTGTCAAAGTGGCCAAGGGATGTACACGATACGTGTGGATGAACCTCAGCAGAAGATTCTCGGTTTAGGCTTCGAAATTCAGAGTGACAGTATCGGCTCAGGGAATCATGGCATGCCCGATGAAGTAATCGCGGTACCTCATGATTTGGTCCCGGCAGAACGGATACGTTTTTATCACGACATGTTGCACGGATTTCGCTACTCGCGTTTGGCCATGGGACTCTATTTGCGCGGGCTAGATGCGGATAAACAGCACATCCTCGAACGTTATCCCGGGCAGATCAACGATCTCCGAGAAATGATGGTGCAGTCAGGAATCGAAGGCTTTGATGTTGAATACTGGTCGCCTGCTCCGTATTGGAAAAGCAATCACGCCTATGAGGGCGGAACGATCCGTTCGACAGACCCAGCATTCGTCAACGCTTTTACCGATTCGATCGTGGCTGACCTTCAATATCTACAGGCTAATGGACTGCACGTTTCCATGTGGGGTTTACAGAATGAACCAGGCATTGGTGATCTGACTAAAGATGCCACCAAGCAGATATATTCCACCTGTTTCTATAGTGCTCCCGATTACTTTGCCGTGATGAAGAGTGCCGCTCCCAAGGTTCGGGCTTTGCTTCCCGACGTGCAGATTCATGCAACCAGCTGGCTTGGTCCAGTCGATGAACGATCAGCGTTGATCCGGCAAGATTCGGACTTGCTCCGACAAATCAATGCATGGACCTGGCATCAGATCGGACATAACTCAAATGATCAGATTACAAAACAGTCATACTACACATCCAACTCGGCGAATAAGCCTGTCTATCAGAATGAGTTTGAATATCAGCCGTGGAGTTCATCTAAGCCAGAAGGCTACTTCATTAATACTGCTCAATCGATTATGAATTGGATGGTTTTTGAGAATTCGCCTACATGGTTCTGGCTTCATGCTCTAAAGCCGGTCTCTAATTTTGAAGCAAAGGGATATGCACTAGGCTTTTGGAGGCCACCCGGTGACAAGGACAAGATCGTCGAACCTCAACTCGCGGCGGGCCATTGGGAGTACAACCCGAATAACTGGAATGCCATTGCAGGCTTCTTGCGTTATCTGCCATGGGACTCCATTCGTCTCACCGTAGATGAAGACACTGTGCGGACGGATAACCGCATCATGGCCTGGAAAACTCCTCAAGGGAAAATAGGGCTTGCGGTCACCAATCGATCGGGGGCTCCATTCGAGTTCACGATTAAGCTTCCGAAAGCGCATTCAATGCACGGCAGTCGGTACACAATCAACGCACTGAATACCTCTCTTGCCATTCAGTCTGGTCAATATCTTCATTTGACAGTGCCTGACCAGGCAATCGAATTCTGGACAGAGCCCTGAGCTTTGAAATCGTTGCAATAGTCTGCCAGGCGTCCGGTTCGCTTTGAGAGCATATGCATCGCACCTGTCGAATCATCATGGCTCGCCCTGGCATTAAAGGAGAAAGAATGACCACCAAATTGATGAACCCTCTGTTAGGAATCTTGTTCTTGGGGCTGTCCCTGTCGGGCTCCGCGCAATTGGCAGCTACACCGCCGATGGGATGGAACAGCTGGAATCATTTTGCCAGTAAGGTCACGGATGCCGACGTTCGAACTGCCGCGGATGCTCTCGTCGCAAGCGGAATGAGAGATGCCGGTTATATATACGTGAACATAGATGACACATGGGAGGGCGAAAGGGACTCGCAAGGCATGATTCATTCCAACGCGAAATTTCCGGACATGAAAGCGCTGGCCGATTACGTTCATTCGAAAGGGCTCAAACTTGGAATCTATTCATCTCCAGGACCTAAAACTTGTGCTGGTTATGAAGGCAGTTACGGCCATGAAGATCAGGATGCTCAAACCTATGCTAGCTGGGGAATTGACTATCTGAAATACGACAATTGCAGCTTCAGAAATATCATCAAAGAACAAGCCGGCGATGACGTAGCGAAGGCCAAGGAATTACAACAGGCTGCGTTCAAGAAGATGTATCTAGCCATCACCAAGACCGGGAGACCCATTGTTTACAGTTACTGCCAGTATGGAAGATATGCTGTCTGGAACTGGGCCGCGCAGGACGGTGGAAATCTGTGGCGGACCACCACCGATATAAAGGACACATGGGATCGAATGTCCGTTATCGGATTCCAACAAGCTGGTCTTGAAAGATTTGCAGGTCCTGGACATTGGAATGACCCCGACATGCTAGAGGTCGGTAACGGAGGAATGACTCGCGATGAATACCAAGTGCACTTTAGCCTCTGGGCGATGCTCTCAGCGCCCTTGATTGCCGGTAATGATCTCGGGAAGATGACCGACGAAACAAAGGCAATTCTTATGAATCGCGATGTTATTGCGGTCGACCAGGATTCTTTGGGAAATCAGGCAAAGAGGGTCTGGACCGAAGGTCCATTGGAGATATGGATAAAACATCTTGCGCACGGAAAAGTGGTTCTTGCCTTCTTTAATCGCGGCGAGTCTGAAATGCTTGTCAATGCATCTACACCTGTCCTTCGCGATTTTTGGAATAGGCAGTTCAAGAATCTCTGGACAAAGGGAGAGCTGAATCTTGGCTCAAAGACGAAGATTGACGTGCTTTCTCATGGTGTAGTGATGCTGCGGCAGGAGTAACTGTCAGGGCAGACGGTTCTTAGACTTGAAGCCCCTGAAAAAGTGTCTGCGATTGATTTTGCCAACATCGCGGTCAGCGAGTTTGCTTGTCCAAACCCCTTTGTGCGACTAGCGAGTAATCGCGGGACTGGTTAGCTGCCGATGATTGAATCACTGTCACTGCCCTCGCACAAGGAGAGCTACATGCTTAGATTTCGACAAGGAAGTCTCTTTAAACAAAAGAGGAAGAGTTGCCCCGACGTCTGGGTTTTCCGGTGGTACCAGTATGCTTTGGGGAAGCGCACGTATAAGAAGCACATCATTGGACGTGTTAGTGAAATGAGGAGCAGACGGGACGCGGAAAAAGCAGTCATGGCACTCCGCAGTTCAATCAACGTAGACATTGGTACACCTCACACCATATGTGAACTTGCAGCACACTATCGGGTTCATGAACTGACTGAAGAAAAGAAATCATTTTCAACAATCGACAACCATCGTCTGCTATTCAAGCGATATATCGAAGTGCGTTGGGGAGGTCATCGGCTCAGCGCGATTCGCACGATGGCTTTTGAAGAATGGCTGCATGCCCTCCCTCTTGCGCCCAGTTCAAAAGCAAAACTGAAGGGCATAGTCTCCGTACTTTACAATCATGCGATTCGACATGAGTGGCTGGCCTTCAATCCAATCAGCAAGGTCCGAACGTCGCAAAAGCGATTGCGAGACAAAGACGTTCTCGCTCCGGAAGAGTTCCAGAAGTTAGTGCAGCAACTTTCGGTGCGCGATCGCGCGATGGTCTTGCTAATTGGCAGTACCGGCCTTCGTCGATCAGAGATGATCGGTCTCACTTGGTCGGATCTAAATTTAAGCACGATGGAAGTGAACGTTCTGAGATCCTGCGTGCGGAATCGAATCGGAAAGACGAAGACTGAGGCATCTCAGCGTCCTGTCCCACTTCATCCCATAGTGCTCAGTGCCTTGTTGGAGTGGCGGGCTCAATCACCCTATGCGGCCGATTTGGATTTCCTGTTTCCATCGACTCGGCTCAAAGGCAGCAAGCCACTGAGTCCCGATAGCATCTTGGAGAAAAGCATTCGCCCCGCATTGGCGCGAATCGGAGTCGTCGGTAAGCAGATTGGCTGGCACAGCTTCCGTCATTCGCTGGCGACGAATTTGCGATCACTCGGTGTCGACATCAAGGTCGCTCAGGAGCTGATGCGTCATTCCAGCAGTCGCACAACGCTTGATGTTTACACCCGCGCGGTTGACCATCAAAAACGCGAAGCGAGTCTGAAAGTGGTGGAACTCATGCTGCCGCTGGAGGTGCAAAAAATTTCAGCACCCTTCCGCACCCTCGGAAGAGTCCACGAGAAAATGGAGATGCCGCAAGCCTATGTCTCACAAGGATTTATTGGTGGACCTGATCGGGATCGAACCGATGACCTCTTCCATGCCATGGAACGACCAAAAACCTAGGTTGTTGACGGATAAGTAGTTATGAGTCGGCTGAGTCGGCAAAACCGGCCCAATTGGCTACCAATGCTACCAATTTGCTACCAAAAATTTAACCGAGCGGCTTGGGCTGAACCCGTGGGGGGAGCAGCCCAAAACACTTCAAATACGTCCTCCGCAATAGTGCCACAGGCTGTGGCACTGTTGTCGGGAATCTCCCGCGAGTCCCCAACCCCCGATGCCCGCTTGATGATGAGGTGGGGAATGACTTGGTTCTTGTGAGTTTAGGGTTCCTCACTTGACTCCCGCGTCTTGTTTTTGCAAGAAAAAAGTGGTATTTTTTCTTGCAAAGCGGTGAATCGAGATGAACCAAACATTCGAGGATAAGGCCTTAAATCGCATTCAAGGTACGGGCGGAGGGTGGGCATTCTCGCCCCGAGATTTCCTGGACCTCGGAGGCCGCCCAACTGTCGATTCTGGCCTCCACCGGCTTGAAAAGCGTGGGGAGATTCGCCGCGTAATTCGAGGAATCTACGACTATCCCCGCTTCAGTAAATTCCTCGATCAAAGCCTTAGCCCGGACATCGACCAGGTTGCGAGTGCTTTGGCGCGGAAGTTCCGCTGGCGCATTCAGCCCAGCGGTGCCACTGCTTTGAACTTCCTCGGACTTTCCACTCAGGTTCCTGCCCGTGCCGTCTACCTCTCCGATGGCCCAGACAGGGTCTACCAAATCGGCAATACCGCGCTGGCATTTGAGCATACGGCCTTGAAAGAATCCGGTATCGAACTCAAGGAAAGCGGCCTGATTGTTCAGGCGCTCAAGTCGCTCGGACCGGAGCGGATTACTCCTGAGATCATCTCGAAGATCCGTGCGTGGTTGCCGGAGTCGCTACGTGCGAAAGTCCTGGCCGATACCAAGACTGCGACTGGCTGGGTGTACAGCGCCATCCAGCAGATTACTCAAGAGGCCACTCATGGATAACATTGCCGCTGGATCAGCTTCGGACCGGCGGGATTTGTTTCAAGAGTCGGCAAGCCGGCTTGGCATGAATCCCGCCGTTGTCGAGAAGGACTTCTGGGTCTGCTGGATTCTCAAACTCCTCTTCGCGGAGCCGACCTTGAAGAACCAGATGGTCTTCAAAGGCGGGACCAGTCTCTCCAAGGTCTTCGGGTTGATTGACCGCTTCTCCGAAGATATTGACTTGGTTCTCGACTGGCGTCTCCTCGGCTACGACCAGGCGGGGGCCAACGATCCATTCCATGCCACGTCCTCCAAGTCAAAGCAAAGCCGTTACAACCTCGAGATGAATGCAAAGGCTGTTGCGTACATCCGGGAAACGCTGCTCTCTCAACTCAACAGTCTCTTCGCGCCGATCTGCGGTGTCGTCGCCAGAATCGACGAAGTCGATCCTCAGACGGTGAACGTGTTTTACCCGGCGGCGTTTGCGGCGGAATACATCCGGCCCGCCGTGCGGTTGGAGATTGGCCCGCTTGCCTCCTGGGTTCCCTCCAGTCCTCACAGCATCAAGGCATACGCAGCTCAAACCTTTCCAGAAGCCTTCACCAATCCTGACTTCGAGGTCATCGCTATTGATGCCGAGCGGACGTTTTGGGAAAAGGCAACAATCCTCCATCAGGAAGCCCATCGCCCCGGCACGATTCCTGCCCGGTATTCCCGGCACTACTACGACCTCTACAAGCTGAGCGAAAGTCCGATCAGAAGTTCCGCGCTCTCCAACCTCGCCTTGCTGAAGGCGGTCGTCGAGTTCAAAGAGCGGTTCTACTACTCTTCCTGGGCACGCTACGACTTGGCCGCTCCCGGCTCATTCCGGTTGAGTCCGCCCGATAGCCAACTTCCCGCGCTCGAAAGGGACTACAGAGCCATGCGCGATATGTTCTTCCGTGAGCCTCCTTCGTTTGAAGCGATTCTGGCCGGACTGACGGCATTGGAACTGGAAATCAATACGACCCCGTCCCGTGCCATTTGACCTATGCGACCGGATGAACCGGTCGCACGAAGGTTGCGGTGAGTAGTGGGATAGTGGCGATATTGTCTGGCTGAGATTGCGCCTGAATGACGAGCTTTACGCGGGTTCCACTCTGGAGAGGCTTGGCGAAGTGGCCCTGCTTGCCCCAGGCTACGACGTTGTAGTGAAACGCCTGAAGGTTGCGGTCAGAGATGATGGCGACTCCGAAGGCGGTGTATTTGCGGCCGTTCTTGGAGATGCGGCTGATGGCTGAGTTGCTGACGGTGCCGAAGAGGGTGATGGTCTGTTGGGTCTGCATGGTGTTCTCCTTTTTGCCCGGTCACTCGGGACACACATCCCGAAGGGGCGCAAAGGTGCGCTGCTCCCAAGTCGCGGCATAGTCGCGTTGCCAAGGGCAGAAGTTTTTGGAGTGGGGACCCGGAGCCTGCGAGGGGGGAGGAGTCCAAAACCCGGAGGGCGCGGAACGCGAGTTCTGAACGCAGAGCCGAAGGGCGCAGCTCCAGCACCGAAGCGGTGGCCGAGTGAACGTGCAAGTAGGAGAAAGGGGACAAACATCAGAAGACTAAGAGTCGGTCAGCGACGCTGGGATATCTTTCGAAGCAGATACAACCACGCCCTAAAGAGCACTCTCTATAAACCCCTTCGCACTAAGCGTTATTAGTGCCTGGCACCCAAAGTTACTGAAGATTTGCCAACGCGAACGGACTTCATCGTTGCATTCAATTCAGCCTTCATGTTCTTTACGAGTGTTTCCTCGCTCCACCCGTCAATATGAAAAGTGTCTACCTGCTCCTCGAATCCATAGCACTTGCCACCTAGGAAACTAACGTAAATCTCACGGTTCCGGCTGTGTCCTAGACCACTGTCACTCGCAGACACATGGGTGAAGACGATATTTCCGATGGTCACATCATTTGCGGATTTGTCATCTTCTCCAAATGAACGGGTTGCGCGCCGTCGGCAACCCACATCATTATTCTCTGGCAGCAGCGCGTACACGAACGCTGCACCCCCTGCTTCTCGGTCGGTCTGTGGCGCATGAAATCTGAGGCCAACCTTTGTATGGGCGATATCGTATGCCGTAGGATCGGAAGGTTTACGTTCAGAATCAGGTTTGAGCAACAATGCGCTGTCTGCAGAAAATAATGACTCCGGGTCGGAAGTCCAGTTGCCGGGATAGATGAAGCTCACCCCAGTCGATGGATCTCGATAGATTTTGAAGGAGTGCTGCGATTGGGGAACTGCGCTGATCGCAGACGATATCAAAGCGACGACCATGCAGACGATGGATCGAAGACACATATCAGCTCCTTAAAATCATTCTGTGACTGTACGCGAACCCCTTGGATGCAGACCGCAATTCTGAACACACCAACACTGTCGGCCAACAAATGTTTCGATCCATCAACTGGATCTTTCGGCGCTAAAGATTGGCCTTCTAAATCGATTATCTCTTGTGTTTAGATATCTGGCAGCGGTTAGGTCGCTGATTGACCGGGAGTTGCTATGTCCATCGTCTCCGCGCATGAACTCTTTCAGCACGATTACGCTCCTGCTCGCGCTTGCCAGTACGGCGCGAGCCGCCACCTTTTACGTCGACGCCGCTTCCGGCAACGACGCGAACTCCGGCACCAGCCCCGCGCTTGCCTGGTCCAGCTTGGCTCCCGTGAACCAACATAAATTCAGCGCAGATGACCGGATTCTCTTTCATGCCGGCCAGATCTGGAGCGGAGCCCTTCAGCATCACGGAAGCGGGACGAAAGATAATCCCATCATTCTCGGCTCCTACAGCGAGGGTGCAAAGCCGCTGTTGAAAGGAAATGGCGGCGACTTTACCCTCGCGCTCAAAGATGTCAGTGGGTGGATCGTCCAAGACATCGCGATCACCAATCGTGGGGCATCGGACGGAGAACGTATGGGCATCCTTATCCGCACGAGTTCTTTCTCCTTCGCAATTCATCTGGTTCGAGTGGATATAAGCGATGTCAACGGAGAGATCGGCTCGAAGTCGTCTGGCGGCATCGGCGTCTACGCACAAGGCAACACTCCTGTACCCGCGCATTTCGATGACTTGCTGATCGATCACTGCACTATTTCTCATGTGGATGGCGAGGGCATCTGGTTCAAGGTTCAGAGAGAGGGCCAAAGAACCTATCCAAATACCCATGTCCGCATCACCGGCAACACAATAACGGAGACCGGGCGAAACGCCATGTATTTGCGCGGTTCTCTCGGAGCGGTCGTCGATCACAATGTCGTCCGCCGGACTGCGGCGCTCAAGCATGGCAACGCGATCTGCATCGGCTGGGCAAAGGACACCGTCGTCCGCGATAACGAGGTCTCCGATACAGGGCTCAACACCGGCGATCATGAAAATGGAGCGTTCGACGTGGACGACGGGGCTGTTGGAACCATCATCGAGTACAACTGGAGCCACAACTATATGGAGCCGACCACTCAACAGCTATCTATAACAACACCGCTTACATCGGTAAGGGGCATTCGCCGCTTCTCTTCCAGACTGGTCAGTATACCCATTATCCCCAGATACCGGACGGGATATTGTTTGCCCGAAATGTGATTTTCAGCGAAAGCAAGACTACCTTCGTGTGGCATGCAACGGACGTGAGGATCGACGGGAACTGCTATCTGGGCAAGATGCCTGACAAAACACTGCCCGATGCACATATGGCGAAGGACGAGGCTCCGCTTCATCTTTCCGGTCAGCCGGCTAGAAATCGCAGTGAAGCGGAACGGTACCGTCTTCTACCCGGCTCTGCCTGTGCAACAGCATCGCCGGCGCCTCGGGACGCCGGAGACACCGACTTTCTTGGATCTCCCCTCGATGGTAAGTCCATTGGAGCGCGCGGAGCTATCGTCTCCTCTCTGGTAGAGAAAAAGTAAAGTCTTGAGTACGGTGCAGAGCGTAATCGGAGTAGCGCAATGATGGCTTCGAGGGATTCTGTATGAATCTGACCGACGGAGGGATTATCCATGTCATTAGGACAGTGTCGTTTGGCGGTGACTGCGGTCGCGGCTTTTATGATCTGCGGAATTTCGGCCAGTGCGCAGCACCCCACGAAGCTGGATGTCAGGCAGCGCGTCGAAAGCCTCGGCAATGGGCCAGGGCGTGATGCATTCCGCATTTTTCCGATGGAGAAACCGATTTGGGATGAGGAATGGACAAAGCTCGCCCCCACGCCTAACGACATCCGAAGGTTTGTCTTCGTTGCTCGCGGAAGAAGTCTTAGTTTCTACGTGACATTTGTTCTGGACAACTCCGACGAACAGGCGCACGCCATGTGGCAGCGGTCGTATTCCCTTATGCAGGTGGCTGGAACAGCATCGAAAGAGTTCGGCGCGGATGAACTTGAATCATGGCCCACTCACTTGACAGGTCGATGGGGGCATACGGTGGTGACAGTGGGGACGGATGGCACTCCGGCAACACCTGAAGAATGGTACTCGGCGATGAGAATCGTCAACTGGGCGTTGCTAGACAGATAGGTTCGTTCACTCTTTACTGAGGCAGCGGCGAAACGAGGCCGCTGTTTGTTGCGTCTATTAAACGATTGCACTTAGGCGTGGAACAGCCCCGAGATCTCCGGTGTCCAAGCAAGTAGATGTAAACGGCCTGCTCAGGATTTGATGAAAAGGGCAAAGTTAAGTGCAAGATTGGTGTTTCGGGCCGTTCTCTAGTTTGTCAGACTGAGACCTACTATGCAGGTATGTCCTAAGGAGTGTTCCGCATGACAAGGTACGCGCTGCTAGTTCTGACGACCTCGCTTCTTGTTCACCCAACAAAGATGCTTGCTCAGCAAGACCTTGAGATCGGCATGAAGCTCACGAAGACGGCGGTCATGCTTGGCGAGCCGGTGTGGGTCGATGTCACGGTGTCGAACATTTCCGGTCACCCAATCGCTTTCGACTTCGCCAGTGCATGCTTCGGCAACAAGCCAGTGAAGGTTCATATCCCGGCGGCCGAGTCTGCGGTGATGGAGCCTAGGCGCTGCTTCCGTGGAACGGCCGGGAGTTGTCCCACGGGAGCGACGCCCTCGCTCCTGCCCGGAGAGAGTCTGACCCGCAGATACCTTGTCGACGGCGAGTTCCATATCGCTCATCCGGGAAGCTACGAGGTGCAGCTTGAGACGACGATTCGGTACGGTCTGGTCTCTCCGTCGGCCTTCGGGTCGATCAACGCGAATTTGTTGAAGCAGCAGCAAGCGGCAAAGCAGACGGTTGTGATTACAGTGAACGCAGCCGATTCAGGCAAACTACTCGCGCTTGAGCAGGCATGGGCGGCCTCCGTGTCCGCTGCCAGGCCGCCGGTTCCGCAAGATCGCAAGTCTTTGGACGCGGAGACCACCCGCCTGGCGTCGTGGCGCCGCTCTGAGTTGCAGCTTGAACAGCTGATCCTGCGCGACGAAACCGTCAAGGGACTGGCCGAATTCCCGGTCGCTGGCATGGAGCCAGTGTTTCGCGGCTGGGTAGACGTCCAACAATACAACTCCTATGGCGTGCAGGCGCTGAAGCGGCTGAACACGGCAGCGGCCCGCAACACGCTCGCCCAGTTGGTTGAGTCGCAGGACCGCCCGAAGGACACATGGTTCCAGGGCTCGCGGCAGGAGGCCGTCGAAGCGCTTGGGGAACTGAGAGACAGGTCTTACCTGCTGCTCCTTAAGCGCCTGGTCCGTGACGGCAACCCGTCCCTTCGCGCCGCCGCGATCGAAGCCCTCGGCATGTTGGGCGGCGAGCAGGAGCTGCCGCTGCTGGCCGATCTTGTGCACAATGGCGCGACCGCGAATGACCGCCAGATGGCGATCCGTGCGATCGGCGATACGGATTCGCTGAAGGCGGTTCCGCTGCTCCTGGAGTTCGCGGACCTGCCCGATGCGGGGGAGCCGTTCGAGTCGTACATGAACTTGAAGATCGTGACCCATCTCGAATTTGTCAGGCCCGACTCTCGCCCCCTGCCCGAACTGGAGAGCGCATGGCAGGAATTCTGGGATCTCCATCGTGCGAACGCGCGGGCGTATGGTCCATTCGAGTGCAAAGATGAGCCCGTCGCGACAGCGGCAAACCATTGAAGATGGGTTCAGGAAGGAACTCCCAGATGCTGTTATCCCGATTGCAGACGCTGATTCTCTTCACCGCAGCTCTTCTCCTTTCGCGGCCCGCGTTTGCTCAGCAGGACATCGAGATCAAGATGGAGCTGAGCAAAAGCACGATCCTGATTGGAGAGCCAGTTTGGGTTTTGTTGACGGCACGGAACGTGTCGAAAGCACCGCTGAAGTTCAATCCCGGAGACTACTGCTTCATGGATGGGCAGATGCCGGTGGTCGCCGTGGTGCCGGACGCCGCGCCGGGCAATGGCAAGCTGGAGCGCTGTCAATACGAGGAGCCGGGGGGTGACTGCTTCATGGGCGGAAGCTCAACGACGCTTGCGCCGGAGCAGTCCGCGACCTGGCGGTATTTGCTGGAGGGAAACTTCCACTTCGCTCATGCGGGAACTTATCGCGTGGAATTGACATCGCACCCAGGTAAAGCCTTTCAGAGCGGTATTCCTCCGTCGGCTGTGAGTGCGAAGCCTGCACTGGTTACCCAAACTGTGACGCTAAAGGTGTTGCAGCAAGACAATGCGGCTCTGCTTGCATTGGAGAAGCAGATGGCCGCCGACATTGAAGCAGAAATTATGTCGCCGAAGCACGCGGCGGTCACGATGGAGGATCGCGAAGCATCGTTCCGGGATTCGCAGAACATTCGCCGTGTGCGTAGCGGACTGGCGGCACAGCCAGCGCCCGGAATGGAGCAGGTCTTCGAGCATTGGTTGCAGTTGCCGAACGATTATGAAAGCGATGCGATAACTGGGTTGAAGAACGTGAACTCCAAGGAGTCGCGCGAAGCCTTGGCAAAGATAGCCGAGACGCCGAACAAACCGAATAGCTACATCGAGGAATCGGCGACCTACGCTTTGAGCGATATGGGAGATGCGACGTACCTTCCGCTGATGGCTAAGTTGATGGCCAGTCCGAATGAGCGCGTCCGGAGGGCGGCGATCCAAGGTGTGGGCACTCTGGGAGGAGACGCTGCCGTTCCAGTGCTACTGGAGGAGATCCGCACCGCGCCGACAACCGAACGAAACGACGCATTGGTGATGCTGGGCAATACCAAGTCGCGTGCGGCCGTGAAGGCTCTGATCGACCTCACTTCCCCGGAGAGCGGCTTGGATGCGTCGTGGCCGCTGTTCGTACTGACGCACCATCGCCTGCCTCAAGTAGCATACCGGCGCACGGCAGAGCAGGCGCACGATGAATGGCAGAGATGGTGGGATATGAGCGGTAAGGATGCGCCGGTATACAGCCAATATGAGTGTGCTGCTAAGGACGGTTTGTGATGCGAATCTGGTCTGCACTGTCCCAAACCCTCTTCTCAGGGGAGAACCGTGGAACGCGTGCTGCGGCCGCTCTGCTGATGGCGTTGCTATCGGGGCTTGTGGTACACGCGCAGGCCCCGCCGCCACTCACCCGCTGCAAACCGGCAAATCTCGACATCCTGGTATTGCCGGTCGCCAATCATCCGGCGACCGGCGTTTCGACGATGCCGATTGAGTTCACCAACCTGTCAGCCGACGCGTGCATTCTACCGGCGTCCGCCCAGCTTGAGATTGAGCCCAAGCCGACCGGGCTCGGGCTATTCTCGCAGGATTATCAGGACAACTCCGCCCCGGCCACGATCATGCGGAATAGACGCTGGGTATTGTTAGCCGGTGAGACCGTTCACCTGCTGCTCGCCACATCAAGTGTCGCAGTCGACGGCAATCCCTGTTACGAGGTGGATGGCATGAAGCTTGGCCTCGGCGCTGCAATCGACGAGAACTTTCCGCTGACCATCTTTCACGTTTGGTGGCACGCCTGCGGCACGATCTATGTGTCGGCTTACCGACTTGGCGCTTACTCGGGCGATGAGACCGTGGGCTCGCACAACCGTTACTACGCAGGTCTGCTGCCTGGTGACCTTGTGCCGCCCGTGGCATACGACACAGACAAAAGCCACGGAGGGAAGTTGTCCGCGACATTTGATCGCACACTGCTGCACGAGTATTTCAACCTCTATCTGGACGATGTCGAGCCGACGCGCGCGATTTGCCCCTTCGCGGTGCTGCGGCGACGTTACGATGACGGCAACACTAGCGTGCTGCTAACACATTGCGACACCTCGCAGCTGACCGGGAAGCCAACAGCAAAGCCGAGTGCAAATCGGCCGAAATACGCCATCGGACCAGCAGCGCTCTCGCTGCCGCCAGAGCGTGCGGGCATAGTGAACTACGATGCCATCGTTGAGACAAGCCGAGCGGGCAAAGAGATTTACGTTCATCCTATCGCTGCGCGGATCGAGATCATATCCGACGAACCGATAAAACTGGCCGAGATCGATACGACAGTGCCGGTGTGTCTCGCGGCGCAACTTCAGGTGGGCGAGCGCATCGAACTGCCGCCAGTCGAAGCCCATACGGCACAAGCGTTCAACGTGACCAATACCTCCAAGTACGCTTGCCGGATCGGCGGCGTTCAGAAGGCTGAGTTCTTTGCGGATAACGTACAGCGGACAAAGCAGTATTACATTTTCGGGGTGTGTCCAAACTGCGGCGATAAGCTGTTCGTACCGCGTCCTGCCGGATGGATCAACCTGGCTCCGCAGACTTCTACGCACCTCATGGTGGGCGAGCTCACAAGAATTCGTGAGCCGCATTGGGCGTGCCGGACGACTGTGGACATGACGGTTGCGCTCGACGGCAAGGTCGATACGTTGAGTCTGCCGTTGAACGCTTCGTCCTGCGGGCCGGTGGACGTGAGCGCCTGGCGCGAAGGCAAATACGACGGCCAGCCGATGCGGGCGACGGCTCACGAAAGCGCAAACGTTACCCCCAACCCGCTACCTGTTGACTGCGCGGGGAAGGACTTTTCGCAGACTGGGCAACCCGTGTTCTTTCCGGTGAAAGACGGTGTGGCCCACGGCATGTCCGCCTTGCACCCGGCGTTCACTGAACATTCTGAATCGATGCGGCTCGCGGCATGGGTGGACAACAGGAGCGACAAGGTCGTGACCCTTGAAAGCTGCGGCATGTTCGACGATTGGAATCTCGCACTATGGGACGTGTATGGTAATCGGCTGCTGGATCGCAGCGAGATTCAAAGACCATCTACTGGATTCCTAGGAAATTGTGACGAGAATGTGACTTTCGATGTGAAGCCACACTCTTGTGAGAACGTTGGGGCGTATGACCTCAAGACACAATATGGGCTGCAGCCCGGCGAGTATCGAATCGGTCAAAAGCCCATGCCATCGACTGACGTCAACGTTCGGCAGAGTTCGGTTGTGCCGTCTGTGCCATCCGAAACTTTGGCGATTAGGGTAGTTCCGTAACGTAGCCTGAGAGGAGAAACTGCGTGATAAATAGAGCCTCTGCGGCTACGTTTGTTTTCGTTGCGACGATGTGCGCCGCACACCATGATGCCTACGCCTACCAAGCCACCGTTAGCCAAATTGTGGTTTCCGCACCTGAGCCCTCTTCCCCGGTTGCTTCGCCGTTGATCGTTGAGCCAGCGTATCCCGGCGCAACACTGCTGAAGCCGCGCGGGAGAGTTAGCGGAATCATCCGCGACCCGCAGGGGCATCCCGTGCGGTTCGCACAGATATGGTTGCGCGATGCCCACCCTCCCAAGGAAGCACCGGATTTCGCTATTAACTCCGTTACGCTTGACTCTGGCGCGCGCGGGGGACCAGCCGGTGCCACCTCGGGACTGGATGGCTCGTTCAACATTCCACCAGTTCCGCCAGGCGAATACTTGCTCGAACTGCATCCTGCAGGCCAGTTGGGTATTGGCGGGCTCTACCCGTCTGATATACCTACAGCAACCAATCTCATACGTGTAACAGAAGGGTTGGTGACACGCGTTACCGTGACGCTTTCTCCGGGAGCTTCGCTCGAAGGAACGGTGCGGTTCGACGATGGCCTCCCCGGCATCGGCATGAAGGTGGAGGTCTTTGCCAGGAGGACGGAGACCGTGAAGGGTATACCGGACTGGAACACAGTCGCCACCGTCTACACGGACGATCTCGGCCACTGGCGAGTGGCAGGCGTGGCACACGGCGAGTATGTCGTTTCGGCTTCGATGCCAGATTCTCTGATGAGATTTATCGGTTTCCTAATGCCGAAGCAACAAACCTCGGGTACTGGATCGGCAGCGCAACTGAAGGTCTTTTACGGGGGAGGTTTTGGAGTGCTTTCGGCGAAGAAGTTTACGGTGAATCCGCCCGAGCATCTCGTTCTGGAACCGCTGGTCATCCATCCCGGCGTCTTTCACGCGCTCACAGTGGCGGTCCGCTCCAAAGACTTCAATCGCCCTGTGAACGGAGGCTACGCCTTCCTCGACTCGAAGGCGACAGGCTTTAGTGTGCTTGCTCAGATCGACCCGACTGGCGTCCTCCGATTCCCCTACGTGCCACCAGGCGACTATACCCTTACGGTGCGTGCTTCAGATAATGCCCTGTCCAGCATTCGCTATGATCCCGAATCGCCTTTCCCCCCGCCGTTTCCCGAATCGATCCGTAGTTACTTCCAAAGCACCGTTCCTGTCCTCATGCCTGACCACGATGTCACGCTGTCTGCGATTGAGACAGCGGTGCAGTCTCAGAGGCCGGGAACCACGCCGGCAAGCGACGAAAAGATGGTCCAAGCCGTGACCGGCGGCGCAGAGATCACGGTCCATGTCTCGACTGACCCGAAACGACACACACCGGCGCGGTTCAGTCGGGTACATCTTGAACCGGTGCCCGACATCAGCCCCGGTGCGCCCCGCAGACACGACTTTGCAGCGATTGCCGGCCTTGATGGCATCGTTCGGTTCGAGCACGTTCCCGCTGGCGACTATGTCCTCTTCGCCGAACTCGGCGGCTTCATCTCGCCACTCTACAGCCTACCAACGGGACAAAATGTCGCCGCTTCCGAACCGGACCGTGAGCGATTATTAAGCCTGTTACAGCATGTCCACGTAGAGTATGGTGCGCAGACGAAGCGCCAGGAGATCGCCATAAATCTATCGCAGGGAACGAGTGTAACGGGCCGCATCTCCTTCGACGACGGAACGCCGGCCGCCGGGCTTCCCGTCGACGCACTCGGCCAGCCGAGTGCGGATCGGCAGCGGATCGGCCTCGATCTCGGCCAGAACGGCTATGGTGAACTTCAAACTGCGCTCACGGACGATCAGGGGGTGTATCGGATCGCCGGTCTGCCAGCCGGCAGCTATGCTATCCGCGTACTGGTGCCTTCGGGTGGCATCAACGGCAGCGACGATCTGCTGCCGCTCGGCATGACGCATTCGGAACAGACCATCGCAGAGGCAACACCGTCAATCCCAACTAACACCTCGCGCCCGACGGTTCTGGACCGCACGATACCGCTGTCCACTTGGAAGACTGTCAAGGGTCGCATTACCGTCGCAAGCGGGCCGGTGCCTTTGACTCATGCTGAGGTGGAGTTGAAGCCCGAACCTTGCTGCACCGGGGCATCAAGGCGGCTGGCGATCACAGGAGATGGTTCCTTCGCAATTAAGAATGTCCCACCGGGAACGTATTCGCTGAAAGCACGCGGCTGGCAGGCAGTACCCAGCCGGACGGGTTCGCCACGAACGCAGACGCTGGAATTCACTCAAATCC
>Ga0302310_10000708_pt1 | contig 30026 bp, 9 predicted proteins | sample III_Palsa_N1_2_FD_200451 | JGI IMG/M metagenome (GOLD analysis project Ga0302310, IMG submission 200451) | Peat permafrost microbial communities from Stordalen Mire near Abisko, Sweden - III_Palsa_N1_2 | ecosystem: Environmental > Terrestrial > Soil > Palsa > Peat permafrost | place: Sweden...
GGCGGCGTAGCCGTAGATTTCGGTGAAGATGTCTCCGAAGATGTAGGTGATGGGGAAGAGCAGCATGGCGGCGCTGATGGTGAAGGGGCCGATGCGGCAGAGCTTTTGGGCGAGCAGGTTGGAGACAAGCAGGATGACAACGAAGGCGGTGGTGAGGGCATCGAGGAAGCGATAACGGGGCACTCTCTGAGGGTAACTTACAAATAGATAGGGGCGGGTTAGGGGCGTTGGTAGCGGGTTTGTCCCGAAACGGGACTACTGTTCGATTTTTCTTCGCTTTTCTTATGTATGGTGCTAGACTCTGCTCTTAGTTCAATACGAGGAGAATTACACAGTGGCAGACGACCGTAGCAAAGCCATAGAGACCGCCCTTTCGCAGCTGGAGAAACAGTTTGGCAAAGGGTCGGTGATGCGGCTGGGGGCGAAGGAGGCGATTGGGCCGATCTCGGTGATCTCGACGGGGTCGATCTCGTTCGATGCGGCGCTGGGAGTGGGTGGGTTTCCGCGCGGGCGGGTGATCGAGATATTTGGGCCGGAGTCGTCAGGTAAGACGACCATCACCTTGCAGGTGATTGCGGAGGCGCAGAAGGCCGGCGGATTGGCGGCGTTTGTGGATGCGGAACATGCGCTGGATCCGGCGTATGCGAAGAAGCTGGGCGTGGATACCGACAACCTGCTGATTGCGCAGCCAGATTATGGCGAGCAGGCGCTGGAGATCGTAGAGGCGCTGGTGCGGTCGGGAGCGATCGATGTGCTGGTTGTCGACTCGGTCGCTGCCCTGGTTCCCAAAGCTGAGCTGGATGGCGAGATGGGCGATTCGCACATGGGCTTGCAGGCGCGGTTGATGTCGCAGGCGCTGCGGAAGCTGACGGGAACGGTGTCGAAGTCGCGGACTTGTTTGATTTTTATCAATCAGATTCGCGAGAAGATTGGCGTGATGTTTGGCAATCCGGAGACGACTACCGGCGGGAAGGCGCTGAAGTTTTACTCTTCGGTGCGGATCGATATCAGGCGGATTGGGGCAGTGAAGGAAGGCGATGTCGTGGTCGGCAACCGGACCAAGGTGAAGATTGTGAAGAACAAGGTAGCCGCGCCGTTTCGGGATGCGGAGTTCGACATTCTTTATGGCGAAGGCATCTCGAGAGAGGGCGATTCGCTGGACCTGGCGGTGCTGCACAATATCGTCGACAAGGCCGGCGCGTGGTACAGCTACCAGGGCGAACGGATTGGGCAGGGACGCGAGAATGTGCGCGGGTTCCTGAAGGAGAACAAGGACGTGTTTGCGCGGATCGACAGCGAGTTGCGGAAGAAGCTGGGGATCAAGGCGTCGGATGATGTGGCGATACCGGCGGCGCCGTCGAATGGGACGGAGAAGGCTGTTGAGGCGGTAAAGACGAAGCGCGGATAGTTTGCCTGCGAATGGGTGGCCGCAGCGGGAAGAATCTGCTGCGGCCTTTTCCCTAAATAGGTTTTCGGGTAATCGGGGGTCGAATTCCTCACTTCAAATCCGACAGAATCAAAGAATCCTCAAAAACCCCGGAGAAATCTGGGGTTTTCGTTTTGAGCGCCGTATGGGAGATGGCGGTAAACGCGCATCTACGCGCTTTGTAACATACGGTATTCCACTTGCGGGGCTTTAGACTGCGGACTAACAATTGGCGGAGATAGAGACACAATTGTTCGCTGCTCAGAAAACGCCAGAGGGTTGACCGAGCACACGGACGGATTTGCAGAGGGGTTTGTGCCCGCCCAAAAAAAGACGGAACAGTTTTATTTGATCAGCGTTCTGATCAAGGCGCTCGATGTGCTGGAAATCCTGAAGAGCGAAGATGCGCCAATGACGCTGGAAGCGATCCAGCGGCGGACAGATATAGCGAAGACCACCATCTTTCGTGTGCTCAAGACACTGGTTCATCGCGGCTATGTGACGCAGTCCGTTGACCGGCATTATCGCCATGTTGCCCGGCCCAAGAAGCTCTGCTTCGGGTTTGGGGCGCAAAGCGCTGAGATGCCATTTTCCGAAGCGGTAACAGAGAGTCTGCGTGAGGCAGCAACGGCACTTGGAATAGATCTGCTGGTGCTGGACAACTGTTACCACGCGGAGACTGCGTTGCAGAACGCCGAAGCCTTTATTCGGGAGCGGGTAGATTTAATTATTGAGTTCCAAGTGGATCAAGGCGCTGCGCCGGTCATCGCCCACAAGATTCAGCGGGCAAAAATTCCGTTGATAGCGGTAGACATTCCGCACTCCTATGCAACGTACTTCGGGGTCGACAATTATCGTGCGGGCCGCGAGGCCGGAGAGGTACTTGCGGAGTTCGCCATCAGCCGCTGGAACGGCAAAATGGACTGGATGATAGGACTGGACCTCGCTGCCGGGGGAGGGATGGTGCAAAGCCGAACGACAGGCGCCTTCGAGGGAGTGAGAGTACGCCTGCCGCATTATCCGGTCGAATCCTTCGTGAGGATTGACGGTCGAGGGATGCGCGAGACGAGCTACGAGGTCATCCTTGAGTTTCTAAAACGGCATCCCAAGGACAGACATATTCTGATAGCAGCGCATAACGATACGAGCGCCCTGGGCGCCGTTGCCGCCGTTCGAGAGCAGGGACGCGAAAGGCATGTTGCGATTGCAGGACAAGATTGCCTGGAAGAGATGATGATAGAGATGCAGCGTCCCGGAAGTCCTGCGATTGCTTCAATCTCTCACGAGGTGGAGCAATATGGGCCGCGGTTGATCGATATAGGACTTGCGCTCCTGCGTGGAGAGACGGTGCCTCCGTACAATTACGTGGAGCCCAGGGCGATCAAGGCCGATCGAACCTGGATGCAGTCAACGGTAAGTCCAAGCGTGGATTTGAGGTCCGTGGCTTGATCGCCTGTTACCAGGCTGACAGAGCCACGATGTGGGGTGGGCCGGGCTCGCCGTGGATGAGATCGGTCTTGATCACTATCTCCAGGTTCTTATTTTCCCAGCCGGCAGGGGCTTTGCTGAGAATCTGGCCGAGGTAGTCGGGCGAGGCCACAAACTCGCTTGCGGCCTCTGTGCCATACGCAGCGAGACCCGCGACCACGATGACGTTACCATTTGTGGTGGGATCGTGATAGCGAGCCACTACAGCGTAATCGCTGGTGATGGAAGAATACGGTTTGGAGAAGTCGGTGGTCCAGTCAGTGTTGCTGGGATTATTGCCGTCTTGAATCTCCGCCATAGGGCCCGTTAGGAAACGAAAGCGCATGTGTTCCATGAGATGCATTGTCCAGACATTGTTCTTCGCGCCTACCAGGATGACCGAACGGGAACGAAGATCTTTGAGACTGGCCTCATTGTCTTCTTTAATCTCATAGGTTCTTTCGTGGCCCTTGAGGACACCCGAGATTCGTGAGAGAGCGATGGCGTCGGCGAGAGAGACGTGTTGGTAGGGCCCCAGCATGTGATTGAGGAGCGTGGTTTGTGGCGGCTCCGGCATCGTCAACTCGTGATGGCCCCCGCCAACGACGATGAGAATGGGGCCGGGAGATTGAAGAAGCGGACCCCAGAATCTTTCGGTGATGCCAGGTGCTGTTGCCTTGTGCCGCCAATAAGCTCCGGTCCCACCGATCAGAAGCAGAAGGAGTGCAACGACCCACCAGCGGTAGCGACTGGTTGCTTGCGCCTTAAGATTCAAGGCAGGAACTTCACGAGTTCCGGCAGGCTGGAACTCTGTGTCCGGGTCGCCCGGCTGCTGCAGCGGCTTGAACTCCGGCACATACGAGCCCAGGGGCAGATCAATCTGCAAGCGCGATCTCTCCCCATTTTCATGGTAGAACTGGGCGATTCGTTTTCTGATTTCACCCGCACTGAAGCGAACGACCGGGTCGGCATTGGTGTCATAGTCCGGCGCACGTTCAAAGACTTCGATGCCTAGAGTGCGTTCCTTTAGCTCCTCTGAATGGCCGTCCAAGGTCTTGGTAACGACGTATTTGAGTAAAGCGGGATACCGCTTACTGCCTCGAAAGTGGTGGCTAGCCAGGATTGCGTCGAGTTCAAGAAGAACCAGATCGCGTTCTTCCAACGTTTCCGGCTCCCAACGTGCTGACTTCTCCGAGTAACTTACCATTTGGAAATCATTCCCCCCAGAAACAGCCGTAGCATACGTTAGCGCGGGGCCGATTGTCACTACAAAAGGAGTTGGCCGGAGTATAAACAGTACGGGTGTTCGCTATTGGGATCAATAAATAAAGCATTTATATTCAGTGGTTTATGGGTGAAGCGCGCATGAAATAGTTTGTAACATACTGTATTCAACCTTACGGGGTAAGGCTCGATAGCCAACAATTGGCGCCGATTCAAAGACAGTTATTGTCGCGTCCTGAATTCGCAAGATGACCAGCCGGCTCTGAGCCGGATCAGGTTATTGAGCGGCTTGGGACGAGCGGTCACAATTTGTAACCCTGGAGGCAGTCTATGCAGTTTGTCAGTCGTGTTCGCTCAATATTCCGCACGTCGCAGGTCGTGGTGGGTGTGGCAGGTCTTGCACTGATGGTACTGGGCGGTTCAGCCGTTGCGCAGACGGGTGGTGAGGGCGCCATCGAAGGAACTGTCATGGATAAGACTGGTGCGGTTGTGGCCAACGCTACCGTGACAGCTACGAATGTGGACACGACCGTGGAGACGGCAAAACCAACCTCATCCGGTGGCATTTACGACATCTCGCCTCTGATTCCTGGAACCTATACGATCACTGTAACTGCAAAAGGCTTCGAGAAATATGTGCAGGACAGCATGGAGATCGATGCGATGCACGTAACGGGGCTGAATATAACCCTGAAGCCTGGCGCAGCGAGCGAAACGGTCACAGTCACCGACGCGCCTCCGGTACTCGAAACGACGAATGCGACGCTTGGCGGGACGATTAAGAGCGATGAGTACATGGACCTGCCACTGCTGGTATCGGGCAACCAGCAGCGCGATATTACACAGTTTTCGAACCTGCTACCCGGCGCGCAGCTGAACCCCGGAGGCCGGTCTTCGGTCGTCGGCGGTACGGCGCAGCGTCTGGGGGAAGAGTACCTCGACGGCATTGCGCTGACGACGGTCACGCAGCAGGGCGACAACCGGCCGGTTTTCAATGTCGTCCCCATGGAGTCGATCTCACAGATCCAGGTGGTGACGAGCGGCTATTCCGCAGAGTATGAGGGCGCTGGACTGGAGAACTACACACTGAAGTCAGGCACGAACCAATACCACGGTACGGCCGCGGACTTTATTCGCAACAGGATGTTCGACACATGGGGATTCGCCGCGCCCTGGGTCAAAGTCGTCAATTCCACTTGCACGGGCACATGCTATGCGAACGCGACGCCCAACGCGTTCGGCCATATTGTGAAGCCCGCGGACCACCAGAACGAGCTCTCCATCAGTATCGGTGGACCGATCAGTATTCCGCACTGGTTCGATGGCAAGGACAAGCTATTTTTCCAGGCCACTTACGATAAGCTGCATAGCCGTGCTGCTCCCTCCTACTCGTTCAACACGCTGCCCACAACACAGATGCAGAACGGCGATTTCACGCAGCTTCTGGCCGTGAACGGCGGTCCCGGTCTAGCGATTTACGACCCGACGACGCAGGCGGCCTGCACGGCCAACAGCACGAATGGTACGTGCCGCTATCAGTTTGGGTATGGGCCAGGCGCGAGCCCAGGCGCGGCCGGCAATCCAGTCCCCACCGGGGCCCCTGTCAACGTAATCCCCGCGGGAGAGATCTCTCCGATTTCAAAGTACATGCAGCAGTTCCTGCCTGCTCTTACGAACAACAACCTCACCAGTAACTATCTTGGCGGCATTCCGGGCGGGTATGACAACTATCTATGGGCGGGCCGCATCGACTATGACATCTCCCCGCGGAACAGGCTATCGTTTGCAGCGACCGATGGCCGGCGCCATGCGGTGCCGTTTACGTCGGGAAGCGCAAATCTGCCACCACCGTACCTGGCGGCCACGCTCTCTACGGTCGTGGGCAGCTTTATCGATGTGGAGGACACATTCACCGTGTCGCCGCATATCGTGAACCAGTTCACCGCGGGCTATGCGTACTTCGGTGGCCCCCCGACGCAGAACAACACCGAGGGCGTAGCGCAGTATGAGGCAACGACGGCTGGAATTACCGGGCTGCCCGCCGGCCAGGGCTCCGATGAGTTTCCGGGTGTGACCTTTGCCGGTACGGACGGAGGCACCGAGTGGTCTCAACCGGATGTCACCTCGAAGACCGTGGCCCATACCTTCGACATCGTCGACAACGTAAATTGGGTGTTCAGCAAGCACTCGCTGACGTTCGGCATCCAGCTTCAGGACCTGATGGCCAACGTCAGCACCAACAACAGCTATTCCAGCCCGATCACCTATGCCTATAGCAGCAACGATACGGCCAACATCAGCGGAACCTCCTATGTAACCGCCAGCGGCGGCTTCTCGTATGCCAGCTATCTGCTGGGTGCGGTAGACAGTACCAGCGTCACGTTGCAGCCATTCTCCGACGTAGGCAGCCGCTACCATACGGTCGCTCCTTACTTCCAGGACGACTATAAGATCACCTCGAAGTTGACCTTGAACCTTGGGCTGCGCTGGGATTACATGCCTCCGTTCCATGAGGTGCTGGACCGCTGGTCGTTCCTGAATGCGACGGCGGTCAACCCCTACACGGGCAACCCGGGGAACTTCCAGTTCGCGGGGAACTACGGAGGAGCAGGCGTCAGCTGCGGTTGCACCACGCCGGTGAATACCTATTGGAAGAACTGGGGTCCCCGTCTGGGCTTCTCCTATGCGGTATTGCCCAAGACGGTCATCCGCGGAAGTGTTGGCTTTCTGTATTCGCATGGCGGCGGCACGGGTGGCGCGGGTGCGACGGGGACGGGTCAGACAGGCTTCAACGATCCGGTCACTTTCGCGGCCAATGCGGCAAGTGCGACAGCCGCTCCAACGTTCTATCTCAACAACAGCGCCACCTTCACGAGCAAGGGCCTAGCCAACACCAACTTCGGCGGGCCGGGCGTCGTACTCCCCAGTATTCCCGCGCCATCGGCAAACACGCAGATATCGGCGGCCCTTATCGGGAACTTTGTGAACGGTTCGGGGGCCTTTGTTAAATCAAGCAATGGAGTGGCCTATGCCGACCCGTACTACGGAGACCGCACGCCGACGTTCTATTTCTTCAACTTCGGCGGGCAACAGTCGCTCACGAAGGACATTACTTTTACATTGAACTATGCCGGGAGCATCAGTCACTTTATCGCCGGCAACGGGGCTCTGCGCGGGCTGGAGTCGGGTGAGGTCAATCCAATTTACTTTGCGCTCGGTGCCGGCGGCACTGTAACGGCCCCGCAATATGGAAAGGGCTTGCTGACCCAGGCTGCTACAGCTGCTAACGTCGCACTGGCGCAAGCGGTCATGCCTGGCTGCTGTGCCAGTCCGTATCCGGGCTTTGCTGCAGCAGCGGCCACGTCTGCCGGCTCCAGTGTCGCCACGATCGCGCAGAGCCTGAAGTGGATGCCGCAATATAGCGGGACAACCGACACCTGGGGACTGTACTCGGCCAACGCTGCCTATAACGCCTTGCAGGCATCGGTAGCGATCCGTCCGTACCATGGACTGGTCCTCAACGTGAACTACACCTGGTCCAAGGAGATGGATGACGCGGGCACCGTCCGCAGCGGCTATCCGATTCCGGCAAGCGCCACCCTGACAGGCAAGGCGTGGAAGGCCGACCGTGAGGACCGCTCGTTGAGCACGCTGGACTCGCCGCAGAACCTTGCCGTGTATGGCGTCTACAAGCTGCCCTTTGGCAAAGGGGGCATAGGGGCGCACAACTTTGTCGTCCGGTGGCTGGCCGGCGGATGGGAGTTTTCGGGCATCCTGACCTACACCTCAGGATATCCATTGACTCTAACCTCGTCGGCTTGCACAGCCACCAGCTTGCCCAATCAAAGTACGTGCATGCCTGACATAAATCCGAACTTCACGGGGCCGATCATGAGCTCCAAGTGGGGTGTGGGAGCGACGGCGCTGAACCTGGGCACGAAGTCCTACATCAATAACGGGTATGTCATCAGTACGACTCCAGGAAACGGGACCAACGGGACGACTGCCACCAACATTCCCTGCGGCGCCAGCACGGGTCCATTCTGTAATGCAAATCCGCTGATGTTTGGCGATGCCGCACGAACGGGGGCGTACGGTTTGCGGACTCCCAGTAATTTCCGGCTCACCAATGGGCTTCGCCGCTCCTTTCCCATCACAGAGCAGGTGAAGTTCATCTTTGGTGTGGATTGCCAAAATGTGACTAACAGGGTGACCTTTGGCGAGAACGTCGGCAACCAGTCAATCCCGGTTGGTATCAATGCATCCAGTTATGGCACGCTAAACTTCGCTAGTGCGGACGGTCGTGCCTTCCAGTTCTCGGGACGTATTTCTTTCTAACCGCTGACTCACTTGCTCCTCCGAAGGCCGGAGGCACGGAACATTGTGCTTCCGGCTTCCATTTATAGGCGGCTATGGTTGACTTGTATCGAGGAGGCCCCATGAAGGTTGCGACGTCACAAATATTCTCAGTTTTCCTTGGTGTTGCACTGCTCTCGCAGAGCGCGTTCGGACAGGCTTCGTACCCTCCCGCAAAGGACACCCGCACCGCGGCCAATATGCCGACCGCCGCAGAATTGAAGGACCCTCCCAGGAGCTGGGTGGATAAGGACACCGGGCATCGCGTGGTGAGGCTTACCGATGAGCCGGGGTCGGCGAGTTTCTACTTCAACGTAAACGCATACACACCCGATGGCAGCGAGATGATCTACACCACGCCGAAGGGCATCTCCGTGCTGGACCTCAAGAGCTTCAAGACGCGTTCGGTGGTGGAAGGCCATGTGCGGACGGTTGTGGTTGGGCACAAGACGCCGAGCATCTTCTACATCAAGCCGGAGGAGAATGCGCTGTATGTCACCAACGTGGATACAGGCGAAACGCGCATGGCAGGCAAGGTGCCTGCGCATGGGAGCATCGCTACCGTCAATGCCGATGAGACGCTGGCCGCAGGCACGTATGACGAGACCGTCGCGCCCGAGAAGAAGCCGGGCAGTCCCGGCAAAGCAGGAGGCGAGCAGGGAAGCCCTCTGGAACAGGCGGCCAACAAAGGCGACATGATGGTGAAGCGTCTCGCGGCCCGGATTCCGCTGGTGCTGTTCACGCTCAATCTGAACGACGGAAAAATTACGCCGCTGCTGCACAGCACCGACTGGATCGGCCACATGCTGTTTTCGCCCAGCGACCCTATGCTGCTGATGTACTGCCACGAAGGCCCATGGCAGGCCGTCGATCGCATCTGGACGATTCGCACGGACGGCACGCACAACCAGCTTATGCATCAGCGCCACATGGCCATGGAGATCGCGGGGCATGAGTTCTGGGGCTGGGACGGCGAGACCGTTTACTACGATCTCCAGACGCCCAAGGGGCAGGATTTTTTTCTTGCTTCACTGGACCTCAGCAACGGGGAGCGCACCTGGTGTCACCTGGAGCGCAACGAGTGGTCGATCCACTTCAACGTCAGCAAGGACGGGAAGCTCTTTGCCGGAGATGGCGGCGATCCGGGACAAGTGGCGAAGGCGCCCGAGGGCGAGTGGCTTTATCTCTTCCGTCCAGAACTAATCGACAACATCGGGCTTGCCAGCAAGGACTTTGTGAACCCGGGAGTGTTGCACGCGGAGAAGCTGGTCAACATGACGAAGCACAACTACGCCCTTGAGCCGAACGTAAGCTTCACGCCTGACGAGAAAATGATTATTTTTCGCTCCAATATGTTCGGCCCGACGTATGTATTCGGCGTGGAAATTGCCAAGAGCGTCAACCCGGCTACGACGATCAAATGATAAAGAAACTATTCATTCCTATTTTCGTTTTATTCGCACTATGCGGCGTACGTTGCATAGCACAGCGAGCACGCTACAACTTCAACTCCGATTGGCTGGTAAAGGTTGGAGACGAGCCGGGGGCAGAAGCTGCGACTTACGACGATTCGGAGTGGAAGCCTGTTACGACACCCTATGCGTGGAATGAGGATTCCGCTTTCAAGGTCAGCATTCATGACATGCCCACCGGTGTTGCGTGGTATCGAAAGCACTTTCGTCTGCCGGCGAATGCGGCGGGGCAGAAGGTCTTTATCGAGTTCGAAGGCATTCGACAGGCAGGAGACATTACTGTGAATGGCCACTTCGTGGGACGCCATGAAGATGGAGTGATGGCCTTCGGCTTCGACCTTACGCCCTTTCTAAATGCTGTAGGCGAAGAAAATGTTATCGCCGTGAAGACGGACAATCGCTGGGACTATAAAGAGCAGAAGACAGGCACATCGTATCAGTGGAATAACGCGAACTTCTATGCCAACTATGGCGGTATCAGCAAGAGCGTGTGGCTACATATTTGCGGAGAGGTCTATCAGACACTGCCGCTGTATTCCAGCCTTGGAACCACGGGCACGTATATCTGGGCGAGCGATTTCGATATAGCGAAACATACAGCGCGGATTACCGCCGAATCGCAGGTGCGAAATGACTCGCAGCGTGCCAGGATGTTGGGCTATGAAGTCCGCATCGTCGCTCTCGACGGAAGAACGATAAGCGTCTTTCACTCCGCTGCAACTGAATTTTCTGCGCATGAGACAAGAGTTTTTTCCGCGAGCGCAGTTGTTGGGAGTCTACATTTCTGGAGCTGGGGGTATGGGTATCTTTACCGCGTGGTGACGACCGTTAGTGAAGATGGCAAGCCTATTGATGTTGTAACAACGCGCACCGGTTTTCGCGAGACTGCCTTCAAGAACGGGATGATCTATCTGAATGGCCGGGTCATCGAGGTACACGGCTATGGGCAACGCACGACGAACGAGTGGCCCGCGGTGGGGCTTTCCGTTCCGGCGTGGATGAGCGACTTCTCGAATAAATTAATGGTCGAAAGCAATGCCGACCTGGTGCGCTGGATGCATGTGACTCCGTGGAAGCAGGACGTCGAGTCGTTGGACCGCGTGGGTCTGATCGAGTCGATGCCGGCCGGCGATGCCGAGGGCGAAAGCAAAGGCCGGCAGTGGGAGCAGCGCGTGGAGTTGATGCGCGATGCTATTGTCTATAACCGGAACAGTCCGTCGATTCTCTTCTACGAGGCCGGCAACAAAGGTATCACCGACGAGCACATGCTGGAGATGAAGGCTGTGCGCGATCAGTACGATCCGCATGGGGGACGTGCCATCGGCGCGCGCGAGATGCTGGCAAGCCATGTGGCGGAGTATGGCGGCGAGATGCTGTATATCGACAAGAGCTCCTACAAGCCGCTGTGGGACCACGAGTACAACCGGGACGAAGGCGCGCGGAAGTTTCAGGATAACGACACGCCTCCGTTTCACGAGGATTCCCCGATATACAACCGCAACCAGGACACGTTCACGCTGGAGGATGTTGTCCGCTGGGACGATTTTTACAGAGTGCGTCCCGGTACCGGTTCGCGGGTCAGTTCGGGTGGGGTGAACATCATCTTCTCCGATTCCAATACGCATTACCGGGGCGATAACAACTACCGTCGCAGCGGAGAAGTGGATGCGATGCGATTGCCGAAGGACGCGTACTTTGCGCACCAGGTGATGTGGGACGGGTGGGTGGATGTGGAGCATCCACGGATACATATTGTGGGCCATTGGAACTATGCGGACGGCGAGGTGAAAGACGTATATGTAGTGTCGAGTGTGGAGAAAGTGGAGTTGCGGCTGAATGGACACTCGCTCGGTTATGGGGAGCGCTCGGATGACTTTCTATTTACTTTTCCGAAGGTTTCCTATGCGGCGGGGAAGCTTGAGGCCATTGGCTACGATGCGCAGGGCGCGGCAGTTGTGACCACGAAGCTTGAGACCGCGGGACCGGCGGCCGCGATCAAACTGACACTCCACACAGCGCCCGGGGGGCTTCGCGCCGATGGACAGGATATGGCGCTGGTCGATGTGGAGATCGTCGATGCGCAAGGACGGCGTTGTCCGACTGTGCTTAGCACAATTCACTTTCAACTGGATGGGTCAGCCGAATGGCGTGGTGGAATCGCGCAAGGCTCGGTCACTAAAGTGCCGATCAATGTGACGCCGAATGACAATCACGGCTTAGCAACGACTCCGCCTACACCGCTGTTGCTGGAGGACAACTACATCCTGTCCAAGGATCTGCCTGTCGAAGCGGGAATCAATCGCGTGAGTCTGCGCTCGCTTCCAGTTGCGGGAGAGATAACGCTGACGGCAAGCAGCGAGGGGTTGCCGGCTGCCGTGCTGCGGCTTAGTTCGCAGGCTGTTACGGAGAAGAACGGTCTTTCGACGTTCTTTCCGGCCACTGAGCTGCCCGTGAATCTTGAGCGTGGGCCGACGCCGGCAGGTCCCTCGTTTATTTCACGCCGTTTATCCGTTGCAATCGAATCAGCCACCACAGGGGCGAACGCTGAAAACGCAACGCAGAGTTACGACGACGATGAGACATCGGCATGGAGCAGCGCAACTGAGAAGGTCACAGACGGTCTGCCGCCGAAGGGGGCAACAGGCGCAAATGCTTCCGACACTTCGGTTGACGCGATCCTCGATCAGGCATGGATCGAATACACGTTCAAGAAGCCTGTGCAGCCAACTGAGATGGACATCAAGCTCAATGGCTTTCGCACGCGCCGCTATCCACTCCGCATCACGCTGGACGGCAAGACTGTCTATGAAGGAGTGACGCCGACCACGCTGGGTTACTGCAACCTTCAGCTTCAGCCGGCGCTTGGCCGTCATCTTCGTGTTGCGCTGAAGGGTTTGCCGATCGACGTGGTACAGAACAGTAGCCTAGCCAAGGCTGCGACACCTCTGAAGCTTCCGATCGATCAACCCTTGGGTAAGCCGGGCAAGCCGATTCTTAGCGTCATGGAAGCGGACATCTATGAAGCCGCGAAATAGTGTGCCCTTTGCAGCAACGAAGAGGATTGAGATGCGGATGAAGAAGATGGAGTTTCTCTTTGTGAGTGTGCTTGGACTGACGATTGCGTGCGCGCAGGCGCAGACGGTTCCAGTATCAAGCCGCCAGGGGAGCTTTGTTGTGGATGGAGATCACTTCCTGCTCAACGGCAAAGAAGTTCAAATTCTTTCGGGCGAGATGCACTACTCCCGCATTCCGCGGGCGTATTGGAAGCCGCGCATGGAGATGGCCAAGGCGATGGGCTTGAATACGATTGCGACTTATGTTTTCTGGAATGTGCATGAGCCGCGGCCGGGTGTCTATGACTTTGCAGGGGACAACGATCTGGCTGCGTTTGTGAAGCTTGCACAGGAAGAACATCTGAACGTATTGCTGCGGGCAGGACCGTACTCGTGCGCGGAGTGGGAGTTCGGCGGGTTTCCGGCGTGGCTGCTGGCAGACCCCAAGATGGGTACCGCGCTGCGAACCAATGACGACGCCTTCATGATGCCGGTGGAGCGCTGGATCAAGCGGCTGGCGCAAGAGGTGGGTGGGCTACAGATTGAGCGTGGAGGCCCCATCATCGCCGTGCAGATCGAAAATGAGTATGGCAATTTTTCCAATGATCACACGTACATGCAACACATGAAAGATATCTTTGTAGAGGCCGGCTTCGACAAGGCGTTGCTCTATACAGTCGATCCTTCCAGGGGCCTTGCATCCGGAGAGATAGACGGCATCTTCTCCGGCGTGAACTTCGGTACGGGCAATGCCGAGCGTGCGTTCACCGCACTTGAAAAGGCGCGACCCGGTCAGCCGTTGTTTGCCACTGAGTATTGGCCCGGCTGGTTCGATCTCTGGGGGCATCCGCACGAGACCCGGCCCATCGCCCCGCAACTGGCCGACCTCGACTACATTTTGAGACATAAAGGCTCGGTGAATATTTATATGTTTCATGGAGGCACTAGCTTCGGCATGATGGCTGGGGCGAGCCAGAGTACGGGCAGCTACCGCGGCAATGTGACCAGCTACGACTATGATGCGCCGCTGGATGAGGCTGGACATCCCACGCCCAAGTTCTTTGCGTATCGCGACCTCATTCTGAAGTACACGGGTGAGCCTGCGCTGCCTGTTCCGGCGGTAGCACCGGTGATTGCGATTCCGGAGTTCGCGCTCAGTGCGTCGACGCCGCTCTGGGAGCATCTTCCAAAGCCCGTCGTATCGGAGCAGCCGCTCACGATGGAGCAGATCGGTCAAGACTACGGCTATATCCTCTATCGCAAAGAACTTTCCGCGCCTGTCCACGGCGAGACGCTTCACCTCGATCAAATGCAGGACTTTGCGTTGGTCTATCTTGACGGTAAGCTCATTGGAACGCTCGACCGGCACTACCATCAGGACACGATTGCGCTAAACAGCGACGGGCCTTCACGGCTCGACATTCTCGTTGAGAACACTGGCCGGCTGAACTCGACGAAGTTCATGCGGGATGAGCGGAAGGGCATTCGAGCAGCGTCGCTGGATGGGATGCCGCTCACTGGCTGGCAGATTTATACGCTGCCCATGCGGAGTGCCTGGATCGCGGACATTACGCGATCGCGGAGCCGTGGTGCTGCAACACCGGGGGCAGCTCCGACCTTCGCGTCGGGCAGCTTCAATCTGAACGAGACCGGAGATAGCTTCCTCGATGTGCGAGGCCTAGGCAAAGGGCTGGTATGGATTAACGGCCATGCACTTGGGCGTTTTTGGAAGATAGGCCCGCAGGGTACGCTCTATGTCCCCGCACCGTGGCTCATCAAGGGGACGAACCATGTTGCGATCTTCGAGGTGCTTGGCTCATCGCCTGCGCCTAAACTGGCTGGCCTTCTCCATCCCATTCTCGATATGCCTACGCCCGGCTATGAGTCTGATCCGGAACACAAGAAAAAGCCGGATGCGGATGCTGAGTTCGCGCCATCCATCTTCAGCGTCGCCAGCAATGGGGCTAAGGGTGACGGTGTAACTCTTGAGACCGCGGCCATTCAGCGCACTATCGACGAGGCCGCGAAACATGGTGGCACTGTAATCTTTCCCGCCGGCACATACCTTACCGGCTCCATCTTTATCAAGTCCAATATCACGCTCCAGATCGACAAGGGCGTTACGCTTCTCGGCTCGCAGCATATTGAAGACTATCCACTGATGCCGACGCGCATCGCCGGTATCGAGATGACCTGGCCCGCGGCACTCATCAATATTTACAGGCAGAACCACGCAAACATTACCGGTGAGGGAACGATCGATGGCGACGGCAAGGTTTACTGGGACAGCTACTGGGCGCTGCGTAAGATCGATGAACCCAAGGGCTTGCGGTGGGCGTCGGACTACGATGCGAGGCGGCCGCGGCTGATCCAGATCTTCGATTCGTCCGATGTGAAGCTGAGCGGCGTGATGTTGCGACGGTCGGGATTCTGGACGGTACATATTTGCTACTCGCATGATGTAACCGTCGATGGCATCACGATACGCAACAACGAGGGCGGTCATGGCCCCAGCACCGATGGGATCGACATCGACTCCTCGCGGAAGATTCTTGTGGAGCACGCCGACATCGCGGTGAATGACGATGCGTTGTGTCTCAAAGCAGGGCGTGACTCCGACGGGTTGCGCGTCAACCGGCCGACCGAAGATATCGTGTTGCGGGATTCGATTGTGCGTGAAGGTGCGGCGGGTGTGACGATCGGCAGCGAGACGTCTGGAGGCTTTCGGAATATTGAGGCCTACGGAATCACAACGTTGAGTGCTGTACCGGTCGGGATACTTTTCAAGTCCGCTCACACGCGCGGCGGGTTTGCGGAGAACATTCGTATCCACGATATGACCATGACCGGCACGCCCGTGGCCCTTCGCATCACGATGAACTGGAACCCAAGCTATAGCTATGCGGTACTTCCAGCGGGGATGACAACCTATCCGGACTACTACAAGGTGCTGACGACCCCTGTGCCGGAAGATAGGGGCAAGGCGCACTTTCATGATGTGCATATCTGGAACATCGCGGCGACCGGGGCGAAGACGGCCTTCGAGGTAGATGCGTATCCGTCGGCGCCGCTGGAGAATTTTTCGCTCGAGCATCTGCACATTCAGGCGTCTACGGCAGGGCATATCTCCGATGCGAAAGACTGGAAGTTTAGCGATATCTCGCTCACTACGGCCGATGGCAGCGTCGTTGCGCTGTCCGGCGATTCGAATGTAACGGGGATCGCCTCACGCGAGGCGCCAAACCAACCCAAAGAGGATCCTTCCAAGAAGAGCTTTGCCGAACAGGATAAGAACCGATGAAGATGATCCATTGCATCACGGGGCTGGTGCTTGGCGCTTTCGCCGCTACACTTCACGCGCAGAGTGTTCCGCTTCCTACAGCTGCTCCTTCAGCCGCACAGCAGGCGGGGATCGATAAGGACAACTCGCGGCACTTTGGCGACTCTCCCGCTGACGGCGGACCGATTGCGACGGGCCTTTCCTCTGAACTGACGGCCGCCGCAATCGACAAGGCCACGCGCAAGGTTGCGGATTGGCAGCTTGCGCGGTCGCAACCTTACTTCGACCGCATCTGGACATGGAGTGTGCTGTATAGCGGCTTCATGGCGGCTTCCCAATCGACCGGCGATCCGAAGTACCGCGATGCGATGGCTGCCATGGCGAGTGGATTTCATTTTCAGCTTCGCAATCGGGTGCCGAGCGCGGATGACCAGAGCATTGCCCAGACTTACCTGGAGTTATATCTGCTCGCGGGCAAGAAGGACCCGAAGACGATCGCGCCAACCAAGGCCGACCTTGATTCAGTCATTGGGCTCGCAACTCTGAAGCCTGGGGATGCCCGAATTCCGTGGTGGTGGTGCGACGCGCTGTTCATGGCGCCGCCCGTTTGGGCCAGGATGTATGCGGCTACTGGCGACCGCAGATACATCGACTATCTTGACGGACAATGGCAGCGCAGTTCCGCGCTCCTCTACGACAAGGAGGAGCATCTGTATGCCCGCGATGCGAGCTTCATAGGCAAGCCCGGGCTGAACGGGAAGAAGATATTCTGGTCGCGTGGGGAGGGGTGGGTGATGGGTGGCCTGGTCCGGACGCTTGAGTACCTGCCGGCGGACGATCCGAGGCGGTCTTTTTATGTGAATCAGCTTCGCGAGATGTCCGCAAGACTGGCACAGTTGCAGGGGAGTGACGGCCTGTGGAATGCGAGCCTGCTCGATCCCGAACACTTTCCGCAGCCGGAGATATCGGGTTCAGCCTTGATCGTTTACGGCATGGCCTGGGGGGTGAACGAAGGTACCCTCGATGCCAAGACCTACAAGCCAATTCTGGAGAGAGCATGGCGCGGGATGCTGCAACACGTTTACGCCGATGGGCGGCTCGGCGACATTCAGCAAACTGGATCCGAGCCGTCACGGTATCGTCCAACAGCCAGCTATACCTACGGCGTGGGCGGCTACCTGCTTGCCGCCAGTGAGCTAAAACGAATGACGACGCTTTCTCCGGCAGCCCGCAAGACCGATACCCCCAGAAAATAGGTTGCCAGAGCGCTTGTCTTCAGTGGCTCCAGGGTTGCACACCATATCATGCACATTATAAATGGCTTACGTCGTCACGCGAGCCGGAAACTCGCTGCGCAGGCCACTGAGATGCTGTCTGTGACGGGATGCGCCTGGGTGACGGCAGGTGCGGCACCCGGTTGAAACGGAGACGCTGTGGGGCCGGCACTTTCGAGCTGCGATGCATCAATTCTCGGGACTCCGGAGATAAATTGACAATGCTATCGACGGAAGCGAAACTAACTGCACCACTCCGGTTTCAACTCTACAGGTTTCCCAGCTTCAATCTGTCAGGAGAAGGTTCTCCGGGCTTTCAGCGAATGCCCACTTTCCCCTCCTGAGAGGCAGTCTCCGGTTTTTAAGTCGGGCTCCGCCGTATTTCCGGCGATGGGCGTAAATTGTCGTTTCCGTTTCCCCGTCGAAGGTGTCACTGCCCGCCGGGAAACATGATGTTTCGATCGTTAGAAGGAGCTCTATTTAATGTCTGCGAAGTCACGCGCTCTCTCTATTCTCGCTGCCGGTCTGCTGGCTGCTCCTGTTTCTCTTTTGCAGGCGCAAGATACGCGCACGGTGAATCAGCCGGTGTTTCCGACGACTTGTACGACGCTGGCGGCGACACAGTCGATTACAACGGCGGGTGAGCCGACCTCGGAGACTACGTTCGATACGACGCGGATCCAGACTGCTCTGAGTGGCGCGGCTGCGGCTTGTTCGGGCGCGACGGTGGAACTGACGACGGGTGGGACGAATGGGGTCTATAACGCGTTTCTGATCAATCCGATCTTTATACCGACCGGCGTCACGCTGGTGGTGGATGCCGGTGTGACGGTGTTTGGATCGCGGATACCCGCGGACTACCAGATAGGCACCGTGGGCACGGGGCAGGAAGCGTGCGGCACCGTGGGAACGATCGGCAATGGCTGCTATCCGCTCATCACAACCGGTTCGAGCCTGGCGGGAGGCACGACGAGCGGCTCGGCGATCATGGGTTACGGGGTGATCAACGGGCGCGGCGGGGATGCGTTGCTCAGCACCGCGGGCACGCCGCTGACCAATCTCTATCCGACGCTTTGCACTACGTTCAGCTGGTGGTGCCTGGCGAACGAAGCGAACGTTGTGACCAACGGGGCGCAGAACAACCCCATCCTGCTGTACTTCAACAAGGCGTCGAATTTCACGCTGTACAAGATCAGCCTGTTGAACTCGCCGATGTTCCATGTTAAGTATCAGAACGCCAGCGGGTTCACGGTGTGGGACATCAAGATCGTTACGCCGTACAGCTCGCGCAATACGGACGGCATCGACCCGGACGACAACGTGAGCAATATGACGGTGGCCAACTCCTATATCTCAGACGGGGACGACAATATTGCGCTGGGGGCAACGGCCGGCAACCCGGTCACGGACGTGACGATTACGGGAGACTATACGTACTCGGGCCATGGCATCTCGATCGGCAGCAACACGGCGGGCGGGGTGAGCAATGTGCTGGTTACGGGGGTCAACCAGTCCGGCAATCAGAACGATACGAATGCCGCGGGTTTGAAGATCAAGTCAGCCAAAGACCGCGGCGGCATCGTCAATAATATCCAGTACAACGACATCTGCATCCAGAACCAGCGCTACTCGCTGCAGTTCAACCCTTTTTACGACACGACCGCCGGCACCAGCTACCCGCAGTTCAACAATATTGGCCTGCACAACGTCAGCATTACCGACCTGGGGGTGACCACCAACCAGATTGAGGGTTACAACGCGACGTATCCGCTGGGGATCACGTTCGACAACCTTTACATTACGGGCACGGACACGCTCACTCCCGTCCCGGAGTATGTCAACATCACGCTGGGTCCGGGGCCGGTGAGGCCGGTCGCGCTGCAGACGATCACGGGCACGGATGTGAACTACTCGGGCACGGTGACCAAGCCGAACGAGGCCAGATGGGCCTGCACGACGGCCAACTTCCCGTTTCTCGCGGGCGAGCTGTTTCTTTCAACGCCGACTGTGACCAACCAGCAGACACTTTCGCTCTCCAACCCGGCGAGCTTCACGCTGAATGCGGTGCTTGAGATCACGGACGCTTCGAGCCCCGCGCCGACAGCGGGCATCCAGTTTTATACCGGGACGACGCTGGTCGGGACGGGGACCATCGGGGCCGCCGGCTCGGGCAATGGCACGGTGGCGTCGGTCACGCTGACCGGGGTCACGTCGGGTGTCCACGTCTACACGGCCGAGTATCCGGGCGACGCGAACTTCACGGCGCAGACGTTCGGCTCGGTGACGGTGAACGTGGGCGTGATCGGGACTACCACCACGATGATCGCCGCGCCCACCTCGACGACCTATGGCAGCAACGTGCTGCTGACGGCTACGGTTGTGCCGGCAACGGGCACCGTCGTGCCTACGGGAACGGTCACCTTTTACAGTGGCGGCGCGAGCATTGGCACCGGCACGCTCAATGGCGCCGGGGTCGCTACGCTGACGGTCGACACACTGCCGGTCGGGACGGACTCGATCTATGCGACGTATGGCGGCAGCACGCAAAACGGAGCGTCGAGCAGCTCCGCGACGCCCACTACTGTCACCATCGCCTTTGCGAATACGACGACGACGATTGCCGCCGCGCCCACCTCGGCCATCTACGGCAGCACCATCACGCTGACGGCTACGGTCAAGAGCGCCACGACGGGGACGCCGACCGACACTGTGACGTTCTACGACGGTACAACGGTGCTAGGTACGCAGACGCTAACGGGGAACACCGCTGTGTTTACGACTACAGCGTTTACGGCGGGGACGCATTCGGCCATTACCGCGGTGTATGGCGGAGACGTGAACTTCAACGGATCTACGAGCGCGGCTGCGACGCCGGCTGTGATCATCTTCACGGCCACTACGACTACGGCGCTGGGGTTAACGGCCAGCTCTGCACCGTACGGCACCAGTATTACGATGTTTGCGTCGATCAATGGCGGCGCCGCGACGACAGCGACCGGCAACGTGATCTTCACGGACGGCGGCACTACGATCGCCACCGTTCCTGTGAGTAGCAGTGCCGCGTCGTATGTGACGGCGACGCTGGCGGTGGGGACGCATACGATCGGCTGTTCCTATTCGGGCGACTCGAACTACACAGGGTCGACGTGTACGACTGCGACGCTCACGATTACGCAGGCTGCGTCGTCGTCGGTGCTTGCGGCGACCAGCACGAACATTGTCTATGGCGGGTCGGACACGTTCACAGTAACTGTGTCACCCGCGATCTCCGGCGCACCGACGGGGACGGTGACGTTCAAGGACGGGGGCATTACGATTGCCACCGTAAACCTCGTGACGGGGACGAATTCGAGTAGCGCGAGCTTCCTGGATACGACTTTGGCGGGCGGCTCGCATTCGATCACGTGCGTTTACTCCGGCGATACCAACTTTACGGGGTCAAGCTGTGCGGCGCTGGTGATTGCCGTGGGAACAGCGGCTACGACAACAACCGTGCCGGCGCTAACGTCGATTACCTATGGCAGCAGCGCGGTGCTAACGGCGAATGTGACGAGTACGGTTGCAGGGACGCCGACCGGAACGGTGACGTTCAAGGACGGCACGACCACTCTGGGCTCGGGGACCGTGTCCGGCGGGACGGCGAGCTATACCGCGCTGGGGCTCACCGGCGGCACCCACTCGATTACCGCGGTGTACTCGGGCGATACGAACTATACGGCTTCTACCAGTTCGGCTTCTACGCTTACGGTGAACAAGGCGGCCAGCAGTGTGACCGACTCGGCGAGTCCGGCGACGATCACGTTCGGCAGCAGCACGACCCTTAGCGCGACGGTGACGGGCGTTACGGGTGGGGTTACGCCGACCGGGACGGTCAGCTTCTACAACGGGGCCACGCTGATTGGAACAGGGACCATCACAGCGGGCGTTGCCAGCGTGGCGACGACGACGCTGCCGGTGGGGACTGATTCTATTACAGCGGTCTATAACGGCGATGGGAATTACACCACGTCGACGACGGTTACGGCTGCGACGGTGACGGTGAACCAGGCGACGTCCACTATCGGCGTTGCGGCGAATCCTGCGACGATTACGTATGGAGCGGCGACGCTGCTGACTGCTACGGTGACGCCAGCGGCGGCTTCCGGGACGGTGACGTTCAAGGATAGCGGCGTGACAATCGGGACGGGGACGCTGAGCGGCGGCATCGCGACGTACAACGCGACGGCGCTGGCCGGAGGCACGCATTCCATTACGGCGGTCTATGGGGGCGATACCAATGACACCGGGTCGACCAGTACGGCGATTACGGTGACGGTAAACACGGCTGCGACGACAGTTATTGTGAGTGCGAATCCTTCCACGATTACTTATGGCGCCGCTACGTTGCTGACGGCGACACTCTCCAGCACGACGGCCACGGGAACGGTCACGTTCAAGGACAGCGGCGTGACGATCGGTACCGGAACTGTGGCCAGCGGCGTTGCCACCTACAACGCTACCGCGCTGGCCGGCGGTACGCATGCGATTACGGCAGTCTACTCCGGCGACAGCAATTACAGCGGATCGACCAGCGTGGCGATCACTGTGACGGTGAACACCGCCGCAACCACAACGACTGTGAGTGCGAATCCGTCGACGATCACCTATGGCGCCGCGAGCCTGCTGACGGCGACCGTCTCCAGCACGACGGCGACGGGTACGGTCACGTTCAAGGACAGTGGTGTGACGATCGGGAGCGGAACGGTCAGCGGCGGTGTTGCTACGTATAACGCGACTGCGCTTGTTGGCGGCACGCACAGCATCACTTGCGTCTACTCGGGCGACACGAACTATTCGGGTTCGACCTGCGCGGCGATCACGGTGACAGTGAATAAGGCGAACACGACCTCGACGGTGTCGGCGAATCCGACCGCGCTGACGTATGGCGCCACCACCAATTTGACTGCGACGGTATCGCCCGCGACTGCTACCGGGACGTTTACGTTCTACGATGGCAGCACCAGCCTTGGCCCCGGAACGATTGTCAGCGGCGTTGCCACGCTGAACAATGTCGCGCTGGGCGGCGGTACGCATACGATCACCGCCGTCTACTCGGGCGACAGCAACTACAACACGTCGACGACAGTAACGGCGGCGACCGTCACGGTGAGCCAGGCGACCGGGACCGCAACGCTGGCGGCCAATCCTACAACGATCACTTATGGAGCATCGACGCTGCTCACGGTGACGGTGCCAACGGCGGCAACGGGAACGGTGACCTTCAAGGACGGGACGACCACCCTTGGGAGCGGTGCGGTTTCAGCGGGCAAGGCGATTTATACGGCGGCGAACCTGGCCGGCGGCACGCACAACCTGAGTTGTTCCTACTCCGGTGACACGAACTTTACCAGTGCGACGTGTGCGGTGGTCGTGGTCACTGTGAATACGGCTGCGACGACCACGAGCCTTGGCGCGAATCCGACGACGCTTACCTATGGCGCTGCGTCGCTGCTGACGGCGACGGTGTCGAGCACAACGGCTACCGGCTCGGTGACCTTCAAGGACGGCAGCAATACGCTGGGTACGGGAACGGTGACTAATGGCGTGGCTACCTATAACGCCACGGCGTTGCTGGGCGGGGTGCATTCGATCACGGCGGTTTATTCGGGTGACGGCAACTACGCGGGCTCGACGAGTTCGGTGGTGACCGTGACAGTCAACGTCGCGGCAACGACTACGGGACTGACTGCGACTCCGTCGACGATCACCTACGGTAACGCGACGTTGCTGACGGCGACGGTCTCCAGCACTACGGCCACGGGCAGCGTGACGTTCAAGGACGGTACGACGACGCTGGGCACGGGGACGGTCAGCAGCGGCGTGGCTACCTACAACGCGACGGCGTTGCTGGGCGGCAGCCATAACATCACGGCGGTTTACTCCGGCGACACGAATTATGCAGGTTCTACGAGCGCGATCGTTGTGGTCACGGTGAACACCGCGGCGATCACTGCGGGGATTACTGCGAATCCTTCGACGGCCGGCTATGGCACGGGAATTTTGTTGACGGTGACGCTCTCGAATACAACGGCTACGGGTACGGTGACATTCAAGGACGGGACGACAGTTATCGGATCACCCGCTACTGTGAGCAGTGGCGTGGCGACGCTCACGGACTCGAGCTTCACGGTGGGCAGCCACAGCATCACCGGCGTGTACTCGGGCGACACGAACTTCAGTGCGGCGACGACGGGGACGCCGGCAGTGGTGGTCATCAACCTGGGGACGACGACCTCGACTGTGACGGCTGCTCCCAGCACCATTACTTATGGAAGTGCGACCCTGCTGACGGCGACGGTTTCGCCGGCGACAGCCACCGGGAGCTTTACGTTCAAGGACGGCACCACCACGCTCGGGACCGGCACGATCAGCGGCGGGGTTGCTACCTATAACGCGACCGCGCTGCCGGCAGGGTCGCACTCGATCACGGCTGTCTACTCTGGCGATGTAAATTATGCGACATCTACAAGCGCCGCGACTACCGTGACGGTGAACCAGTTGGCCACGACGACAGGGCTTACTGCAACGCCGACGGCGATCAACTATGGCAGCGCGACGCTGCTCTCGGCTACGGTGTCGAACTCGAGCGTGACCGGGACGATTACGTTCAAAGACGGGGCGAACACGATTGGCTCGCCGGTTACAGTGAGCAACGGTACGGCCAGCCTTTCGGTGACGACGCTTACGGTGGGCACGCATAGCATTACGGCGGTGTACTCGGGCGATAACAACTACAGCACATCGACGAGCGCGAGTGTGTCGGTGGTGGTATCGCTGGCGCCAACGACTACGTCGATTGCAGCAACGCCGAGCACAGCCCCGTATGGGACGAGCACGTTGATTACGGTGACGGTGGCTCCGAGTGGCGCGACCGGGCTGATTACGTTCAAGGACGGGACGACAATTCTTGGGACACAGTCGCTAAGCGGCGGTGTGGCGACGTACACGGCGACGCTGAATGCGGGGACGCATACGCTATCGGCGACGTATCCGGGCGATGCAAACTATGCGGCATCGGCGACGACGACCTCGGCGTCGGTGGTGATCACGGTGGCGACGTCGGTGGTTACGCCGTCCGCGAGTCCGTCGACAACGGCGTTTGGGCTCGCGGTCAATCTGTCCGCCAGCGTGTCGCCTGCGGGCGGCACGGGGACGATGACGTTCCGCGATACAGGCACGGGCCTGTCGCTGGGACAGGCCACGATCTCCGCTGGCACGGCGACGGTGACCGGGGTCTTCCTTAGCCCGGCGGGCGTGCATAACATTACGGCGACATACTCGGGCGACAGCAATGTAGGTGGGTCTACGAGTGCGGCGATCCCGGTGACGATAACTCCCGGAGCGACCGCGGTGACGCTGGCGAATTCGCCGGCGAGCCCGGTTGTCTACGGCACCAGCCTTACGCTCTCCACTACCAACACCGTATTGCTGGGGGTCCCGCCGACGGGCACGATGAGTTACTACGACGGCACAACGCTGCTGGGCTCGGCGCCGATTACGCTGAACTCGAGCAATGCTCCGGTGAGCAGCTTTCCGATCGCTACGTTGATGCCGGGTGTGCATTCACTGACCGCGGTTTACTCCGGCGATAGCAACTATGCGGCGAGTACCAGCGCCATCGACAGCGTTACGGTGACGCAGAGCAACTCGATTACGACACTGGTGGCGACGCCATCGCAGACTACTCCGGGTGAGAGCTTCACGCTGACGGCAACCGTGGCCAGCGCAACGACCGGTACGCCGACGGGCAGCGTCACCTTCTACAACAGCAGCAACGTCTCGCTCGGCAACGTCGCTCTTAGCGGCGGCACGGCGACCTCGCTCCCGCAGTCGCAGAGTTCGCTGGGGACTTATACCTACACGGCGGTGTACTCGGGGAGCGCCGACTACACAACCTCGACGAGTGCTGCGGCGACGGTGATCGTGAAGCAGCTGCCGTCGGCGACGGGGATCGTTGCTACGCCTACTTCGGGGACGTTCGGTACCGGGACGTATAGCGTGACGGCGACCGTTAGCTCTACCGGCGGAGGAACGCCGACCGGAAGCGTGATATTCAAGGACGGCACAACACAACTGGGCACAACGCAGACTCTGACCGGCACCGATGTCGCCACGCTTAGCGGCCTTACGCTCGCAGGCGGCGTTCACAACATTGTTGCGTACTACAGCGGCGACCCGACGTATGTGTCTTCCAACTCGTCTACAGCTGTGATTACGGTGAACACGGCGGCGACGACGACGGCGCTGAATGTTACGCCCGCGACCAGCAGCTTTGGTACCAGCGTGACGTTCACGGCTACCGTGTCCCAATCGACCGGCACGGCGGCGACGGGGTCGGTCAACTTTATGAATGGCGGCACGTTGCTGGGAACAGGAACGGTCGCGGGCGGTGTCGCGACCTTTACTACGTCGACGCTGCCGATTGCGGTCTACACGGTGACGGCGGTGTACTCCGGCGACACCAACTTCACGGGCTCGACCAGCTCGGCGACGACTGTTACCGTCACGCTGATCCCGCAGACGATCACGGTATCGAGCATCTCCACCAACCTGACTTATGGCGCGGCTCCTTTCCTGGTTACTGCTTCGTCCACTTCGGGACTGGCGGTAAGTCTGGCTGTGACCGGGCCGGCGACGTTTACCGGCGGGACGCTTAGCATCACGGGCGCGGGAACGGTTGTCGTCACCGCGACGCAGGCCGGGACTGCAACCTATGCGGCTGCGACTCCAGTGGTGGTGACCATTACCGTGGCGAAGGCACCGCTGAGTGTCGTCGTGACCAACCAGGCGATGTTCGCGGGCAACGCTGTGCCGACGCTTACCGGCACATTTACCGGCGTGGTCAACGGCGACAATATTACCGTTACCTACGCGACGACCGGCACCTCGAGCAGTCCAGCGGGGACGTATCCGATTACGGCGACGCTGGTGGATCCGGGCAGTCGTCTGGCGAACTATACCGTGACGAATACGCCGGGGACTCTGACGATCACGGCGAACGCGCAGACGATTACGTTCCCGTCGCTTCCGACCTCGGTGGTGTACGGCGCTGGGCCTTATACGCTGAGCGCGACGGCCAGCTCCGGGCTGACGGTGACGTATACGTTCACGGGACCGGCTACGCTGACCGGCTCAACGCTGGCGATCACTGGAGCAGGCACGGTTACAGTGACGGCGAGCCAGACGGGCAACAATATCTATGCTGCTGCTACTCCGATTACGCAGACGATAACGGTGGCGAAGGCCCCGCTGTCGGTGGTGGTGAACAACCAGTCGATGCTGGCGGGCGCGACGGTGCCTACGCTTACGGGGACCTTTACGGGCGTCGTGAACAGCGACAATATCACCGTGACGTACGCAACGACGGGGACATCGAGCAGTCCGGCGGGGACGTATCCGATTACGGCAACGCTGGTCGACCCCGGCGGCAGGCTGGTGAACTATACCGTCACCAACACAGCGGGTACGCTGACGATTACGGCGGTTTCGCAGACGATTACGTTCTTGTCGCTACCGACTTTGACGTATGGCATGGCGCCATTCACGGTGTCGGCGACGGCTAGTTCGGGATTACCAGTGACACTTAGCGTGACGGGACCGGCGACATTGTCGGTGTCGCTATCGCCTTCGCTGCTGACGATTACGGGGGCCGGCCAGGTGTGCGTGACGGCGAGCCAGACTGGGAACTTTGAGTACTCGGCTGCGACGCCGGTGTCGAACTGCGCGACGGTGGCGAAGGCGCCGTTATCGGTCGTCGTGAACAACCAGTCGATGCTGGTGGGCGCTACTGTGCCCACGCTCACGGGAACTTTCGCGGGTGTGGTGAACGGCGATAACATCACCGTTGCTTATTCGACGACAGGCACATCGAGCAGCCCAGCAGGGACGTATCCGATCACGGCTACGTTGACCGATCCGGGCAACCGGCTGGGTAACTACACGGTCACCAATACGCCGGGCGTTCTAACGATCAGCGTGGGCACACAGACAATCACGTTCCCGGCGATACCGACCTCGGTGGTCTATGGAGCCACGCCCGTCACGCTGACGGCGACGGCAAGCTCGGGCCTGGCCGTTACCTATAGCGTTACGGGACCTGCCTCGCTGGCCGGCTCGGTTCTTACCTACACCGGGGCGGGGACAGTGGTGGTGACGGCCTCGCAGGCCGGGAACAGCACCTATGGGGCGGCGACGCCTGTATCGCAGACCGTTACGGTGGCGAAGGCGCCGTTGACGGTCACGGTGAATAGCTTTACGCGTGGATATGGAGTAGCCAACCCAACGCTTACGGGGACGCTTAGCGGCGTTGTCAACGGCGACAACATCACCGTGACCTATGCGACGACGGCGACGATCACAAGCGATCCCGGCAGCTATCCGATCACCGCAACGCTGGTCGACCCCGGCGGACGGCTGGCGAACTACAACGTGACGAACACGGCTGGGACGCTGACGGTCAGCATCGCGGCGACGAGTGTGTCGTTCACGATGTCGGCTGGGCAGATCATCGTTGGGAACTCGGTCACCATGACTGCGACGGTGAGCTCGCTCAACGGCTCGCCTACGCCGCAGACGGGGACGGTGAACTTCGTGAGCGGCACTACGGTGCTGGGTTCGGCCAGCGTGGCCAGTGGAACGGGAGCGGTGACGATCCCGAATATCGCGGTCGGAAACTACAGCGTGATGGCTGTGTTCGTGGCGAATACAGACTATGCGACCTCGGCCTCGGCGACGCAGGCGCTCAGTGTCGTCGATCCGGTGGCGCTTGGGTTGAATCCCAGCAGCCTCTCGCTGGCTGCGGGGACGGGCGGTTCGGCTACGCTGACGATCACGCCGGCTGCGGGCTTTACCGGCAGCGTGACGTTGAGTTGCACGAGTCCGCAGCCTTACCTTACCTGCACGATCACGACACCCGAGTCGATCACCGGGACAACTCCGGTAACTGACACTGTGAACGTCAGCGTTGCCGCGACGGCTTCATTGGCTGCACCGCATATCGGGCCGGAGCGCAGTATGACGTTCTATGCCATGCTGCTGCCGCTGGGTGCGCTGCTGATGCTGCCGCTGGTGCACCGCCGGAGGGCTCAGAAGATGATGCGGCTGATGGTACTGCTGTTGCTGGCGGTGGGTACCTCGGTGGTCTTCACGGGCTGCGGTTCGGGCTCAGGTGGAGGGTCGGGTGGAGGCTCTAGCCTGCCCCCGGCCGGGCCTCAGAGTGTGACGATCTCCGCAACGGCTGGTGGAACAACGGTGACTACTACGTTGACCGTCAACATCACCAACTAGGTTCTCAAGGTCTATTGCGGTGCGGTCTGTTGAAGGATGCGCACCGGGCCGAGCAGTCCGGAGGGAAGCAGCGGGCTGTCCGCCTTGTAGGGGTGGAACGAGGTGAAGGTGTAGGGGATGGTGGTGCCGGGTTGCAGGTCGCCGATGATGCGGTTGACCCAGAGGTTGACGACGCGGACTTCCAGTTTGTTCTCGCCTGGTTGCAGCAGGCCGGTGATGTCGAGGTGGAAGGGCGCCTTCCAGGTAGTGCCGGCGGGTTTGCCGTTGATGGTGATTTCAGCGAGGTCCTTGACATCGCCCAGATCGAGCCAGAGCTTGTTTGCGGAAGTGAACCAGGCTGCTGGTGCGGTGATGGTCTTGGTGTAGGTGGCGTGGCCGGAGAAGTAGCGGATGCCGAGGTCGGGGTTGTCGGACCACGAGGTGAGGGTTTTGAACGTGGCTGTGTCGGGGGCGCCGCGATTGGGTTCAAAGGCTACCGTCCAGGGGCCGGTGAGAGTGGTCAGTAGTGTCTCCTTAGGGGTAGGAATATCGGCGTCAGTTGCAGTTGTTGGGCTGCGGAAGACGATGAAGACGCTGCCGCCGGGGTCAATGGTTAGTGGAATGGACGTGCGGTTGTTCTCGATATAAAAGGTGATGGGTCGGCGTTCACCTGTGTCGGGGAGCCAGAGTTCGGGGATTTTACCGGTTACGGCAAACGAGAGCCAAGTGTATTCGAGCTTCGCGCGGCGGTTTACGACAAAGTAAAGGTCGCCACCGCCAGGGAGCTTGCGGTGGACAAAGTTGAGGATCGCGCGCTCTGCATCCAGATCGTCGTTGATGTCTCTGTATTTCCAGTCGGGGTCGACTTGAAGTGCGGCTAGAGCGTCAGTGGCGGAGGCGGCGTGGAGGACGTGGCCCTTGCCTACGATGCGCGGAGCGGTTGAGTTTCCGGCTCCCCAGAGTTCGGTGGTGAGGCGGTGGAATTCGGCGGGGTCGTCGGCGAGGCTGGGGGTGTCGAGCGGCTTGCTGCCTGCGATGACGGCGCCCTGCTGGACGAGTTTCAGCAAGCGGCGCAGGACGGGGACGGTCATGTGCTGGCTCGAACCGCCGAGGTAAAGGACGCGGTAGGTGGCGCCACCTTTGGTGACGAGGCTCCCATCGGGGGTGACA
>Ga0302310_10000709_pt1 | contig 30001 bp, 25 predicted proteins | sample III_Palsa_N1_2_FD_200451 | JGI IMG/M metagenome (GOLD analysis project Ga0302310, IMG submission 200451) | Peat permafrost microbial communities from Stordalen Mire near Abisko, Sweden - III_Palsa_N1_2 | ecosystem: Environmental > Terrestrial > Soil > Palsa > Peat permafrost | place: Sweden...
TTCAGCGTGGCATCACGAATGACGTTGTTGGTTTGCTGCCAGGAATCGGAGTTGGTCAAAGCGGCGAGTACTGACGCAGGCGTCAAGTTGCTGCCCGTCGGGTTCCAGACATCGAGCGCGTTCGCCGTGGTGAGAGTCTGAACACCTGTTCCGGTGCCGCCCCCGGCATAGGTTCCGTTCAGGTCGGCATAAGCACAGCTGACGCACACGGTGCCTACAGTCAGCAGCGTGCTCTGATTCTGGCCGAGATTTACGCCCAAGCTGCCGAGCCAGTCGCCGCCGAGCTTGTACTCTGCGCCCATCTTCACCATGAAAGACTTGGCGCCTCCCTGGGCCTCCGCACCAGGACCCAACAGATTATTCGCGTCCCAGTAAACCTGCTCCGAGGTTACGCCCGGAGGGCCTTGGAAGTAGGGATTGATCGAAGCCTCCGAGCCTACCGGCAGTGTGGCTCCTGGTCCGTAGACAGTGGCCGTCACCGTGCCGCGACTGACGCGGGCGGTGTTCTCCTCATCGGAGTAGATGACATCGCCATTGAATGAGAGCCGGTCGTTGACCTGGTGAGTGATCTTGACCAGAAGGCTGTTGCGACTGTCCTCGGGCAGCGTGTCGGCATCCCCGGAATAATCGCACGGCGGTCCGGTAGTAATCGGGGCCCCCGTGTACGGAAATGCATAGTACTGGCCCGCGACTTTGGCGTTTGCTTGCCCGCAGTTGTAGGAGCCGAAATTAAAGCCGCCTTCGGCCGTGTGGTTTGCGGCCGTAAAGGAGCGATCGGCATTGCTCAAGGCGCTGCGCCGCTCATAGTCGTAGGAGACCATGACCGAGGAATTCTCCCAGGTGTCGCCCCACAGGAAACCGGCGGATTCGGTGTTGTACTCATCACCGAGACCATACTGAGCAGTGGTCTCAAAGCCCTTGAAATTCTGACGGGTAATAAAGTTGATAACACCAGCGACCGCATCGGAACCGTAGGTGGCGGATGCGCCATCCGGCAGTACCTCAACGCGCTCGATTGCCAGCGGTGCAATGATATTGGGATCGGCCAATACGTGGTTTACACCGCTCTGGGGCAGGCGTGCTCCATCAATAAGCACCAGAGTCCCGTTACTCGCGCTCGCACCTTCGCCGTGGATAGTAGGCGCGTAGGTGCCCGAGGCATCCGCGCTGCCAAAACCACCCTGAGCCGCGTTGCCAAAGCCCGTAATGGCTGGAACAGTATCCAGGATCTGCTGCACTGTTTGTGCGCCCGACTCCACGATCGCCTGATGGTCCACCGTGATCAGATTTGCGCCTACCGGCGCTATGCCGCGGATGCTGGTACCTGTCGCCGTGATGACGACTTCCTCAAGTTCGCTGCTCGGTTGTGCGGCTTCTTGCGCGTGAAGCGGCGCGCCAGCTGCCCCCAGCAGCAGCCCGGCCATTGCCCATGCGGTAATGGGACTATTGAACGCGTCCACCGGCAGTTTCCGATGTCGGCAAGAATTGAGATGTTTTTGCACCAGCTTATCCCCCCAAAAGTTAGGTCACAGATTTAGGTTTTCGATGTCGGTTACAGCGGGCCACCGCGAGCCCGGCTCGCGCAGTTATCACGGCGCGGATACAGCCTCACTTTTAGCTATCCCCCAATCTTCAGCGTCGTTGCCCGTTGCACACACACACCTCTATATGGCGCGTGTCTAAGGCTCATTTTTGCCGGGATGGATATTACACGGACGAGTTAGTACACGTCAACGTGTGGCCTGATTACCACGGATTTGCGCCGCGGCCGACGCAACTCGAAGCCGTAATCCGTTGGGCCGTTGAGGTGGTTGGAAGACTTGAAAGCAGCTACGTTTGAGCGCAACAGAAAGTTGCTGTCTTGCAGCATTGCAGCCGGCCGACCGGCGCGTCAGGATTCAGCAAAATAGTGTCGCCCCACCTCGGGGTAGCGCGGCGCCTACTACTTGGAGCGGCTCGGCATCACCGAGATATGCAGCACCAGCGCTCAATAGTCTCAACCACAATTTCACGACGTTTCAGGAGCGCCGCAGCGGAACTCATGTCCTGATGAAAGATGATTCCAAACGTGTAGCGATTTGACACGTTAAAAAAGCAAAGCGCGCTGATCGACATATGCAATTCGACCGGATCAATGTCAGCCCGAAATAATCCTGCCTGCACGCCTCGATCAATCAGCCGCTGCAATATCGCAATGACAGCGCGACTTCGCGTCTTTATGGCTGGCATTCGCTTGATGTGCGCGCCCTGATGAATGTTTTCGTTCATCACTATCCGAATGAAATCGTGATGAGAGTTGTCGAAGTCAAAGGTGACCCGAACAAGTTCGCGCAGCGCTTCAACGGGCGGCAGCTTGTCGAGGGCCGGGGAACTGTCAATCCGCCTCACTGTCGCGTAGCACCGCTCCAGCACGGCTTTATATAAGCCTTCCTTGCTGCGGAAGTAGTAATAGATCATCCGCTTTGAAGTATTGGTCAGCTCGGCAATCTCATCGACACGCGCGCCGCTCAGACCCTTCTCTGAAAACTCCCGCGTTGCCACGTCCAAGATATTATTTCGCGAGCCGTCAGCGTCTCGCACATCCGGCGATTTTGGTGCCACGGGCCTCGCTGTCGGCTCTTTGGCAGATCGCCGCGTCGGCTGCCGACGCTTCATATGTTAACCCCCACTCTATAAAATTGGATCGCCAAGGATGCTGGCATCGCGATCATCGCGCCTGCCAACACCACCTGACTGCTCTTGGAAGATATTCCGCCCGAAGACAATGCAACGACCTGGGTGAGGCTGCAATTCTACAATCTAATTAGGCCTTTAGAAATCGCAGTACAGCATCGACAATCATCTCGCGATGCCACTTTCGCAGTTCAGGATTGGCGAGGTCACAATCAAACAACGCGCCAAAGGTGTACCGGTTTGACACTCTGAAGAAGCACAAGGCACCGATTACGAGGCGCACATCGATCGCAGTGACATCCCCGCGAAATACTCCGCTGCCAACGCCCCGATCAAGAACTAATTTGAGTGCCTGGATGACATTTGAATATCGCTTGCGCACTGAGGGCAGCTTGGCAACGATTCTGCCTCGGTTGACGTTCTCGACATTGACGAGACTGATGAATTTTGGGTGGCTTTCGTCGTAATCGAAGGTGAGCTCGACCATGCGGCGCATGGCCGCCTCAGGATCTAGCCGCTCCAGATCCATCTGATCCTCTACGGTGCGGATTTCCGAGTAAACCTTCTCCAGAACCGCTCGATACAGCCCTTCTTTGCCGCTGAAATGATAGTAGATCATGCGCTTGGAAGTGCGCGTTCGATCCGCAATCGCATCCACCCGAGCTCCGCTCAATCCGCGTTCAGCAAATTCCTCACTCGCAACCTTAAGTATCTCGTCCCGGGAGCTTTCAGGGGCGCCGGCCTTTGGCTTCCCTGTGCGGCTCTTTCGGGCGGTCTTCTTTGGTGCCACGGGTGCCATGATGACTCCGCTTAAAACCAGAAACCTGGCGACGATCAGCAAAGGGTAGCTTAGCTCCTTGCGCGGTGCACAGCCGTATCAGACCGATAAATACCAATGCCTGCGCCGTTAATTGACGAACTGGTTCGTCCACGTTAGCCTTGAGGTTCAATTATTGCAAAAGCAGCGGGATTTGGCTGGCTTTACGGTGGGGTTAAACGAGCGCCTTAAAGGGCGCGCAACACCGGTATCGCGCAACTCGTGGTATTGCCACGCGGCCGATCGTCGTTAATGCCCATGGCGGGTCGCACCAAGTCATCAAGTAACGACGCTCGGCAGCCCGAGGCGACAGAACCAAGTACCTAATCGCGAGGCGATCTACTGCAATGAATGACCCAATTAATAGGAACACTCGCAACGCTATCGCACTGCTGGCCCTCTTCATTGCCCCACCCCGGTTCCTTTGCGCTGCCGACCTTGCGCACTACGAACCTGCTACGGGATCGTCGGCGGTACTCGAGGATCACTATCCGTCAGTACGGACTTCATTTCCCTGGGGAGTCACAGGTGCGCCGAACCTAACCTACGGCACGATTCCCGGATATCGCCCGCTGACGCTCGACTTGTATCTTCCAAAGCCCGAGAGCGGTACTTCCAAGTCAATGAGACCGCTGGTGATCTACCTTCACGGTGGCGGCTGGTTCAGCGGGCATTCTCGCCAGTCAGGCGCCTTTGAGAACTGGCCCGAAGTGCTGGCATCAATAGCGGCCCGAGGCTATGTCGTGAGTTCGGTTAACTATCGCCTCAGTAGCGAGGCCCCGTTCCCCGCTGCCCTACAGGACGTCAAATCCGCTGTCCGCTGGTTGCGTAGCAATGCCGCCGAATATGGCATCGATAAGACGAAGGTTCTGGTCTGGGGTGGTTCTGCAGGAGGGCAATTGGCGGCGCTAACTGCAACCTCCTGTGGGTTAGCCGAGCTCGAGCCAGTGTCCGCCGTGCCGACCGCTGATAACTCCGCGGCTGCAGAGTCTGACTGCGTTCAGGCTGCCATTACGTGGTATGGAATATTCGACTTCGCCTCTTTGATGAATCACCAACCTGCAAGTGCCAATCCACCAGCGCCCGGCTCGCCGGCACCGGTCAATCCGGCACTACGCTATCTGGGCTGCCCCACATCGCCCTGCGAGCAGGAAACGATAGCCCTGGCAAGCGCGGTTACCCAAGTGAGCAAGAACACGCCACCGATGCTGCTGATCCACGGCACGGACGATCAAACGGTTCCGTTCGCTCAGTCTCAGTCCTTCCACGATGCGCTGGCGGCAGCTGGCGGCCAGGTGAAGTTGGTGCCCATAGTCGGTGTGGGCCACAGTTTTGTAGCCAAATCCGCGGCCGAGACGCGTGCGGCAAGCCTTCAGGCACTCAAGGAAAGCATCGAGTTCATGGCAGCGACCCTCGGTGTGCACCCCTAAGCGACAGAATCCCGCATGGATTCAATTATCACCCCCTGATGAGGCATGTCATTCACCCGGTCCGATGGGGCGTGCTAGGTGCGGCCGCAATCGCGGTCGGACGCACCATGCCTGCAATGCTAGAGACACCCAACGCTTCACTTGTGGCACTGGCCACCCGCAGTCTTGAAAAAGCCGCCGATCTCGCGCGCGTGTTCCGCATCGAGCGTCTCTACGCTACGTTCGACGCACTCCTGGCAGATAAAGAGATCGATGCCGTCTATATACCGTTGCCCAACGCGATGCACTTTGAATGGTCGGTAGCCGCGCTTGAGAGCGGCAAACATGTGCTGTGCGAAAAGCCCCTGTGTCTGAGCTCCGCTCAAGTTAAGCAATTGTGCGATACCCGCGATCGAACCGGACTGCATATCGAAGAAGCGTTCGTGTATCGAAATCACCCGCAGTGGAGCACTCTCAAGGAACTACTGTCTGCCGACGCGATTGGCACTGTACGTGCTGTACACGCCACGCTGGCAAAGCAGTTTCTAGACCCCGCCGATATTCGTAACAAGCCCGACGGTGGTGGTGGCGGACTCTATGATCTGGGTTCTTACGCGATCAGCGCCTGCAATCTGATTCTTGCTCGCACGCCGCGCCGGGTAGTTACCGCGCTTGAGTATGACCCGGTGTTCCGGATCGACCGCCTGTCAACCGCATTGCTCGACTATGGCGACGCGCACGCCACGCTCACCGTCGCGACTCAATCGGGGCCCAATGCATGGGCCACTCACCAGCAGCTGACTGTGCTCGGCTCGACGGGTTGGCTGCGGATGAACTTTCCCTTCGCACAAGCGAAGCCTATTGCATGCTGCATCGAGATCGGTGATGGCAACAGCGTCGGCTCGCTGCCCACCTCCGTGATCAGCTTTGAACCCGTTAATCAATACGCCCGTCAGATCGAGCGCTTCTCGAAGTACCTGCTAGGAGAGACAGTCGCTCATTGGGATATTGAAGATGCCATGGAAACGCTTCGCACCATCGAGGCGATATTCCAATCCGCACATACCGGCGGCTGGAAGTCATTGGAATCGTGACTGGGAGATACGCATGAGCTTTAGAACCGGATATCTGACTGTGGTCGCGGGCGCGTTGCTATCAACTTCCGCAACGGCCCAGATCGTGTACAAGGTCATTGAGAGTGACCCCGCCAAGATCGATAGCGGCCTTGTCTCCGGCACTTACCTGCCTTCGGGTGTTCGGGCATATTTTGGTGTGCCGTTTGCGGCGCCCCCAATCCGGGAGAACCGCTGGCGTGAGCCGCAGCCTGTGCGGGCCTGGTCAGGCGTCCTCACAGCTGACAGGATGGCTCCCGAGTGCATTCAGAGCCTGCGATCCAGCAACATCAATCACTACTTTGGCGAAGAGGCCACCAGTGAGGACTGCCTGTACCTCAATCTGTGGGCGCCACCCAAAGCCCGTCGTGGAGATCGCCTCCCCGTAGTCATTTGGATCTACGGCGGGGGCTTCTCCGGGGGCTCATCAAGCATGGCGCTTTATAGTGGGGAATCGCTGGCAAGAAAGGGCGTGATTTTCGTCGGGTTCAATTATCGGGTCGGCGTTTTTGGCTTTCTCGCGCATCCGGAGGCCACGGCTGAGTCCACGCACCACGCCTCGGGAGATTGGGGATTCCTCGACCAGGTCGCGGCACTTCAGTGGGTACAACGAAACATTGCCGCCTTTGGCGGCGATCCGGCCAACATCACCCTCGTCGGGCAATCCGCGGGTTCGATGTCGATCAGCTATCTGCAGGCCAGTCCGCTCGCTCACGGACTGCTCAATAAGGCGTTTGGCATGAGCGGCAGCGCCGTAGCAGGCCCCGGGTCTGAGAACTTCAGCCTGACCCAGGCCGAGGAGCAGGGCTCGAAGCTGCAGGCTTCCTTGAATGCCAAGTCGCTGGCACAAATGCGTTACTTGTCGGCAGATAAGGTACTGGCAGCAGCACAAGCCGCCCGCTTCCGCCCGACACCCGTCATCGAGGGCTATTTCCTGCCGAAGCGGGTAGCGGCGATTTTCGCCGCCCACGAACAAAGTGACATACCAGTCGTGGCGGGATCCACCGCAAACGATATTGGTACAAGTAACGACGTACGCAAGGCCACCAGCGTCGCAGAATATCGCGCGGCGGCGCAGAAGGCATTCGGAGACAACACCGAGGAGTTTCTGAGGGTATTCCCCGCCACCAACGATGCGGAAGTAAAAGTTTCAGCCGAGCAAGTTGGACTTGGCAGCGGCATGGGCTTGGGCGCGCGCGCCTGGGTGCACGCCCAAAGCGAGTACGGACATGCGCCGGCCTATCTGTTTCTATTCTCCCGCACCCAGCCCTATAGCCCGGGCATCGTGTTTGCGGACCACGATCCTGCAACGGCGGGGGCCTATCACACAGGGGACGTTCCTTACTGGCTCGAGACCCAGGATGCTTTTAATTTGTTTCGCCAGACGCGAGATTGGACTCCATATGACCGCGAGCTCGCAAATACAATGTCCGGCATCTTAATTAGCTTCGCCAAGAATGGCGTTCCGAACTCCGGCAACATCTCACTCATAAAGTACGATCACAAGGAGGAACAGCGCGTGCGTTTTGGAAATCGGATTGATATCGAGACCATGAATACGCAAGGGATGGATTTCCTGGCAGAACATCCCATTTCGTTTTCGCTGCCCGCACCCGCGCCCCTTCCTCCTTCCACACAATCGCAGCAACAGCCGGAGCGCGCGACGTATTGAATTTGAGGCCGTCGGCGCGCCGTTAGGACATACGAATCGAACTGGCGAGCGCAATGCATCCTCGCCTTGCTCAAGCTAGTGCGGGGCGTAGGCGCCAGCGGCATCTGCGGCCGGTCCCGTAATGGGAGTTGGATCAATAGAGTACCGCCCTGATTCGATATTCGAAGACGGATCGTACTGGGGATGGATGCTCAGGCGCCCAGAGCGCTCATCCGCGTCAATGATAATGGGCTCACCGTGCTGGACTGTTGCTCTATAGTGCAACCGATAGGGCACTGAACTCATATCGAGCCATGCGTCGCTCGTGGGCATCATGACATCGTCTCGATGCGGCGGAGCCCAGTTGCCATTCGTGAAATGCTGCATGTTGAGCAGATTCGTCCGCTTGGTGACAGGATCTACTGCGTTTGCGTCAAAGACCACCCGAAGCTGATCTATATCACCGATTTTACCCGGCGCTCCAGCACTTACCTGATCCAGAGTGACTGTCATATTAAGCATCGTAATCAGCGGAACTGTGGTCACGGTAAGTCCCGTGCCTGATGATTGAGAAGGAGCAGCGCCGGCAACGCGGCTGCCCATCATTGTTGCTAGGGCAACGACGACCAAAGAGGATACGGCAGCAACTAACCGTGATTTGATTCCCATATCTGCCCCTTAGTCGCACATTTCATTGTAGACCTCGGCGACGAGAAGAAGGCCAGCGTTGGGCTGCCCGCCCGCCAGATGCAGTTTATCCGAGGACTCACGCCCGACTTGCCGCACGCATCCTGCCTACGAGCGGCTCATGGGGCGCCCTGAGCTCATGCGTGATTCGGTCGCGGCGCCCGCTGGGGTTGCGCCAGCGCTTGGTTACACGATCTAATTGGCACTAGTCGAGCGTGACTCGCAGTTCCAACTATGGAGCCCCGATGGATCCAATCGCCAAGTCGCTATGGGCGGCGCAGGAGAAGGCCGCAGCGCTCTTCAGCCAGGTGGTCGAAGACGGCCTCATCCAGGCGGGCAAGCTCGAGAGTGAGCTCACGGGAGAAATCTACCAGCTGGCGCTGAATCGCTTCGGAGTGAAGCGCCACTGGCACGATCGCATTGTGCGTTCAGGCCCCAATACGCTCATGGGCTATTACGACAAGGTCGAGGATCGCCGCATCACCGAGGACGATATCGTCTATCTGGATTTCGGGCCGGTATTCGATGCCTGGGAGGCGGATTTCGGCCGCAGCTTCGCGTTGGGCGCGGACCCGGCAAAGCACCGCCTGGTGCGCGACATCGGCATCGCCTTCGAGCAGGGCAAGCGGCATTTTCGGGAGACGCCCGACCTGACAGCCGGCGGTCTGTACGATTATGTCGCTGGACTTGCCACGGCGGCAGGCTGGGCATTCGGAGCGCTGACCGCCGGCCATCTGATCGGTCATTTTCCCCACGAAAAGAACCCGCCTGATACCAAGCTCTATTCGATCCGCAGCGGCAACTCACTGTCCCTGCGCGAGCCGGACAGCAAGGGTAGATCGCGGCACTGGATCCTGGAGATCCACTTTATCGACCGCGCGATGCAGATCGGCGGGTTTTTCGAAGAATTGCTAACCGTCGATGGCCCCATTACCACGTGAAGGGCCTCAGGGCTCTTACTGCCTGCTAACGCATCGCAGAACTAGTGTGAAGCGGCGGTCGAGACCATCACGGGTTGACCCTGGTAATACTCCGGCAACACGCGCTGGAAGTTTTTGATCTTCGGCAAATCGACGTAGACAATGTACGGGTACTGGGGATTGCGGATCAGAAAGTCCTGATGGTAGGCCTCCGCCGGATAGAAGCCCTTGTAGGGATCCACGCGGGTCACAATCGGCTCCGGGAAGGCTTTCGCACTGTTGAGCTGGGCGATGTAAGCCTGGGCGACATTTTTCTGAGCATCATCCAGGTAGAAAATGTCAGAGCGGTACTGGGTACCCACGTCCGACCCCTGCCGATTGAGCTCCGTGGGGTCGTGGACCACTGAGAAGAATACGCGTAGCAGTTCGCCATAGGACACCTGCGCCGGATCAAAAGTGATCTGCACTGATTCGGCATGACCCGTCGTGCCGGTACTCACAGTTTCATACTCGGCCGTGTTGGATGCGCCGCCCGCATAGCCGGCGAGCACTTTTCGCACACCCCGCATATGCTCAAATACGCCCTGCACGCCCCAGAAGCAGCCACCGGAGAGCACGGCGGTCTGCAAAGCACCGGCGGTCTTCGGATTGTCCGTGGCCGGTGCCGGAATCTGGACTGCGCCCTCCCCGGCGTACAGCGGCCTGACGCCGAGCCAGACCGTAGCACCCAGTGCAATAAAGAGTGACAGCTGGGCGACCTTTTTGAGCATTGGCATTGACATAGCAGACTCCTGGGCAGCTAAGCCCTGGCGACGAAGTGCAGGGCGACCGAATTCATGCAGTAGCGTAGCCCAGTGGGCCTCGGCCCATCGTTAAAGACATGACCAAGATGTGCATCGCAGCGCCGGCAGGAGACCGCATCGCGCTGCATGCCCAGACTGCTGTCGACGTTCTGGACCACGTTTGAAGCAGAAATCGGCTGCCAGAAGCTGGGCCAGCCCGTGCCCGAATCGAACTTGGTCTTGGAGTCATAGAGCGCGGTATCGCAGCAGATGCAGCGGTACAGGCCATCGCCGCGAGTCTCGGCATACTCCCCCGTGAACGGTCGCTCGGTCCCCTGGCGTCGCGTCACATCGTAGGCCAGCGCAGACAGTTGCGCATGCCAATCCGCGTCGCTCTTGGTGATTTTTGGGACGCGGCTGATCCCCAAGCTCTTGCCCGCCGGCGAAAAGGCCTCGATCGCTACGTCCGTGTTGGCTGTTGGCGTTGAAAGTGATGCGGCCACGGCCCGGACGACCAACACCTGGGCCACCAGCGCCGGGATGCCGTAGCACAGCAGCCGGCGTCGGCTGTGATCGACATCCGGGGTAACTTCGGCGCGCGCCGGTTCGATTACAAATTTCATACCATCCTCCGACCTAGCCAAACGTAAATGAATAGGCGTGAACGCCACCGTCAAGAAATGTAATGGTCACAGTATGTTCTTCGACCTGCTGTGACTGCCGAATCAGCTGATACAGGCGCTCCTCAGTGACTGAGCCCGTGCCGTCCGCGCTGACATCGACCCCGTGATTCGGGCCTGGCGCCATGCCATCGAGCTGCACGCGAAAGCGCACCGGCTTGCCATCCGCAACCGGACCTAGGACCAGGTGTACATCGCGGGCCAGAAAGCGGAATGAGACGCCTCCGGCGCTGCTGCCCAGTACCGCCTGATCCTTGGCAATTGTCCAAGTACCCTCCAGCGCCCACTGATTCAACTCGAGCTTGGTCGGCAGCGTGTAGCTCTTGGCCTGATCGGGAGCCACCCCGCCGGGCGATGCGAAATGTGCTGCCCGCGCATAACCCACGTAGGTCTCGGGTGACTGGACGTGGGCCTGATCCGCCGCGGCTTCCACGCCGTTGCCAGGCAGCGGCTCAGATCCGAGGGCCGGCAGATCCATCTGGCCGGACTCGATGAGCAACTGCCGGATAGTCTGCTCGGATGCAGCGTAATCGCCCTCGCCAAAGTGATGGCCGCGAATGCGTCCCATGGCATCGATGAAGTAATGGGCAGGCCAATACTGATTGTTGAAGGCCTGCCAGATCGCATAGTTGTTATCGAGAGCGACCGGGTAAGTAATGCCCAGGTCCTTGACCGCGCGGCGCACGTTGGCTTCGTTCTTCTCGAAGGCGAATTCCGGCGCGTGCACTCCAATCACCACCAAGCCATGATCCTTGTACTTCTCATACCACGCTTTGACATAGGGGAGCGATCGCAGGCAGTTAATGCAGGAGTAGGTCCAGAAATCGATCACGACGACCTTGCCACGCAGGGCACTCGGCGTCAGCGGCGCTGAGTTCAACCACAGTGAGGCACCGTCTAGCGAAGGAAAGTTCCCGTCAGTGACCGCCCCCGGGGCTGAAACGTTGCTCGTGTTGGTATCCGAGGCCGTACCGCCCACCACAGCGCTGCCAGGAGAGATCGTGCGTAGCAGCGACTGCTCGATGCCGCTGGTACTGGCATAGGACAAGCGCGTCAAGATGCCGCTGTCCCAGCCGAGGGCGATCGCCACCACACCCAACAGGACCGCTATCCCAAGGCCCCGCCGGATCCACTCTCCGGCGCCCAGGGATTTCTTCATCAGCTTTAACAAGCGGGCTCCGGCCAGCATGGCAACGGCCAGAGATACCGCCGCACCCGCAGCATAAGCAAACAGCAGCAGCATGGTCTGCGCGTTGGGCCCGGAAAGAGCGGCCCCGGTCAGGACCAGGCCCAGGATTGGGCCTGCGCACGGCGCCCAGAGCAGCCCGGTCGCCACACCCAGCAACAGCGAGTTCCACAAGCCACCCTTGGAGGGCTGCCCCGGCCCCGTTTGGGACAGGCGGTTACCCAGATTGATGAACGGCCTGGCCAGCAAGTCGGCCAGGCGTCGCGACAGCAGCGTTGCGGCAAAGGCCGCCAGCAGAACCAGTGCGAACAGCCGTCCATACTGGTTGACGCGCACCGCCCAGGCCCCGCCGACCGCCGCGAGCGTGGCGACACAGGCAAAGGAGGCGGCCATGCCGCCCAGCAGCGGCAGACCGCTCTTCAGAAAGGGCTGTTCGGCCCGCGCAAAGACGAATGGCAGCACCGGCAGAATGCACGGGCTCAGTATGGTCAGTACCCCGCCAAGAAATGAGAGCAGTACCAGTGTCACGGAATTGGGTCGCCTTGGGTGGACTCCGCATGCTAGGGCGGAGCGGTCATTTACAAGCTCTAGATTCGCTGATGGGCTGCAAAAAGTTACCGTGCGTAGCGCCTGAGACGCGATTTTATGCCCCGGGCACTGCCGCCACACCGTCGGGGCAGCAACGGCCCCGAATCAGGGTCGTTGCGGCCGATCGGGGAGCTTTGCGGCAGGGCCGCAGGGCAGCCCGGTTCGCCTGCTAAACTTGCCTGGCTAACACTCCACCCATAAGGAAGGCTCATGACCAGGCGACCTCCAGGCGCAACGCTGCTGGCCATATCGCTCCTCCGTGCATCTATTGTAGCGGCACACGCTGCCAGCGATCCTGCCGCAATGCAGATCGAAGCCTTTGATCGCAGCCTGCTGGAGTCGATGCGTGCCGGAGCGACCCTGAATGCCAGCGATCGCTATCGGATGCTGACCCCGGCGATCGAGCGGAGCTTCGATTTGCCGGTGATGACCGCATTTGCCGTCGGCACGGCCTGGAGCAGCTTCACACCAGCACAGCAGCAGGCCACGATCGCCGCATTCACGCGCCTCACCGTCAGCAGCTACGCTCACAACTTTCGCCAGTTCGCTGGCGAAAGCTTTGAGGTTGATCCCAACATCGGCGAGCGCGGCCCCGACAAGATTGTCCAGAGCCACCTGCTGCTCCCGCACGACGCACCGGTTAGCCTGGTCTATCGCATGCGCGAATCGGCTGGCTCCTGGAAAATTATCGATGTGTACTACGGTGCGATCAGCCAGCTGACTACCCGGCGCTCCGATTTCGCCGCCTCGCTGGCCGCGGGCGACGCGACCACGCTGATCACGCACCTGAACGCCTTGAGCGATGATCTGATGAAATGAACCGGCCTGATCAGCGCTTCACCGTCGGAGCGGGCCGCGGTGTGCCCATCAATGCCGGCTGAAACAGCAACGCCGAAACCAGCGTCCAGACCAGGGAGATCATCAGCAGCTTGCCCATACTGGCGGTTCCCGGATGACTTGAAGCCCACAAGCTGCCAAAGCCAGTCGCCGTCGTGAGCGCACTGAAGAACACCGCCCGGGCGAGACTCGAGCTCAGCAGGTGCGATCCGCCCGAGCGCCAGGACATGACAAAGTAAATGTGAAACGCCACACCGATCCCGAACAGCAGCGGCAGGGCAATGATGTTCGCAAAATTCAAGGGCTGCCCGATCGCCACACAGCTGCCGAGGGTTAGAAAACCCGTCAGCACGATCGGTGCCATCGTAATGGCCACATCGCGAATGCGTCGCAGCACCACCAGCAGCAGCACAGTAATGGCGATGAACGAAAGCACCCCTGCTTCGGTAAACGCGCTAACGACCGCGCGTCCACCCTGGCGAATGCCGATGGGCGATCCGGTGGCATCCGGTATCAGCGGCATCACCGCATCAATAAAATGACTGAGCACCTGGTCATCGTTGGAGTCACCTGCGGGAATAACGGAGATACGCGCCTGGCCATCGGGCGCCAGCCAGTCGCGCCGCAACTCGGCCGGCAGGCTGGCGAGGCTGATCGCTAGTGGCTGCAGCGAATCACGGGCTTCATCCAGCACAAGTTGGAGTCCCGGCATCAGCACCTGGCTCGCCTGCGCGCGCGCCGCGGGCGCGGCGTTGGCCAGCTGATCAAGCGCTGCGGCTAATCGCTGCGCATCCTGCGAGGCCTCGGATTCATCGATGGCTACTTTGCGCAGCAGCGCCGCGGTTTGCGACAAGCTGTCCACCATCTGGTGATCGCTCGGCGCGGCCTCGATAGCCAAAGGATTGAGCGCCAGGTCCAGCAGATTCTGCGCATCAGCGATGATTGCCATCTTCGCGGGCTGATCCGCCGGCACAAAGCTCGATAAAGTGCGTACGCCAGATACCTCCGGTAGCGCGCGGACACCTATCGCCAGCTGATCAGCCGCGCCTAAATCCGGACGTATCGCCTCGAGCGTATTAGGAGATTGCTCCGGATCTCGCATCAGATCAAACAGCGTGGCCACCGACTCCACGCGTGGGCTACGCAGATGGATCGGATTGAAATCAAAATGCAGCAACGGGAGCACGGCCGCCGAGATCAAGGCAGCAGCGACGCCAAGCCCGACGACCAGGCGGCGGTGACGCAGCACAAGCTCATCAATCACCGCCAATCGCGGATCTGTAGCCCGCTCACGGGCGCCTGGCGCACGGCTCAGCTGAATCAGCGCCGGCAGCAGGGTCAGATTCAATGCAAGCGCGATAAACATACCCGCCCCCGCCACCACGCCCAGTTGCGAAACGCCCACGTAGGCCGTCGGTGCAAAGGCCAGAAACCCGGATGCGATCGCGATCGCCGCGACTGTGAGCGATCGGCCAAGCCCTCGTCCCGTGGCGACCAGCGCATCATGTATGCCGAGCTCTCCCGCCCGCTCGGCGCGATAGCGGACACTGAACTGAATACCAAAGTCGATGCCCAGCCCGACGAACATGGGAATGAAGGCGACCGAAATGACGTTGAACCGATGAAAAATCAGCAGTCCGAGCGCTGTGGCCACGAACAGACCCAACAGCGTGGTCGCGAGAATAGCCGCGATCAGTCGCGCTGAGCGCACCGCCAGCCACAGCATCACAATGATGGCGATGGTCGCGAGCGAGGCGATCAGCGATGCCCGTTCCGCCAGCGTGGCGAACTCCTCATCCTGCAGCGGCACAGGACCTGTGAGTCGAACGCGCACACCGTGCTGCGCGTCGAGCTGCAGCGTACGTGCCACCTCGCGAATCGCATCGCTCGGTGCTCGGCCTGGCTCCAGTCGTGCGAAATCCAGGCTCGGGTCAATTAAAATCACGTGCCGAAGTTCGCGACGGTCCGGCGCACCACCACTGATGAGTGTGCGCCATGAGAAAAATGCAGGCCTGCCCCCCTGCAGATTGTTCAGCGTATCGGCCAGTTGTCGGATTGGCGGATCAAGTTGCTCCAGTGAGGCCTGTCCCGAAGCAACGCCCTGCATAGCGCTCGAGAGCGCACCCAGCAGGCCGCGCAGTGACGGATCGGCGGCGAGTGGCCCCAAGAACGGTTCGGCCTTAATCAATTGCTCCATGCCCGCGCGAACATCCGGTGTGGCTGCGTAGAGCAGCGCGTTGTGCGACCAGAAAGCTCCTGCATCGGGTCGACGAACCGACGTGAATAGCTGCGGCTGGTTACTCAAGTGCTGCGCCAGTTCGGCAGCCGCGCTCTCGGCAAGTTCCGGAGTCTGGCCGTCGACCACGACCACGATTCGGGCGCCCTCCGGAGGAAACACCCGGTTATAGGCCGCTTCGCGGACGCGCCACTCCAGCCGCGGCGACAGCAGCGCGCCGGTATCCGTGCTCATCGCAAAGTGTCCGACGACAAAGCTCGCAGCGCCAGCGCCGAGTAAGGCGGCCAGTGCCACAACGAGCCACGCGTACCCGGAGCACCCTGCGACCAACCGCGCGGTGAGTGACTTGCGGTCGCTCACTGCAGCGGTCGTCGACCCGGAACGCTCGTGCCCAAAGAAGTCATTGCCATCCTTTTCACCTGAGCGGCCAGCGATTGAACCGCAGCGATGCAATTGCGTCCAGCCCGGCCGCGAATATCGGGTCCGCTCCTAAAGCCGGTACCGCCAGTCCACTGCGAAAATTGATCGAGGACCGGGTGAGTCGGGCGACCCTGTACTATAGACTGGCATTGAAGGGAGGTCTGATGCGTGGCTACGCCATTGCCGTCTTGCTGGGCACTAGCCTGATTGGCTGCGCCCCAATTACCCGGGTGACAAACTCGAGTTCGATCGTTGCGCCGAGCCCGGGGGATCCCTGGGAGCGGCCAAACCGTGTGGCCTACGCGTTCCAGGGCCTGCTGGAGCGGCATGTGATCCGGCCGGGCGCGAAGCTGTATCGCTGGCTGACCCCGGGCCCGATTGGGCGCGGTCTGCACAACGCGCTTGTGAATCTGTCCGAGCCGGCAGCCTTTCTCAACGATGTCCTGCAGTGTAAATTCAAGCGGGCAGGCATACCCGCCAAGCGCTTCATCATGAATTCGACGGTCGGCTTGCTGGGTCTCTTCGATGTCGCCGCGCACGCCGGCGTGATGCACCACAATAATGAGTTTGGAGTGACCCTCGGCACTTACGGCGTAGCGCCCGGCCCCTATCTGTATCTGCCGCTGGTGGGCCCCAGCACATTCCGGGATCTGCTTGGCAGCGGTGTCGACTTTCTGGCTGATCCGATGCACTGGGCAAGCTACCATGACCGGGCCAAAGCCAGCGACACGCGCCTAGTAGTGAGCGGTTTCGACACCTATCTCACGACCGAAGCTCAGGTGCATGCTCTGCTCAGCGACGCGGTGGATCCCTATGCGACCTTGCGTTCGGTCTACCTGCAGAGCAAACAGGGCGAAATTGACGGCGGCAGCGTACCGGCGAATCTTCCGGATTTTGACACGCCCGTTGCGCCTGTGGACAGTACCGGCTCTGTCGGCGACAGGTCGGCCGAGCCTGCGAAGTCAACCGAACAGCCCGGGCAGGCGGCGGCGGGGGGCAACCCCTGATCGCCAACAGCGTGAGTTGCAGATCGCTCCGTGGCTGGGCAGAACTGGAAATGGACTGGCGCTTCATCAGCCACGTTGCCCGGGAGGCACGTATACTTCTTGAGGCTGATCGGCGCGGGAGCAATGGCCGTCACGCGCAAATCAGACTGAACCGCTCAGCGAGCGTGCACCGCCCGGCCATGTAGTCTGTTAAGGAGAACACGCCCATGAATCTGCGCCGCTTAGTGGCCATCCTGCTGATTGTCTGTGGCGCCTTGGGTCTCGCCTATGGAGGCTTCACCTACACCAAGGCAACTCACCAGGCCGACGTCGGCCCGCTGCACGTGTCGCTGGATGAAAAGCAGCACGTGAACATCCCGATCTGGGCCGGCGTGGGCGCCATTCTGATTGGCGCATTTCTACTGATGGGCGGGAAATCCGAGTAAGAGTGGCGACCATCCATCGCGCATGCCACCGCCGGGTTGCGGATGCCAGGACAATTCCCAGCCAGACTCATGAAAAAGTCACCGCACGGCACGCTCAATGCTCTGCGTGCAATCGTGCGGTGACTCTCAAACTCTAAAGCGTTATTTGCTGTCGTCCTTCGGCCGTTCCTCTGGAGCAGGCTTTGGCTCAGGCTTCGGCGCAGCAGGGCGGCTGGCCTCTGGAGCAGGTTTCGCCGGCTCGGCTCGCTCTTCAGGGGCCCTTTCCTGAGTGGGTCGCTCCTGTACCGGTCGCTCCGGCTGTACCGATCGCTCCGGTGCAGGCTTGACGGCTTCGGGCTTTACAGGTGCGGGCTTGACCGGCGTCGGCTTCACAGGAGCCGGCCGGACGGGCGCGGGCTTCGCAGGGGCTGGTGCGGGTCTGGACTCTGGCACCGGCTTCGCAGCACCTGGTGCTGCTCTGGACTCCGGCGCTGGGGTCTCACGAGCGGCACTCGAGGGACTCGGCTTTGCAGGGGCGCTCGGCTTCGCAGGCGCACTCGCCGCTGCCGGCCGCGCTGCTTCATGAGCAGCCACGACTCCAGGACCTGTGAACGCGCCGGGCCGAGCAGTCGCCGCAATGGCTGGATGTCCACCGTTGGCCTTGGCAGAAAGTGACGGATTTCGGCTCGCTTCCTGAATATGAGAGGTCTGCGCTGCCGTCGGCGCAACATGTTTCTGCTGCGCCGCCGCCCGCTCTGCAGATGTCGGTGTGGCCACCACGCCGCCCGCGCCACCGTTGAAGCTCACATGCGTATTGTTGTTGATGACCGTCTGGTTGTAGGTGTTGTGAATAATCGTGGTATTCACATTGCTGACCGCAGTGTTGTAGGCGAAATGACCGCCGTCCCAACGACCGCCCGCGAACCCGACGCCGGCGTAGCCGAAGCCGTAGTTCACGCCGCCGTAGAAACCGACGGTCGCGCCCCAGTAGCCTGGATAGAATCCATACACGCCGCCGTTGAAGGCCCAATATCCAGGCGTCCACAGCAATCCCACCTGCGGGGGCTCAACCCAGGTGCCCGGGACCCAGTAGTAACCATCATCGCCCCAGCTCCAGTAGCCTGGCGTCCACAGGTACCCGTCGTCCGGAATTACCGGCTGCTCATACTCGGGTAATGGCGGCGGCGGATCGTTCGCCTGGAAGCTCACCGCCACACCCGGCAAGTTCACCGAGGCATCGAGCTGGATACCCTGAGCGTGAACCGGCGCAAGCCGCACGCACAGAATGAATAACGCGGCCGCAAACAGCAGGAACGTATTGTGAGTCCTGTTGCTGCGAAGCCTTGGGTTGGCTGCAAGAATTCTCGACATAGTATCCACCAGTCAGTAGTGATTACAGGGGGTTGCTTGGTTGAGATCACTCTAGCACCGCCGACTGGAAATCAAATTAAGAAGCCGCAACGCAACTAATGCATGAATTCGCAGCTCTTCTTGCGCTGGAGGCCAAAGATAGTTTTTGTTTTTCCGAAACCCCATGCAAGTGCTGCAACCAGCAGTCGAAATTGCAGATTCTGCGCTTACCGGGTGATGCTACTTCGAGGCGACGTGGCTCGTTGTCACATCCGCGATGAGGCGGCCGCCCTCGCCCGTGATCGCGGTTCTCACCACGCTGACTTGGCGGCCACGCTTGACGAATCGGGAGCTCGCCACGAATGTGCCTTGCTTCTGGTTGCCAAGCAGCGCAGCACTTAAATTAATTGCGAGCGGAAAACCGCTTGCCCCTGGAACGAATTCGGTACCGCCAAAGACCAGAATCGTCGCACACACATCCGCGAACCAGAGCATGGCGCCTGCGTGGGCGACGCCAAAGGGATTCAGGATGCCGGCCTGAATAGGCATTTCGCCGACAACTTCCTCCGGGGATATCTTGGTAATCGAGAATTCAATATGGCCTGCGACGCGCACAGCAACTCTCCTCACGCACTCGAATGCGCAGCTTCATCATCACTTGGGTGGCACGCTACTGCGCCACTCCGTCATGGACTTGGTGAACCACTTCACGCGCGGCCGGCTGAAAGCGCCTCGCGAGCCAGAAGTAGACCGGGCTTGTGACTGCAAGACCAACGATCCAGGACAGATCCGCTCCACCCATGGCATGCGCCACGGCTCCGGTATGGAGCGGCGTGGCCATGAAGGGTACCTGCACGATGATTCCGATCAGGTAACACAGCACTGCCACGACGTTGACACGGCCGTAGATGCCACCGTCCTGCCTCAGGAATGATGCCACATCGTATTGGCCGTGACGCAGCAGGTAGTAATCGACCAGGTTGATCGCAGTCCATGGGACCAGTACGTACAGCAACAGCAGGATGAAATCCGTGTAGTTGGCGAGAAACGAGCTGCGGCCGAGCAAGGCGCCGAGCAGCGACAACGCGGACAGGATCAGTGCACAGATCGTGCGCGCGCCAGCGCCCGGTGACCAGGCTGGCAATAGGGTCTGCCCAATGGTGAGCATCGAGAGCGCGCCACAATAGAGGTTCATGGCACTGGCCGCCGCCAGACCGGCCGAGAGGACCACGACAACCACCGGTGCAATTGCGCCCAGCATTGAGGTCAGCGCCTTGGCCAAAGGCAAGTGCGGCAACGCCAGGCCGACCACCGCTCCCAGCAGCATTGGTAACAGCGATCCGAGCGTGCAGCCCCAGTAGCTGGCCCAGAATGCGGGCCGCGCGCCGCTATCGCGCGGCATGTAGCGCGAATAATCCGACACGTAAGGGGCATAGGCAATCTGCCACAGTGCCGCGACCGAGACTGTGCCCAGCATGCCAATCGCATTGAAACCGTTGCGCTGGAGAAAGTCCGCGGGCAAACCATGGACCCAGATGATCCAAACGGCCGCCAATGCGAGCACGCCGCCTGAAACGTAGGTCATGATGCGGGTATAGGCATGAATCAGGTCATAGCCATAGATGGCGGCAATGACACTCAGCACGCTGATGAGCATGATGCCGGGCGACTCAGAAAGTCCCGGGATAATGCTGGCAAAACTCTCGCCCCCGACCACCAGGTTCGAGGCCAGAAACCCGAGATACATCAGCACGACGATACCCACGACGAGCAGCGAGCCGAGCGATCCAAACTGACCGCGGGTCTGGACCATCTGCGGCACGCCAAGCCGCGGACCCTGGGCCGAGTGCAGCGCCATGAACACAGCGCCCACCAGATTGCCCACGACCAGCGACAGTGCCGCCCAGCCAAAGGACAATCCGAATTGCGTGACCGCCAGTCCACCAGTAACAACGGTCAGGAGCATCAGATTGGCGCCAAACCACACGGTGAACAGATCGCGCGCCCTGCCGTGCCGCTCGTTGAGCGGGATCGGCTGGATCGTGATCAATTCCCGCTGCAGCGCTTCTTCGTGTGCAGACACAGCTCCGACCTGCCTGATGATGGTTGCCCCTGAGTGCAAGCCATTCTGCGTTATTTGCGGGCAGATTTGGAACCGTACCAATCAGGATCAGTAAGCACCGGGGAGCACGGCACCAGGTGGCAGCACCGGACTGCCGTTGTGACACCGCGCAAGGTTCGCGCCAGGCTGGGCTTTATGATCCCCGCCCAATCTGGGCAAGAGGCCCCCCGCAACTCCGGCACCCCTTGCCCCAGTACTTCTTAGTGCTGCGCGAGATGCACCACCAGGAGATTGTTGGTCACATCATCAATGACTGCATAGTTGTAGCCGCTATCCCCGCCAAGCACCGTGTCAATGCCGAATGCTCCGCCCTGGCTCGAATCGACGTCATACTCGCGCACAAACTGTCCCCAGATCGTGAACTCGACGATTTCGCTGGGGTGGAGAGGATCGGCATTGACCGCATCGCCGTTGGCAGCCAGCAGATCGCCGTTCGGTGTCCAGCGCAGTGCCAACGGTCCACGTAGCTGTGGACCAGCAAACACGCGATGGCCCAGTACTGCCGCGCTGGTCCGATGCCCGGCCTGACTTACCGCATAGATCGCATTATCGCCGGTTGAGGCAACATAGAGCGTATCGCTCTGTTCGTCATAGGCGAGCCCCGTTGGCCCCAGGACCAGGGCCGCGGCATTGGGAACGCTCTGGTATCCGGTCGCGACCGTGATTTTCTTGAGCAGCGTAAGCCCCGCAGAGGAGATCGCGACATCGAGGCGTGTCACCGTACCATTCAGCACATTGCTCACAAAGATCCGGGCCCAGCTGCCGTGATCATCGAGCGTCAAATCCCACGGTCCGTCGAGAAGGACCGGGTCGGTCCAGGTTTGGACGACATTGCCATTGCGGTCAATGATCTGCAGCGCGCCCTGCCCAATCGTTGCAAAAGTACCATCGGTCGTGGGGACATTGCCAACCAGCACAAACCCGCCACGCAGGGCACCCAGCGCCGTACTCAGTCCTGTCAGGCTGCTGGCTAAAAACGTAACGGCACTGCCCGGAGGGGCGAGCGGGCCACTCGGTCGCAATTGCACGATGCTGGTCCCGGTGCCCTGAGCATTGGCGCTGTTGTTAAAATTGCTGACCAGGACATCACCGGGTGTGAGCGCACCGCCGCTGGGGAATCCCTCGGGTACGAATGCGACGCCGTACGGATTGACATCGCCATTGGCTGGAATCGTTGATGAGTTGATGGCTTGGGGCAGAAAGGCGTCGTCTCCCGCCACGGCGGGGCTTTGAGCCGCCCAGCCCGCAAGCGCCAGCAGGAAGATCGCAAGGCGGTGCAAACTAGGAATCGCATCCTGTAATTTCATGGAAATACTCCCCTTCAGTTCGGTGTAGGAACGCTGCGGCCGCCGGCGGCCACGGCACGGCCGGGCGAGCGGCGCGCGCCCTGACGGGCGGCAGAGTTCGTCCATGCCAACGGTAAGTAGCGCAGGCCGACACGAAGGTTCATGCGAAGAATACCGACGGGGCGAATCGCTGCATGACCTGTGGCAGAAGAGTCGCGGCAGCCTGGAATCCGTATACTGGCACTGATGACTAGGGGGCCAGAGACCGTGGCAAGTGCCGAGCGACTCCGGAGGTCCGCCGAACTCCCTAGCGAGCTGGCCGCTCGCGGTGCGCTGATCCGCGCGCTTCTGCTCTTTGGCCTGCCATGTCTCTGTGGCGCTGCCGATGGACCATGGAGCGCCTCGATTGCCGGCACCACCGACTATGTTTACCGAGGCGTCTCGCAGGCCTATGACAATGGAGCGCTGCAGGTCGGTATCAACTATCAAAGCGCGCAAGGCTGGTTCCTGGGATCCTGGGCTTCGAACGTCGCGCCCTACCCCTTCGGGACTTCAGCTATCGAGCTCGATCTTTATACCGGTGTGCGCCGCTCGCTGAGCGATGACTTCAGCGCTGCACTGAGCTACACCCACTATCAGTATCTCGATGACTCGCGGCCGGCCCGGTACAACTACGATGAACTGTCCGTGTCGATGAGCTACCTCGATGAGCTGATTGCCACCGTCTCCTATCAGCCCGACAGCAGCTCCTATTCCGATCTGGGATTCGCCTCACGCCGGCCGAGTTTCGCCTATGAACTGGCCGGCCGTTGGCCGCTGCCGCACGGTTTCGCACTAACTGCAGGAACCGGCTACTACGACTTGCAGCGTCTGTTCGACGTCAGCTACTGGGCTGCAAACGCCGGGGCGCAATTTACCTTCCGACGCCTGACAATTGATCTGTCCCACTTTTTTGTCGATTCCACGGTCGATCGGCTCTATGAGCAGGCCGACGCCAACGGCGACTGGGTACTGACGGCCCTCTACCACTTCTGAGCCGTTCGGCAGCGCCGCAGGCAAGCGTGCACAATGAACCTTGTGCCGCTGTCAGGGTACATACCGCTGTACACCATTTTTCCCAGGCCGCTGTGATGGGGTAAGTCATTGGATCACGGAGACTTTAGCTACGAGCCGGCGGCAAGCGCGGTCACTGGCAACGAGCAGGAGCGCGAACTGCTGCGCCGGATCAGCGCCGGCGATCGCGACGCCTTTCGTGATCTGTACCTGCGCTACCATCGCCGCCTGGCCCGGTTCCTGACCCGGCTACTGCATCGCTACGCGGATGCCGAGGAGATCATCAACGATACGCTGTGGATCGTCTGGCAACGCGCCGGCGAATTCCGCAATGCTTCACGTGTCTCCACCTGGATCATGGGCATCGCCTATCGGCGCGCCTTGAATATGATACGGCGCGCGAGTACGCACGAACGCATCATGACGCTCGAAACGGCCGATGTAGAGGCGAGTGTCAGTGACAGCGCCCAGGCACTTGAGGAGCGTCAGCTGCTCGATACGGCGCTTGCTCAGCTGCCATTGGAGCAGCGTCTGGTGCTGGAGTTCACCTATTACCTCGATCATTCATGCGAGGAGATTGCCGAGATCATGGAATGCCCGATCAACACCGTAAAGACGCGGATGTTCAACGCCCGCCGCAAGCTTCGCGTCATTCTGTCCGGCGCAGCGCGCGGCCTGGAGGAACGAAATGAGTAGCCCTCCGGAGGAAGGCCGTTGCGAGGAGGAAGCCGCGCGCCTGCTGCCATGGTATGTGGCGGGACGCCTGGATGCCGCAGACGCTGAGCGCGTCACGCGCCACCTCGAACGCTGCGCGATCTGCCGCGATGACCTCGCCCACGAGCGCACGCTGCGTGCGCTCTTGAAATCCGAATCGAGTGTGGAGTACGCACCGCAGCCTGGCCTGGCCAAGACTCTGGCGCGGATCGGTGAACTGGATCGTGAAGCGCCCGGCAAGGCGGAGCCTGCGCACAAGCAACTTGTGGTGCGCCTGCGTCGTACCGGCACCAATCACTGGCTTGCTGCTGCGGCACTCATGCAAGCCGTTGCGCTCGGCGTACTGGGCACAGTGCTCTATCACCGCGTTTCAGACTCGGACCGTAATCCACGCTATGCCACACTGACTTCAGCGACCGCTGCGATCGCCAGTGGCCCGCACATACGCGCCGTTTTCTCATCAACACTGCCCCTGGGCGCCCTCCAGTCTCTCCTTAGCGAAAACTCGCTGACCATAGTTGCGGGCCCCAGTGACGCCGGAGCCTACACACTGGCATTCACGACGCCGCAAAATGACAGCGGCCAGGTAGGTCGCGTCGTCACTGCACTGCGCACTCACGCAGAAGTGATGTTCGTCGAGCCCGCCATTAACGATGAGGCCGCCGCACGGTGAGGAGCCTTGCCTGCCTGCTCGCCCTGTGTCTCGCTGCCTGCAGTTCGGTGCCGGCACTGCGTGCCAGTGCCACGCTGCCACCGGCGGCGCTCGTGGCTCCGCAACACTACGTGGTGATCACGGTACGCAACCCGATAAACTTGCCCACGGCGCGGGCTGCCTCTTCACCACGGGGTTACGACAATGTCGGACCCTATCTGGCCGGAAGCGTCGCACGATCCGCGGCGCGCAGTTTATCTAAGGATTATGGATTGCAGGAAACGGCCAGCTGGCCCATCGCGCTGCTCGATGTGCATTGCCTGGTCTATCAGTTGGCACCGGGCGCCGATCCGGCGCAGATGCTCGCCAGGCTGTCCCGCGATCCGCGCGTCGAATCGGTGCAGCCGCTGCAGGCATTCGAGTCTGCCGCTCATCCCTACAACGATCCCTATGCCCAGCTGCAGCAGAATGTGCAGCAAATGGATGTTGAAGCAGCCCACGGATTCAGCCGTGGTGCCGGCGTCAAGGTCGCAGTCATCGACACGGGCATCGAGGCAAATCACCCCGACTTGCCGGCGACAATAAGGGTCCGCAATTTTGTCGATGATAATGCCGTCGCGTTCAACAGCGATGCGCACGGCACCGCTGTTGCAGGGCTGATCGCCGCAGTGCCGGACAATGGCATCGGCATTGTGGGCATCGCCCCAGATGCCACATTGCTCGCGTACAAGGCCTGCTGGCGCGCCGCTGCGAGCGGAATCCGCGCGGTCTGCAATACCTTCACCCTGGCCCAGGCGCTTGCGGCAGCCATAGAGGCGCACGCCGATATCATCAACTTTAGCCTTGCAGGCCCGAGCGATCCGCTGCTCGCCCGTCTCATCCACCGCGCCATGGATGCCGGCATCATCGTCATTGGCGCGGTGCCGCCGGAGGGCCGCGCCGACACTTTCCCGAGCGGCATCGCGGGGGTAATTGCTGTTGATGCGATTGAGGACCACCGGGCGGTTGCCGGTGTCCTAAGGGCACCAGGTAGAGACGTCCTCTCTCTGGCGCCCCAGGGTCATTACGACTACTACTCAGGCAGCTCACTGGCAACGGCCGAAATCACGGGCATTGTCGCGTTGCTTCGATCATCGCACCCGCACCTGAGCGCTCAGGAGGCGCTCGCCCTTCTGGAAGCCGGCTCCTCTGGGGTGCCGAACGCCTGCGCGGCACTCGGCACGCTGCTTCACAAGAGCGGATGTACCTAGAACCTATCTCAAAATTGCTTAAGCAGGGGCAGGCGCTGACCGGCCTGGTGCGTGCGGCCGCTTCTGTACTCGGCTCCTACTGACGCAGGATCCCCTGCTCGCGATACCAGAGCAGGGCGTCCTCAAAACCCGCGGCCGGTGCTCTCCAGTGGTATCCAAGCTCAGAAGCCGCTTTGTCACTTGAGAAGAACATGCGCTTTCGCGCAAGGCGCACACCTTCGACCGTGATCCGAGTGGAACGAGCAGACAGTCTTGCAACAGCTTCTGCGACATAGGCAATCGGTAGCACTACAGCATGTGGCAGGCGAATACGTGGGGGTTTTCGACCCACAAAAGTGGCGATTGCACCGAGAATCTCGCGCAGTGTCATGTCTTGCCCGCCAAGAATGTAACGCTCACCGACTCGCCCACGATGGAATGCCAGCAGATGACCCGCAGCGACGTCATCGACGTGTACGATGTTCAATCCGGTATCCACGTAGGCAGGCATCCGGCCGGAGGCGGCGTCCAAAACCATCTGGCCGGTCGGCGTAGGCTTCAGGTCGCCCGGCCCGATCGGCGTCGACGGATTCACGATGACAACCGCAGTGCCCGTACGCGCCGCATCGCATACCAGCTGCTCTGCCAGATACTTCGAACGCTTGTAGTGGCCGATCATGTCCGTGAGCGCAACCGGTGTGTTCTCCCGGCCGGGCGAGCCATCAGCAGGCAAGCCGACAGTGGCGACGCTGCTCGTATAGACCATGCGGGCGACGCCCGCCTGGCGCGCGGCGTTCAGAATGTTGCGGGTGCCTTCCACGTTGGTTCGATAGAGCTGCTCCGGCTCGCGTGCGCCCAGCCGGTAGTCTGCCGCAACGTGGAAAAGCGCCTCGCAACCGGCAACGGCGCGATCGAGTGAGGTACCGTCTCGGAGATCACCGATAACGGTTTCCACTGCAAGCTGGCGCAGATTGCGGTAGTCAGAGCCCTCGCGAACCAGAGCACGGACCTGCCAGCCGTCCTTGAGCAGAGCCCTAGCGACCGCCGAGCCGACAAAGCCCGTGGCGCCAGTGACCAATGCTTTCATGAGATAGCGTTGTCAGCCATGACCGGGAAGACGTGTGTCGCCAATGAGCCCGCGCGCGCCACGGCCGCGAGCGACCGGCTCGCCGCCCGATAGCGGTGTGCCAGTCCGATCAGCGGCCCCAGATCCGCAGGGGTCAGCGCCAACGCGCCGATCAGGCGCCAAATCTGCAGATGTCCGGCGTTGTCGGCAGCGGCCATCACCGCCCGCGGCAGAACATCGCGAGCGCTGTCCACGATCACGCGCACTGCGATGAACGGCACGCTACGAGTCCTGGCCACTTCCGCGACCGCCAGGCTCTCCATGTCCACCGCCGCCGCACCGGTGTCGCGAAACAGCTGAGCCTTATCGGCAATCGACCCGACCGCTCGCGCACAGGTCAGCAGTTTGCCCCCAACCACGGGGCAGCGTGGCGCGATCGCCGCGCTCAGCCGCTCGCGCCAATGGCGCGTGGTCGCAAGCGCGGTGCCGTCTGGGGAAATGACCTGGCTTGGCAGGAAGATGGCGCCGGGCGCGAGCGCCGGATCCAGTCCTCCCGCCATACCCCAGCTCGCAAGCGCAGTCGCGCCGGCGTCGATGAGCGCGCGCGCGCCCAGCGCAGCCGCGGCGCTGCCCATCCCGCTCACCGCCAGTAATGTGCCATCGGCGAGGGCGGCGAGCGACATGCGCCGCCCCGTCGCCGAGCCCAAGTGGCGTGCTTCGGCCGCTAATGCGCAGACAATGCCCACTCGATTCAATGGGCCGTTCCGTAGCACGTGAGATTGCGGTACGCCGCGAGGGCCCAGAGCGGAAAATACCCGCAATAGCCGTGATATCTGAGGTAGAACACGCGAGGGAAGCCCGGTGCAGTGAAGCTTGGATGACTCCACAATCCGTCAGCCTGCTGCATACGCAGCAGGTATTCGATGCCGCGGCCCACAGCGCCAGAGCTGCTCTGCCCAGCCGCGAACAGCCCCAATAGCGCCCACGCGGTCTGGTAAGGAGTGCTGGCTGTTCTGGCCTCTGGGTGCGGCTGGAGCGCGTACGTGTCATTGCTCTCGCCCCAGCCGCCGTCCGCATTCTGACGCGCCGCAAGCCAGCCCACGGCACGCCGCACAGCCGGATCATCAGCACCGATGCCCGCTTGCGCGAATGCCGCCAGTACGGTCCAGGTTCCGTAGATGTAATTCGTACCCCAGCGACCAAACCACGCACCATCACCCGTCTGCTCTTTGCGCAGGAAGGCGATCGCCCGCTCGAGCGCCACCTGGTCCTCCGCACGGCCGACCAGGGCCAGCGCCGTGACGACGCGCGCGGTGACATCGCTCGTCGGCGGATCCAGGAGTGCACCATGGTCCGCGAACGGAATATGATTAAGATAGTAGTAGGTATTATCGACGTCGAAAGCAGCAAACCCGCCGTTGCTGCTTTGCATGCCAACCAGCCAGTTCAAGGCGCGGTTCATTGGCTCCGAGTAACGCGCCGGATCGCTCGAGCGGTGCATGGCCCAGGCAATGGCCGCCGTGTCATCGAGGTCCGGGTAGAAACTGTTGGCAAACTGGAACGCCCAACCGCCGCCCGGGAGTCCGGGGCGGCGCCGTTGCCAGTCGCCGGGCTCCGCCAGCAATTGCCGTGATTGCAACCATTCAAGTCCCCGATCGCAGGCAGCACGGGCACTAGCATCGCCCACCTCCAACAACGCCAGGCTGCTCAGAGCGGTGTCCCAGATAGGCGACACGCACGGCTGGCAATAGGCGGTGGATCCCTTAATGACCAGGAGCTTCTCGAGCGCACGCTTCGCTGTGAGACGGCGCGGGTCATCGCTCGCATACCCACGCAGTACCATTACCTCGAGCGCATTGACCATCGCCGGAAAGATCGCACCGAGCCCATCTTCACCGTTCAGTCTTTCGAGCATCCAGGTTTCCGCCCGGCGCGTGGCCCGCTCGCGCACGGCTTTGGGAATCAGCGGATCCATCATGCGGCCGAGCCGATCCAAAACGAGAAACGCCTTGGCCAGCAGGCCGGCACGGTCGGCCGGGAGTCGAAAGTAGTGTCGCTCCTGATCCGGTGGTGTCGTAAACAGTTCTGGGATGTGCACATTGCGTGGATTAACCGCACGCGACTTGTGCGTGCACAAAATTAACAGCGGCACCATGACCGTGCGCGACCAATACGACATCTTGTCGAGATGGATCGGGAACCAGCGCGGCAGCAGCATGATCTCGACCGGCATGTAGGGCACGCCGCGCCACGGTAGCTGCCCGAACTGGGCCAGTGCTATTCGTGTGAACACATTGGCTCGGGCAGCACCACCGTGCTCGAGAATGGCGTCGCGCGCGCGCCGCATGTGCTGCGCCTCGGGGCTGTCACCGGCGAGCTTCAGCGCGAAGTAGGCCTTGACGCTGCAGCTGATATCCAGCTTACCGTCCTTATACAGAGGCCAGCCGCCGTGCTCTGCCTGATGCGCGCGCAGGTAAGTGGCAATCTTCGCCTCCAAAGCTGGCTCGATCTCATCGAGGAAGTGCATCATCAAGATATATTCGGCCGGAATTGTGCAGTCCGCCTCGAGCTCAAACAGCCAATAACCCTCTGCGCTCTGCCGGCCGATCAGCGCGACCTGTGCGGCCGCAATTGCGCCATCTAAAGATGTTGGCGCAGCCACGCGCACCAGCTTCATGGAACGCACCTCCAAACGCCCCTTGGCGCGGCTCACGGCGGAATCAAGTTCGGGAATGTCGCGATTCATCGCCGAAGGTTCCCGGCTGATCGGCGCCCGACTTCTTCCGCCGGGATGCAGCCAGTGCCTTGGCCAGATTCCAGCATCGGCGTGGCCTGGTACTGGGCAAGCGGCAAAGCGCTACGCGCTGTGGATGGCGCTGCGAGCGGCAGACCGCTAGTAGCGCGGTCGAAAAGTCGCGTGAGCAACCAATCGTTTCGTATCGCAACATTGGTCAGCGTCTTGGTCACTGCAACCGCCGTGTGCGACACTTTGACCTGCGCGCCACTGGTAAAGCCAGGCGTGCTGTGAATCTTGCGCAGCGTCAGTGCGGCAAGACCGATGGCCCACAGGCAGAAGCGCCGTACACCGGCTTCCTCGCCGGGGATCAGCAACGTGTACGC
>Ga0302310_10000717_pt1 | contig 29781 bp, 27 predicted proteins | sample III_Palsa_N1_2_FD_200451 | JGI IMG/M metagenome (GOLD analysis project Ga0302310, IMG submission 200451) | Peat permafrost microbial communities from Stordalen Mire near Abisko, Sweden - III_Palsa_N1_2 | ecosystem: Environmental > Terrestrial > Soil > Palsa > Peat permafrost | place: Sweden...
CACGCGATTATTACCTTCGGTCAGGCCCAACTGGTCGGTGAGGTTCGAGCCCTGCACGCGAATCTCGAAGTTGTGACCGATCTCCGCCACCGCACCCGCATCCAGGGTGTAGTAGGACGGCAGCACTTGCTGGTTGGCGATATCGGAATAACGCAGGCCCACGTGGGTATAGGTCGTGAAGAAACGCAAGCCGCCCCAGTCCATCGGGAACTCGTATCCGGGCGTGATACGGAACTGCAGCTTGGGCTGGCGCTGCAGCTCGAGACCGGTGTAGTCGCCGCCGACGCTGCCCGAATTGAAGGCACTGTACGTCGCATGTTGCCAATCGCCGCTCAGGTCGAACGTCAGGTGCTCGATGGGCTCATACCGGGCCTCGAAATCGGTACCGGTGGCCACGGAGCCATAGGTCGCAGTGACGCTGTCGCCATTGGGGAGGAACTGCTGAAACGGCACGCCCGTGAAGGTGCGATGCCAAACGCTGACCACGCCGTAAAACTCGGCGGTCTGAACCCGATACCCCACTTCGTAGTTCTTGATGCCCTGAGTCTGCGGCGTGCCGCTGCGCAGGTCATCGAAGCCCGGGAAGTGAACGCCCTGATTGATGCGGCCGTAGACCGACATATGCGGCGTGATTTCGTAGTTCGCACCCACCGACCAGGAGCCGAAGGTGTGGTTGTACTCGGTGCACTCGTTGCCCCCCGAGGTCTCGCAGCTCACGCCCTGGGTGAACGTGCCATTGGGAACGCTGACACCCTTGTTGTAGAGATTGAGGGGATTGGCATCCAAGTTCACCGACGAGTCGTTCTCGATGGTGCCGTGGTCGACTTGCTGCTCGATGCGATAGCCGGCATCAAATATCCAGCTATCGATTTTCCACTGATCGGACGCGAACGCCGCCGTGTTGCGGCCGGTCCAGTTCTCCACCAGCGCAAAGGTGGCCGCGCCCAGCTGACCCGCGCCATTGGTGACGTTCACACCATTGTTCAGAGTGAGGTCGATGAGTTGGGCGTTCTGATTGCTCGTGATGAGCTCATTGTTGCCCAGCCACCAATGATCATTCGACGAATATGCGGCCCAGTAGCCGCCCACCGTCAGCTTGTCGCCTTCGAAAAGGTCGAAGGTGAAGCGCAGGTCGTCCGTGAAGTTTTGAATTTGCTTCTGCACGATCCAGAAGCCCATGGAGGCCACGTAGGAATTGGGGTTCAAGGCGACCCCGTTGCCACCAACGAGCGTGGCGGTCCCGGAAGTTGCTTTGCCTGCCACGCCGGTGATCGCCGGGTTCAAATTTGTTGTGGTAATTTCTTGGGCGATGAACGAGCCCAGAGTCTGCGGCGACAAATTATTGAACAGGCAGTAGCAATCGACCTGGCCGGCCGAAAACATCAGCTTGTTGGACAGCGAGATGCCATCGGTCAAGTCGAGATCAAGGTCGCTGCCGAAGTTATGCAGATTCGCGCCGCGGCCATCGGCGAGATCGGCGGTGAGGGGCGCTCCTGTCGGAGATTCCTGAACGGAAATGCTGCGTAGCCCGCTGCCGGCGAAGGTACCCGTACTAGGATTGAAGCCCGGGAAGGCGGACACGCTCAGATTGCTGCCGGAGCCGCTGACATTCACGGGAATATCCGTGATGAACAGGTTCTTGTCGTTCAAATCCCGGGCGAAGAACATGATCTTGCCGTTGTCCAGCGTGTGCGTGAGGGTACCGGTGATCTGGCCGCCATCGTCCGCGGGAAACTGCGAATTACGGATACCGTTCGAATCGCGGTAGAAGCCGCCGAGGCTGAAAAACCAGTCCTGCGAGATCGGACCGCTATAGAAACTGTCCAGCCGGTACATGCCCTCGAAGCCGTAGGTGATGCCGATGTCGCCATGCGGTGTCGCGGTACCTTCACGCAGAATGAAGTTCGCGGTGGCGCCCATTTGGCCGTTGGCGAGCACCACGCCGGGTCCGCCTTGCAGCACTTCGGCGCGCTCCACGCTTTCGTCCAGACGAAACTGCGAGGAGTTGTCCATGAAGGACACGTTGCCCGAGGACCCGAACACCGGTGAACCGTTGATCGCGTAGGTCACGTAGGGAGCATCGCTGCCGCCGGGAAAGCCGGCGAGTTCGATGTTGGCGCCCGACGCGCCGGCGCTCGATTCGGCCCAGACGCCAGGAACGATTTTCAGCAGGTCGGCCGAGCTCGACGGATTGACGTCTCGGATTTCTTCCAGGCTGGCGGTGGTGATGGAGAAACTGGCGTCCAATTTCTTCAGGCCCTTCGACTGCGCGGCGCCCGTGACCACGATCTCATCCAACGTACTGGTGTTCGCCGCGCTGGCGTCGGCCGTGGCATCCGTTGACGTGGGTGCCGCGGCGGTCGCCACGGTGCCCTGCGCAAAGGCATGGCTGCCCGCCAAAACGCCTCCGCTCAAAGCAAAAATACCCGCCAGGCGGGTCAGGATTCCTCGGTGTTTCATTGTGCTCCCCTCGCTACTTTGTTTGTCGTTACTGACCGATCCGACGGCCGTGTCCGAACTCGTCGGCGGCGGATCCGAAGATCCGTGCACATCACTTGCGCTGATGGCAATCGTCGACGTACTCACTTGGTTGAAGGACAGCCCGGTGCCATCCAACAACCTCTTAAGTCCATCGGTGACGGTAAAGTCACCATGGACGGCGGGGGTTTGGTGTTTCGCCACCAACGCTGAAGAAAAGACCAGCGTGATGTCGGCCTGCCGTGCGAACTCATTGAGAGCGGACGCGGCAGCCTGCGATTGAATGTCGAAATGACGCAGCGTCCCATCGGCAAACGCCTGTGCTCCGAACAACGCCAGAGCCAAACAGCGAATCAGCAACAGCCTGCGCATATCTCCCCCCCGGTGCCCTTACCGTCATTGCAACGCGCCAACGCAGCAAGGGCTTTGTGTTGAGTAGACGGTTCAGCGAAAAAAAACCGCCATTGCCGAATCAAAAAAAGTTGAATGGGCCCGAGCCCGTCGATGCGTGGGCACCATAGCCGTGGGCGGAGCCGCCCAGTGCAGCGGGGCCATCTCGCGATAGATCACCCAGCGCGGATTACCCTGGCGCGGTGCGGACTACCCTAGCGCGGATCAATATACACGGCCCCATTCGGGGCTCGACGGATCGATACCGGCAGCGCGGCTTGCAACGCATCAAAGAAGGCCGGCACGTTATCGGTTCTAAAGCGGCCGCCCACGCGCAAAGCCGCGGTTTGGGGGTCGGTAATGACAATCCGAGCGTCGGTATAGCGTTCGATTTCCGCGACGGCATCACCCAAAGGTTTGCCGTCGAAAATAATCTCGCCGGCGCGCCACGCCAGGTCGTTGGAGAGCTGTGCCTCGGTGACGGGCCGCACCGAATAATCGGGAGCCGCCGTGGACAGAGCCTGGCCGGCGCTCAAGGCACGCACCGCCACCACTTTATTTTTGGATGACGCGGAAGTATCCGGCGCTCCGCCAGTTGCCTGGACTTCCACCCGCCCTTCGTTCACGGTGATATCGACGTGCTGATCCGTGCGCAGCCGCACCTCGAATTGGGTCCCCACCGCGCGTACCACGGCATCGCCGGCATGCACATAGAAAGGCCGCGAACGATCGTGAGCCACTTGGAAGTGCGCCTCGCCCTTGCGCAAATAGATTTGCCGCTCACCGCGGCTCAATTCCGTCTCGACGATGGTATTGGTGTTGAGCGCGACAATGGAGCCGTCAGCCAGGGTCACATTGCGCTGCTGCCCGACTGCCGTGGCCAAGGTCTGCACTTCGCGGCCGCTCTGTAACCACACCACTCCGCCCACCGCCATGGCCAACATGGCCGCCGTCGCCCAAGCCCAAGGCCGCCGCGAACCGGACTCCGGCGGCTTGCCGGCATGGGTCAACGTGGCAATCTTCTCGTCCCGTTTCGCCTCGGCCAACCCGTCGAGCGTGCGCCACACGCGCGTCAATTCCTCGTAGGAGCGCCGATGGCGAGGATCCTGTTTCAGCCACGCGTCGAAAGCCTGCTGCTCCGCCGCGGTCACGGTCTCGCTGTCCATGCGCCAGGTCCACTCGGCCGCCTCCTCGTCGATCTCGGCGCGGGTCCGCAGTCTGACAATACCGCTCATTCGGCGTCTCCGCCGTCACGGGCGCGCCGACGCGTATCGGAGGTCCCCAGGTCGAGTGATTCCAACATTCCCTGGTCCTTCAAATAATCGCGGCAGCGAAGCAAACCCTTGGCCACATGTTTCTCGATGGTACTGTGCGACACATTCAAAATCTCGGCGATCTCCGCGTGGGACAACTTGTAGACCTTGCGCAGCACGAAAACGCGACGGCACAGCGGCGGCAACCGGTCCACCGCCGCGCAAAACGCTTCGAACCGCCGGCGGGCGTCGATCTGCTCATCCGGTGGGGCCTCCATGGTAGAGACGCCTAACAGCTCGAAATCCCCCACACTGTCGGTGGCACGGCTGATCTGGCGTCGCGCGCGCTCCACCGCAAGATTATGTGCAACCCGGTAAAGGAGAGCCCGAGGAGAATCAATACCCTTGGGGTCGGCTAGTGCGTACATGCGCACGTAGGTTTCCTGGACCAAGTCCTCGACGTCTTCGGCGCCGGAGGTAAAGCGGCGCAAATACCGCTGCAGACCCGCGCCGTGGCGGAAAATCTGTTTTAGAAACCATTCGTGTCGATCGTTAGCCATTGCACGCTCACTCGCGCCGCACACCCCATCGCAAGGCGGCCGTAGTGTACTCTTTCCGTGTCTTTAGGAAATAAATACGCATGCCCAAGATAGACGTCACCGCCGTGCCGGCACACCAGGGTTCGGGTTATCCAGCACCCTTCGACGCACCCTGCGCCACGCGGAGGCGACAGCGATTGGGCGACGCCGGTGGCCTTCGCGACTTCGGCGTCAATCTGATGACCCTGGCCCCCGGAGGCTGGTCCAGCCAGCGTCATTGGCACAGCGATGAAGACGAATTCGTTCATGTGTTGGAGGGCGAAGTGATTCTCGTCGAAGATGGCGGCGAGTCGGTACTACGCGCAGGCGACTGCGCCGCCTTCCCGAAAGGGTCGGGCAACGGCCACCATATAGTCAACCGATCTTCCGCGACGGCGGTCTATCTTGAGGTGGGCTCACGCAATCCCAACGACCTCACCACCTACTCTGATATCGACATGATGAGTTCGAACGCCGACGGCCAGTTCGTTCATAAGGACGGGACGCCTTATCCCGATCGTTGAGGCCGCGCAACCGTTGAGGCCGCAACGCGTTAACCGTCGCCGGCGCCCACTGCTTTCTTGTCGAATCGCTCACGCACCCCCAAAGCCTGCTGCAGTCGCCTCATGGGTTCGCCGATCAATTCGTACACCGCCGCATTGGAACGCTCGAGACCGCCCGCTCCCGGAATGAAGCGCAGAGCCGGCATGTCCCGTGGCGCCCACACGCCCTGCGGCGCAGGCACCACTTCGAATCCAGCATCCTCGTACTCATGCACCGCGCGCCACAAATGGGTGCTACTGGTAATGAGAATAATGCGCCCAATGCCCTCCGGTTTCAGCATCTGCGCCGTGTACCGGGCGTTCTCGAACGTGTCGCGCGATTGATTTTCCACCCACCGCACCGGAACCCCAAAGTCGCGCACCAAGGAAGTCTGCATCGTGACCGCCTCGCGCGGCGCGCCCGTGACGAGAATCGGCAAACCGGTGTGCCGCGCCACGAACGCACCGTAGCTCAAACGCTCCAGCAACACATACTCCGGCGTGGGTCCGCGGTACTCGGGTGCATAATCCCGCGCCCCACCCCCGCCCAGAATCACAATGGCCTGTGCCCGCGTAGGCTTGTCGAGATCTAGAGCAGGATAGTGCTCCGCGAGGCGCTGCAACGCATCCGCCACGACCGGCGTTGCAAACAACCACAGCGACCCCAGCCCCAACGCCAGCAGCACGCCTCCCACCCAGCGCCATCGCCGTAGCAACAGGGCACCAAGAATGGCCACGATCAACGGCGACGCCGGCGGCAACAGCAGACTACGGACCAGGGCCTTCAGCACGAAATACATAAGATCGACCTTCTTGTCATTGCACCGATACAGCAATAGCCCTTGATACCGGCGCTTCGGGCCGACTGGGGACTCGCCGGACCACCCGCTCAATGTGGATCTGCAAATCGACCCATGGTAGCAATTGGTCGCCGCGGCGAGGAAGGCGCCGTAGAGGCTAAAGCCTATGCACCTTCAGAGCGTCGTAATGCGGTAGCGCCGCCTCCTCCAAAGGCCGGAGTTCCTCCGGCAACGGCGGCACCGCCTTGGGCTCCTGCGGATCGAAACCAGACGATTGTTCCACGGCGTGATACCAGGCCGGAGCCCACACGCCATCCGAGGCGCGGCGGCCCGGCGGCCAGGCCAACATGGCCGGCGTGTACGGCAACTCGAGCGCAACGCACAGTCGCTCCAGTGTGCGGGCGGGATTGGCGAGCACATCCGCGGCGTCCACCACCGGCGGCGCACGGCCCAGCCGCTCTGCCTCCCGCTCGAACAACTCACGCTGTTGGACGAAACCAATATCAGCCAGCGTCACGTCAGCGCGCTTCTGTACATAGGACATCAACACCGCCCGCGGCTCGCGAATGAGAAAGGCATTGCGCACACCGCTCATCCATTGGCGGTCGAAACCCTCGATCATGTGCAAGGTCATGTGCTTTTGATACCAGATGGGCAAACCGCCCGGCACCGGCCCTATCATGGAGGCTCCCACCTCGCGCGGGTCGCAGGACTGCGAGGCGATCACCTCCTCGCGCATCGGGTGATCGATGCCGGTGCGCGACAAATAAGCCGCGTAGAACGGCTCATCGCTCACCGCGGCATCGCCGCGTGCCCCGAAGGAGCGCATCATGGCGGTGGAAATATTGCGCGGCCCCGACCACATGGCGACGCGCACGGCGGTATCGCTCATTTCTGTTCCGGGGCCTGAGAATCCTTGAGCGCCTCGTATAGCGACCGCAGCCGCTGCGTCACCGGCCCGGGCAGCAAGTCCGACACCTGCCGTCCGTCGATCTCGCGCACCGGCGTCAGGCCGCCGAAAGTCCCGGTGACGAACGCCTCTTGAGCGGTATGCACCGTCTTGAGCGTGAAATCACCGACGGTGATGGGAATGGCATGGTCGCGGCACAGCGCGATGACGTTGGCCCGCGTGACCCCGTTGAAACAAAACTCGCCGCTCGAGGTCAGCACCTCACCATCCCGCACACAGAAAAAATTGGTGGCGTTGCAGCTGGAGACGAATCCGCGCGGATCGAGCATCAAGGCTTCGTCGGCGCCGGCCTCGATAGCCTCCAACAGCGCCATGATGAGATTCAGGCGGCTGTGCGAGTTCAGGCGCATGTCGAACATGTCGGCGGGCGTACAACGGATAGTCGAGGTATGCAAACTCAAACCGCGCTTCAGCAGTCCCGGGTCGGGCACCTTGTATTCGGCGACCATGACGAGGGTGGCGCGCCCGATCGCATTGCGCGGATCCTGGTTCGGCGCCGACTTGACTCCCCGGGTCACCATAAGCCGTAGATGCACGCCGTCATGCATGTCGTTGGCGGCCAGCAGGCGGTGCAACTCGGCCACCAAGGCCTGGCGCTCGAGGCCGATATTCAAGCGGATGCGCTGCGCCCCCCAGTACAGGCGATCCAGGTGCTGATCCAGGAATAGCAGCGCGCCTCGGTGCAGGCGCAGTCCTTCCCACACGCCGTCTCCCACGACGAATCCGCCGTCGAATATGGACACCGTGGCGGCATCGCGCGCGACGAGACGTCCATTGAGGTAAATCAACGCGCTGGCGTTGCGCGGATCGGCGGCGAAGTCTTGGCTTCCAGGCATGAAGGCGAGTTTATCAGCAGCCGCCTGTGGCTGGCCGCTGCCCGCGGTCACCTTCGCAGGCTGACCCCACCCAAGGACTTATTCGGTTGGCAAGGAGGTCGCGGGGAACGAGGCCGCCCGCAACAGGCTGGCGCTATGAGCATCGGCCCCGTCGGCCTCCGCGGCGCCGGCATCGGCCGATGCGACCAGGGGCGAACGGAACCCGCCGGCGACGCCGACGAATATCGCCGCGCAGCCGCCCAATATCAAGGAAAAGCCGAGTATCGATTTCACCAAGTTATTGATTATGTTAACGTTTCGCACAAATCCAATATCCCACTTATATACCCACAGTGCTCGAGGACAAAAAAATAACGTACCGAGCCCAGCCCTGGGCGGATGTATTTCTCACTTCCACCACAGCGCCTGCCGCTTTGCCTGAACGGCGCCAGTCCGCGGCGACCCGGCCCCACCGCAGCCCCTGAGCAACACGCCTGCAGCAAGTCTGGGCCTGCGCCTGTTGCTCTTTGCGTCCATATGGATTTTCATGACCAACCGATGGCCACTCTTGCACCAGAATCCCCACCCAAAGCCGACCGCCCCGCCGCGATACCGGAGCCACGGCGGCGTGACAGTGTTTTGCTGGATCAGGCCTTCACCCGCGCCGCCGGCGCGCCGTTGGTGACCGGCAACGGTGTCCGTCTTCTCAAAGATGCCGCCGAGAATTATCCCGCGTGGCTGGCCGCGATACAGGGCGCCAAAAGCCGGGTGTATTTCGAGAACTACATTATTCGTGACGATGCGATCGGCTCCGAGTTTGCCGCCGCCTTGAAGGCCAAGGCGCGCGAGGGAGTTCGCGTCCGCGTGATTTACGATTGGATGGGCAGCCTCGGCAAGGCGTCGCGAAAATTCTGGCGCGGCCTCCTCGAGGCAGGCGTCGACGTGCGTTGTTTCAATCCGCTGCAAGCGTCCCGGCCCTTCGCCTGGGTGCATCGCGACCATCGCAAGACCTTGGCGGTGGACAGTGAGGTGGGTTTCATCTCGGGACTGTGCGTCGATCATCTCTGGGCCGGCGAACCCGCGCGCGGCATTCAACCCTGGCGCGACACCGGCATCGAAGTGCGCGGTCCCGCGGTCTGCGACATCGAGAGCGCCTTTGCCGAAGCCTGGGCCGCCATTGGACCACCGCTTCCCGAACAGGAACTGGCGACACGCGAGTCGATCGCCTCGGCCGGCGACGTGGCGCTGCGCATCGTGGCCACGTCACCGGGCACCACCGGCTTATTCCGTTTGGACCATCTGATCGCCGCCGCGGCGCGCCGCACGCTCTGGCTCACGGACGCCTACTTCGCCGGCGTTCCACCGTACATGCAAGCACTGCGCGCGGCAGCGCGCGACGGCGTCGATGTGCGTCTGCTGGTACCCGGCGCCAGCGACATTGCCTTTCTGCGTCCCCTGTCGCAATCCGGCTATCGCTCATTGCTTCAGGCCGGCATTCGCGTCTTCGAGTGGAAGGGACCCATGCTGCACGCCAAGACGGCCGTCTCGGATTGTTGCTGGGCGCGAGTGGGCTCCAGCAATTTGAACATCGCCAGTTGGATCGGCAATTACGAAATGGACGCGGTCATCGAGGACGAGACCTTCGCCTCCGCTCTCGAGGACATGTATCTCGCCGATCTGGACAACTCCACGGAAATCGTCCTGCGCCCGCGGCGCAAACTGCTCGACGTACCGCCGCCGTGGACGCAGTCCGACCGCCGCCGCCAGCCCTCGGGTGGGCCGAGCACGGGAGGAAGTGCGTCGCGAGCCGCGGCGGGCGCCCTGCGCTTGGGGCGCACAGTGCGAGCGGCACTCACCGAACAACGGGTACTGGAACCCGCCGAAGCCCAGGTCCTCGTGCTGGTCGGAACACTGCTCCTGCTCGTAGCGATGCTGGCACTGGCGTGGCCCATGCTGCTGGCCGTGCCCGTGGCCGCCATTCTTTTCTGGATCGCGGCGGCGTTGCTTTCCCGCGCCTATGGCTTGAGGCGCATTCGGCGTGCCCGCGGCCAGCCCACCACCAAGATCGTGGCTGCCGACAAGGCGACCTCGGCCAAGGCGTCGCAGGACAAACCGTCTCAAATCGATTCCTAGCTGGCGCAACCAGGCTCGTGCCGGGCCTGGTTGCCGCTTACCATGCGAGAATCCGCCATCACCGTCCGGAGTGCTTCGATGCGAGACCTGCTTGATCTAGAACGCTATCCCATCGATAAGCCGGGCTCTCCCGACTATGCCGCGCTGGTCGAGTCCTGCCAACGCGCCATGCAGGCGACCGGCATGTTCAATCTGCATGGATTCGTGCGGCCGGCGGCCTACGCGCGGGCGGCCGAGGAAGTGTTACCCAAGAGCCATGAGCAGTCTTTTACGCACGGCCGGCGCCACAACGTGTACTTCAAGAAAGAGGTACCGGGCTTGGCGCCCGACCATGCCGCCCTGACGTTGTTCGACACGCAGCATCACACGCTCTGCGACGATCAGTTGGCCGGGACGGTGATCCGCGCGATCTATGAATACGAACCGTTGCCCGCGTTTCTCGCCGCGGTGCTCAAGAAACCTAAGCTGCATCTCATGAGCGATCCCTTGGGCCGGGTCAACGTCATCGAATATCGCGCCGGCGAGACCCTCAACTGGCACTTCGATCGCAGCGTGTTCACCACGACGCTCTTGATCCAGGCGCCGGAGGAAGGCGGTGAGTTCCAGTATCGCAGCGATTTACGCAGCGATACGGACCCGAACTACGAGGGTGTCGGACGATTATTGACCGAGGGCGACCCCGCCATTCGCGTGAACCCGTTGAACGCCGGCACGCTGAATGTGTTCGCCGGCAAGAACACGCTGCATAGGGTCACCACGGTGCGCGGCAACCGCAATCGCTTGGTTGCGGTGTATTCGTACTATGAACAACCCGATGTCATGTTCAGCGACTCGGAGCGTCTGGGGTTCTACGGACGGGTGGCGTAGCAATCTATTCAGGACGTCCCGAGAAGCCGGCCGCCGCGCGTAGCGCATCGGCATCCAACAACTTGCCGTCGAGCATCACCAAGCGGGTTTGACGCAGCACCGAGATGTTCTTCGACGGATCTCCTTCCACCAGCGCGAGGTCGGCATTCTTGCCTACCTTGATGGAGCCGGTGTGCGCGTCTTGGCCCACCAGGCGCGCGGGCACGATGGTCGCGGCGGCCAGCGCCTCGCCGGCGGTGAATCCGGCCTGTCGGTAAATCTCGAGCTCGTGGATGAGTTCGATGCCGGAGCCATCCGTGCCGGCGACGATGGGAACGCCCGCCTCGTGCATTTTCTTGAGCAGCCCCACCATTTTTGCCCAGCTGGCGCGGTAGTCGGCGCGCGTCAGGTCCTTCGGCACTTCGAATCCGCCGCTGCGAAAGCCGCGCTCGACGGTGGGCGGCAGAGTGCCGACGAAGGGTGCGTACGAGGGCGACAAATCGCCGTTGTCGGGAACGTATAGGCTCTCGAAGGCCACCATGGTGGGATCGCTGTAAATATGCTTCTTGGCCATGGTGCTCACGATGAGCGAGAGCGCAGGCCCGTTGAGATCCACGTCCTTGGCGTAACGGCCCGGTCCTTCGAAGCGCGCGATGCCGTTGTCGACGGGCAGGATGCTGTCGGGCATGGCCTGCATCATTACCCAGTTGATGTGCGTGACTTCGTCATAGCCGTCGTTGATGGCTTCCATGGTTCTGATGCCGGCGGGAATATGGCCGTGCACGTGCAAACCGAGTTTATGCGCTTCGGCAATCGAGGCGGGTAGCCAGGCCGGATTGAAGGTGCCGTAAAACTTGATGCCGGTGAAATCATTGGCCTTGGCCTTGTCGATGAGGGCAATGGCTTCTTCTTGACTGGTGGCCACATTGGCGACCTGGGCGGTATAGGGGCCTTTGCCGTCGATCAGCGACGACGGATACACATGCGGAAATAGCAATTGACCCGCTGCGCGGCGAGTACGCCGGTCAATGGTGAGCGAATCATCGTTACCGGGATCGCGGACCGAGGTCACGCCCATCGACAGTTCCTGCACGCCGGTGTAGTCGTCGCCCACGTGCATGTGGCAGTCCCATAGACCGGGCACGAGGGTTTTACCCGCGCCCGCGATGAGTTGCGCGCCGGCGGGCACCGGGGTGGAGGCGGCGGGGCCGACGGCGGTGATGATGCCTTTGTCGACCACGACGGTTTGATCGGCGAGGAAGCGTACGGCGTCGGCATCGAATAGGCGCACGTGGGTGATGGCGACCGGACCGGTCGGCACTTGCGTGAGTTTCTTGGCGAGGATGGGCGCCTGCGCCGCCATGGCGTCGGCCTGCGCTTTTTGCATCGCCGCCTGTTGCCCGGCATAGGCAACGGGCAACCAGGCGATGCCTACCGTAAGGCCGAAAAACTTACCCGTGGCATCGGCCCAGATGGGAGTGGGTGAGTTGTTGATGCCCGATACAGCCCAAAGATCGACGGTCTGCTTTTCGGATCCCGAATCGCTCACGACGGTGAGGCTGGTGAGCTTGTCCGCATGGGCCTTGCCGCCGGGCAGTAGGGCCATGCTGTGATCCCGACTCGCCAGGAGGTTCTCCAAGAACCAAGCGTTGGTATCCATGGGACCGCCCTGCTCCACGTAAAAGGCGGGCGCGGTGTACGGCGCGGTCCCCGCGTCGATGGGACTCTTCCAGTGTGCGACATTGCCGGCGACCGTAAAGGTTTCCCCGGCATCGCCGGTCGGCGTGACGCCGCGCACCGTGGCACCGGCCGGCATGCCGTCGGCGCCGGTTTTGCCGGTGTAATCGACTTCCCACACCTGGCCCCGCAGGTTCATGCTCTCGCGCGCCATGCGGGTGCCGTCGGGAGCGGTCCAGCTGTAGGAATCGCCGTGCTTGCCGCCCGTGGACTCGATGATGAGGTGCCGCGCATCGGCGGGTGGTTTGAGCAAATCCGCCGTCGGAGTTTGTGCGAATGCCGCGCAGCCCAGCCCCAACAATGCGGCGACGGCGCCGCCGCGTATTCCCTTCGTCATACATTCTCCCTCGTTGTGTTCCACCGGGCGGTGCATGCGAGATATCTCGCGATTGCCGTGCCTACGGGTCGGCCGCAACCTGTATCCTATGCACGGTGTTCGCCCGCTCTCATGTCCCTTTAAGCCTTCACGTCCTACGAACCTCTCAAGAATTTCAAACCTCTCACGCACTTCCATGCCAGTCAACGTAATTGCGGCAGCCTGGCCGCTGCTCCTCGGTATGGGTGTACTCATGCTGGGTGCCGGACTCCAAAGCACTCTGTTGGCGCTGCGCGGCACCCTGGAAGGGTTCCCGCCGCCGGTGACCGGCATCATCATGTCGTGCTATTACGTGGGGTACCTTGCCGGCACCCGCATCGCACCGCCGCTGCTGCTGAAAGTCGGCCATATCCGGGTGTTTGCCGCGCTGGCGGCGGTGGCTTCCGCGGCCATTCTGCTGCAGGGGAGCTTCATCAACCCCTGGACCTGGGGCGCCATGCGTCTTCTCTCGGGGCTGTGCTTCGCCGGCATTTACGTAGTGGCGGAGAGTTGGCTCAACAATCGTGCCAGCCGGGCGAACCGCGGCCAACTGTTCGCCGTGTACATGGTGGTCCTGTACGTGGGACTGGGCAGCGCTCAATTTTTGCTGCTGCTGTCGAGTCCGCAAAGTGCTCAGCCCTTCATGCTGGTGTCCGTGCTCATTTCCTTGGCACTGGTACCCATCGTGCTCTCGGCCCACCAGGTGCCCGACGGCGCGGCGACGGGAAAAGTGCGGCTGATCGACTTGTACCGCAACACGCCCGTAGGAGTGGTGGGCGTCAGCGTCTCGGGCCTGACTTCCGCAACGATTTACTCCATGGGACCGGTGTACGCGCGCTTGAGCGGCTTGCAAACCCGGGGCGTGGCGGCCTTCATGGGCGTCAGCATTCTTGCGGGGGTACTGACCCAATATCCCGTGGGCAGACTGTCGGACCGCATGGATCGACGCACGGTGATCGCGGCCGTATGTACGTTGGCGACCGTGGTGGCCGGCGTCCTGTTCATGTTCAAGGACCTGCCGCATGCGGTGATCGTGGGGCTCTCCGCGCTATTGAGCGGCGTCATATTGACCCTCTATTCGCTGTCGGTATCGCATGCCAACGATAAGCTCGAGCCCGGTCAGGCGGTGGCGGCGAGTAGCAAGCTCCTTCTCCTGAACGGCAGCGCCGCTGCGCTCGGGCCCATTCTGGCGGGCAGCCTCATGGCCTACTTCGGCGCGCAGGCCTATTTCGGCACCTTGGGATCGTTGACCGCAGCGCTATTGCTATTCGACCTGTGGCGCAAGTGGCGTGCCCGCCCGGTGCCGCCGTCACAAAAGGTTCCGTTCGTCGGTGCGGAGCCGCGTACTTAGAGAACTGCACGTGTAGCGAGTGTCACGCGAGCGAGTCTCGCCTGTAGCGAGTCGCGCGCGAACGGATCACGCGTAGATGGCGACTCAACGCTCCCAGTGGCCTGGCACGTAGTGCCATTGAGTCCCTTCCTGCTCCCAGTGATCGGCAATCCACTGAGCATTACGCCGTTCCACGACCCAGTGACCCGGCACCCACGAGTAGGCGTGCCCCCGCCACTCCCAGAAGCCGGCGCCCCAGACGTAACCGTCGCGCAGCGGCGGCGCGCGCTCGTCCTTGGGCGGCGGCGGTGCCACGTCGATGACCACCTCGGATCCTGCCGCTGCGATTCCCGGCATGACTGCCGTTGCCGGGACCATGAGTGCAACGGCCATGAGGGTCGAAACAGCCGGTAAAACGCGCTGACAAGTCTTCATGTTCACCTACCCGCGATAGCAAGCCCAAGAATTCCGATCGCCCCGTCCTTATTGGTCGAGGTTTGTTTTTGTACTGACTCGCATATATATACGGGTGCACACTGTGCGCGTCAACTATTTTTATTCAATATGGTACAAAAATCGCCAACGGAGCGCAGGCCGCGCGGACGACCTCGGGTCTACGACCCTGACCTGGCTTTGCAACAGGCGTTAGAGGTGTTTTGGAAGGCCGGCTATGCGGGCACTTCACTCGATGACCTGGCGGCGGCCACGGGCATGAACCGGCCGAGTCTTTACGCCGGTTTCGGCGACAAGCGCAGCATTTACATGAAGGCGCTGACTCTTTACTGGGAGAGCGCGGCTGCCGGCGTGCGAACCGCCCTCGCCGCCGACCAGCCGTTGGCTGGTGCATTGATGCAGGTGTACCAACAGGCGTTGACCCTGTATTTCTCCGGCAAGGGAAAACCCCGCGGGTGTTTTACCCTGGCCACCGCCGTCACCGAGTCGGGCGACGACCCGATGGTGCGCGAGTTCGTGGGCAATGGGTTTCGAAAGTTGGACGAGGCGCTCAAACGCCGCATCCGGGCGGCGCGCGACAAGGGTGAACTTCCGGCGGACGCCGATCCCGACACGCTCGCCGGTCTCGCCTCGGCGGTGCATGCCACCCTCGGCGTGCGCGCTCGCGCCGGTATTGCACGCGCGGAGCTGGAAGAATTCGCGCGCAAGTCCGTCGCGTCGATTTGCCGCAATCCATGAAGCGCCATTCACGTCGCCACCCCAAGCTGCATGTCGCGAGCCCGCCCACGCGACGCCGCGGCATGAAAATGACCCTGTCGCGCACCGAGGTGAATGTGCGGGGCCTGCCGCGGCGGCTCTGGCAGGACCTTTACCATTTGTGCATGACTGTCAGCTGGCCGCGGCTATTCGTTGCGTTCGCGGCCTGTTTCGTCATTTTCAACTTGATGTTCGCGGTGCTGTACCACGCAGTGCCGGGGTCCATCGCGAATTTGAATCCCCCGGGCTACGCCGGCGCGTTCTTCTTCAGCGTCGAGACCTTGGCAACGGTGGGTTATGGCGATATGCACCCGCAAAGCACCTACGGGCACGTGGTCGCCTCGATTCAAATATTCCTCGGCACGGTGTATCTCGCTTTGCTGGCGGGGATCGTGTTCTCGCGTTTTTCGCGCCCCGCGGCGCGTTTCATATTTTCGGACGTTGCCGTCATCAGGCCGCTCGACGGAAAAACCACGCTGATGTTTCGCTCGGCCAATGGCCGGCACAACAACTTCATCGTCGAGGCCTCGGCTCGCCTGCGCATGAGTTATGACAATGTGTCGGTCGAGGGCTATAAGATGCGCCGCATCGCGGACTTGCGTTTGGTACGCGAAGAGCATCCGTTGTTCGTGCTCGGCTGGACCCTCATGCATGTCATCGACGAACACAGCCCGCTGGCCAATCAAACACCGGAGTCCCTCGCGGCCATGGACGTTACCTTCATCCTGACGCTGCGCGGCACGGATGAGACCACGGGCCAGGTATTCTTGGGCCGTAGCGAGTACCTGGTCGACGCGTTACGCTGGAATCACAGTTTTCGCGACGTGCTGGAAACGTACGCGGATGGGACCATGGAATACGACTATGAAAAATTCCACGACGTCGTGCCGCTGCATGAAGTCGTTAGGCTACGGGGAACATGACGGGACGTAGTCCTCTGACCACCAGCCAGAATCCCATGACGAGCTCGAATGTTCCGATGGGGAGGTGGCAGACCAGATTCGCAAGATTGGGAAACACGATAAAGGTGAACGAAGACATGACGCAGATAGCGGACGCGGCAATACCCCATATCGAAAGCCACTTCGGAACGTAACCAGACCGGAACCAGAGCCAGTTGAACACCAAGTATCCTAAGCCGAGAAATATGTAGCCCACGATATCAATGTCCGATTGGGTCCCGATCGCGACTACGGACAAGGCGCGAGCCACGCCGGGCTCGACGGCGGGTACACCATGCCCGGTCAGCAACTCCAGGACTACGACACCCCCTGAAGTGTAAAGGTGACCCCGACCAGTCGCTCCGTTTCGCTCCATAGGCGTTTCGCTAAATTCAGATCTTTTGCGGCGGGAACGATTTTGGCCGGCACCGGAAAGCCTATGAGTTCTTGAAATTTATGGGGGCCGTAATAACCCCCGGGCCCCGCAGCGGGGGATGTGGCTGCAAACAGGGTGGGCAGCGCGCCGTGGGCGGCATCCTGCGAGGCCCAGGGCTTCAAGAGGGTTGAGACAATACGGAAGATCAGCGGCGTTTGACCCGCGGGGCCGCTGGTCTGGAGATTGGTGATTGCGTAGCCGGGATGAGCGCCAGTGCTCAAGATGGGTGACCGGGCCGCGGTGAGGCGGCGCTGCAGTTCCTGTTGGAAAATCAAATCGGCGAGCTTGGATTGCGAGTACGCGCCGAACATGGGCTTGTACACACGCTCCGATTGCAAGTTGTCGAATTCGATTTTCGCTTGATTGGCAACGCCACTAGCCAGGGTGACGATGCGCGCGCCCTGCTCCTGTTTCAGGTGGGGATATAGCAGCGCGGTCAGCAGAAAGGGACCCAAGTAGTTGGTGGCAAATTGGCGTTCGTAACCGTCGACGGTAAGCTCTCGGTTCGGTACGGCCATGACTCCCGCGTTGTTGATGAGCAGGTCGAGCGATTGGCCGGGAAAGCGGGTGGCGACCTCGGTGGCGAATTGTTTGATGCTGGAAAGCGAGGCGAGATCGAGAATCGCGGGAGTGAGTTTCGCGTTTGGAATGGCGCGGCGGATGCGCGCAATGGCGTCATTGGCCTTCTCGAGGGAGCGAGCGGGGAGGATTATCTCCGCGCCGCGACGCGCAAGTTCAAGCGCCGCCTCGAAGCCTATACCTGAGTTCGCGCCCGTGATGAGTATGCGACGTCCGGCCTGGGACGGGACGTCGGCGGCGGTGAATTGAGCGATTGTGTTCGTTGTCATGTGGACAGTATCTTGCCAATAGTATCCAATGGCAATTAGGCACCTTTCCTGCGTGTACTTACCTTGAGGTAACTTTGAAGAAACGAGTGGATTGGTCGCAGGCCAACGCGGCCTGCGACGCATTGACTGAGAATGAGGAATCTCTGACCAGAGACATCGTGACCCGCCTCGCAGAGAAATGGACTTTGTGGACTCTGGCGGTGCTCGCGGAGTCGGAAGCGCCCTTGAGGTTCTCTCGCGTCATGGAGCAGGTAGAGGGCGTAAGCCAGAAATCCCTGACGAAAGTGCTGCGGCAGCTCGAGCGCGACGGACTGGTCACGCGCGCGGTGTTCGCCGAGGTGCCGCCGAGAGTGGAGTACGCCATCACGGAACTGGCGCTCGACATGCTGGATCTGCTTCACCCGCTATGGCAATGGGCGACCGTCCACGTGGGGACGTTTCAGGCGGCGCACGCGGCGTACGATAAGAAGCGGCCGGCGGCGTGAATCACTCGGGCACGTGGATGTGCGCCTTGATGTGCTTCAAGTTGGCGACCATGGTGAAAGTCATGATGTCCATGAGTGACCAGGAGCTCCATTTGCCTATATGCACCGTGGCCCACGCGCCGAATTGATTGGGATACTGCCACACGCCATAGAACGTGCTGATGTTCTCGGCCAGCCAGATGAAAAAGCCGATGAGGATGAAGGAGAGGAGCAGCGGCATACGCCGCACGGTGCGCAGCGGTCGGTATTGCACCGTGGTGCGCGCATACAGGCCCAGGATGCAGGCGGCTATGTACCCACGGTAGTCGGGGATGTAGTGATGGGTAAAGAAATTCGCGTAGATCGCGACGGCCATGAGCCACGCCATCCAATAAGGCGGATGATGGCGCACGCGTAATTCGAAGAGGCGCCAGGCTTGGATCACGTAGCTGCCGACCGCGGCGTACATGAAACCTGAAAACAGCGGCACGCCCCAGAGCTTGCTATATCCCGGCTCGGGGTAGGTCCAACTGCGAATGCCATGCGAGGTTTTGAACACTTCGAGCAGAAATCCCACCGCGTGAAACAGGCAAATGGTTTTGAGTTCGTCCAGCGTCTCGAGCTTGGACCAGACCATCCAGGCTTGGATGCCGAGAGCGATGAGTAGCAACAGGTCGTAACGGGCGATGCCGCAGACTCCGGCGCGTGGGACCAATAACACGCCGGCAAAGAACAAGGCCACGAAGGTGCAGGCACGGGCCTGTTTCCATCCAAAGGCAAGGAACTCGGTGAAGGCATCCCGCATGAGGACAGGGTCTCGCTCAACAATGGCGGCGGGCGGGTGGATTTGTGGCAAAGAGTGGCAGACGGGAGTTCAGCGCCCCTTCATGGCGATTTCCATCTGTTCCAGTAGGTCGTGCACGTCGCAATCGCCGTCGGTTTCATCCATGACGACGGCGCCTTGCGCGTCGGTCTCGAGTCGCAGTAGATCGGGTCCGCTGTGGTTCAGCTTGGCGAGAATGGCCGCCTGACGTTGATACTCGCGCAGCAACCGGCGGCTGCGATCCTGCAGCCGCTGCTGTTCCAAGGCGCGTTGAATGGTAAAAATCAGGTCCGTCGGATTACAGGGTTTGAGAAAGAAGCGGTAGACTTCGCCGTCATTGATGGCGCGCACCGCGGCGTCGAGCGTGGCGTGACCCGATAAGATCATTCTGATGGCGTGCGGCTGTTCCTTACGAACCAAGCTCAGAAATTCGGATCCGGACATGGAGGGCATCTGTTCGTCTGAGACGACCACATCGACGTGTTGCCGGCTCATGAGCTGCAGTGCCGCGAGACCCGAGGTGGCCGTCAGTATTTCGTACGGCGAGCGTCGCAACGCTCGCTTCAGGGCGTCGGTGACCTGCGGTTCGTCGTCGACGAGCAAGAGGGTAGCGGTAGCTGATCTAGGGTTCATGGCGGCGCCTCTTCCTCATTTGCTCTGCGTCGTGACGCGGACACGGATAGGCTGTACCACCCCGACGCCGCCGTTGATGCTGTTCAGCCTGGTCAACAAGGTGCTGGTGATCTCTTGGCCCGCCGGTACGAGTCGGATTCCCTTCAGGCTCAGTAGATCCTCGTCGAGCACCATGCCCGGCACCATATCTTTCAGGCGAACCTGCCGGGCGATCAGTGCCGGACCTTCGACAGTGAGGGTACGCAATGCGGTGATCAGGGGTTGGGGCAACGCGAGCTTCGAGGCCACCAAGGCGTCCACCGCTTGATCGTGAGTTGCACCGCCGGTTATCAAACGATCGAAATCGATCGAGGTCCGCAATAGCATCTGACCGGTACTGCGAACGTCCCAGTGTCGAATGTCGGTTGGTTTGCCGGAAAAACTCACCGGCGTGAATTGGGCGGCAACGATCGCGGCCACGTCCTCGAGCCTTGGAATTGCCCCTAGAAGGTTGCTCGTGACCTCAGGATGTGATTCGTAAAGGCGTTTCTCCTCATCGGTCAGGGCTTGCAGGGACTCGACTTTCAGCAGAATGTCCTTGGGCAACGCCACCCAACCGATTTGTGACACGAGAACCGCCAGATCCCACTCCCACCGGTCCTTAAGTCCCAGCGCCTTGCGCAATTCGACCGAATAGCGCTGCAGACGCGTGGCACGGCCCGACGCCGTGGGACTGACCATGGCGAGAATATCGACGAGCATTTTGACCGAACCGCCGAGCGTCTGTTCCAGAAGCACCTTTTCCGCGGTGATCAGCCGATACTGTTTCAGCCCGTCCGAGACCGCGGCCATCAATTGGTCCATGGGACACGGCTTGCTGAGGAAGCGATAAATGTGACCTTCATTGACCGCCGCGATGGTCGCCGGCAGATCAGCCTGGCCGCTCAATATCATCCTGACGGTATCGGGCGAGACATCGCGCACCTTGGCCAGGAATTGCGCGCCGTTCATGCTCGGCATGCGCATATCGGATATGACCAGGGCAAACGGACCCTCCTCCTTGAGCAGGTGCAATGCGTCCGCGCCGCTGGTTGCAGTCCTGAGGTCGACCTGCTTGCGCAGCGTGCGCTGTATGGCATCCAGAACATTGGGTTCGTCGTCGACGAATAGAACGCGTTCGCTCATTGAATTGTCTCCGCAGCATTCGTTACGTTCAGGATGCCCCACCATTGGTGCACGCGTTCTGCGAGACCCAAGCGCTCGACGAGTTCCACATCGATGCCGAGCTGTGTCGGATCGGCATGCTTCGATGCCAAGCCGTGGGTCAAGCGATCGGCCACGTGGATGAGTGCCTCCAGCCCGAAATGGCTATCGGCGGAGCGGCAGGGGGTATCATGAAAGGCGACGGCCTGGACGATCGGAGTCGGGAAACCCCACAGACCCAGCAAGTAGGCGCCCACCTCGGCATGGTGCTCTTGCATTTGCACCCATATGTTTTCCGTCGGTAAGCCGCCCCCTGCGGCGGGTTTCGTCGCAAACACGATCCGTCCGACGTCGTGAAGCAATCCCGCCAGATAGGCCTTCTCGACCTCGTGGGCGGGAAGCTTTTCATGCAGCGCAATGCGGCGCGCCGCGCTGGCCGTCTGCAGACTGTGGTCCCAGAGTCGCTCCAAGCTGAATCCTGGAATGCCGGACACTGGCTGGTTGTGGAAAATTCCATCGCCCAGAACCAATGCGCCAACCGTGTCCAGACCGAGGTATCTGACCGCTCCATCGACGCTGGTTATGGGTTGGCGCACACCGAAGAAAGCCGAGTTCACCAGCTTCATGATGTTGGCAGTCATGGCCAGGTCGCGTGCGACGATGCGCGCAACATCGACCGCCTGAACACCAGGTCGCTGCAGGCAGTTCAACATATCTTGAAAGGTCTTCGGAGTGCTCGGCAGCACGCCGACGTCCCCCGCCAATGGCGCCAACCGGTCGCTGCTCAGGAGTTGCCGTAACGACAACGTCTGCGTGATGGCCGCCTTTAGAACGGAGCTGTCGCAGGGTTTGGCCAGGTACTGATGGGCGACGCCGACGGCACGCATGATGGAGGAGGCATCCGCATGCCCGGAAAGAATCAGGCGCACAGTCTGCGGATATCGCACCTTTACCTCGGCCAGCAGCTGCCATCCGTCCATGCCGGGCATGCGCATGTCGCTGACGATCACATCCGCGGGAGATTTAGCGAGATTTTCGAGTGCGGCCGCGCCACTCGAGGCGAACTCCATAGTCCATTCGTTTCTCATGTGATGCAGAGCGCGCCGCATGGCCTGCAGCAGGCTTGTCTCGTCATCGACGAATAGGACGCGCATCATCAGGCCGCCTTCTCTGTGAGGGTCGGGGCACGAACGGGAAGCCGAATGAAAAATGTGGTGCCCTTGCCAATTTCGGATTCGAATCGCAGCGTCCCGCCGTGCTTCTTGACGATGACGCTGTGGGCAATGGCAAGCCCTTGGCCCGTGCCCTTGCCCACCTCCTTGGTGGTGAAGAACGGATCGAAGATCTTGTCGCGGATGGCCTCGGGAATACCCGCGCCGGTATCGCTCACGGAGATTTCCACCGAGTCGCCGTCGACCCGGGTACTCACGGCGATCCTACCGAGGTCGCTGGTGCCCTTGACCACGTCGCCGATGGCATGCGCGGCGTTCACCAGGAGATTGAGTACCACCTGATTGATTTCGCCCAGATAGCAGGCGACGGGCGGCAGAACGCCGAAGCCCGTCTCGAGTTCTGCAATGTATTTGTACTCGTTGCGCGCAACGACCAACGTGCTTTGGATGGCTTGGTTCAGGTCGGCGAAGCTCATTTGCGCTTGATCGGGATGAGCGAATTCCTTCATGGAGCGAACGATGGTGGCGATGCGGCCCAGGCCGTCGATCGCGCTGTCGAGCGCCGGCGGCACGTTCTCGATGAGATAATCGACATCCGCGGCCGCTTCCGCCGCGGCGGCGGCCTGTGCCGCACATGCCGCGTCGCCGCCGTCCAGCACCGCTCGCTGCAGGTCACGGTAGGCTCGGATCACCGGAACCATGTCCGTTGCCGACGTGCGCACGAAATGTATGTTGTCGGAGACGAACTGGACCGGGGTGTTGATTTCGTGAGCGACGCCGGCGGCCAGGCGACCGACCGATTCCAATTTCTGAGCCGCGGCGAGTTCGCTCTCCAGGCGGTAGATCTCGGTGACATCCTGCATCAAGCCGCGCAGAATTTTCGCGTCCGGGGCGATTTCACAGGTGCCCGACCAACGGGTCTCCAAGCGCTGCCCATTGAAGCGCGTCAACGTCGCCTCGAACTCGAATGGCCCCGGCGGGCATTCGTCGAACCGCCGCCGTATGTCCGGATTGCCCGCGCGCGGAACCATCACGTCCAACGCGCCCGGCTGCTTCCACTTTTCCTCGGGTATTGCCGTGTTGTTGACACTCTGCGTGCCGATGTAGAGGAATGCGCCATCTAGCACGTTCAGGGCGAACGGAATGGCCTTAGTGCTTTCGGCCGTCAGCCGAAACATTTCGCGGCTCTGCTCCAAGGCCTGGGTGCGGTCGGATACCAACTTCTCGAGACGTTCCCGCTCGGTCACCAACTGCTGCTCATGCTCCCCCGCCAAGCGTCGCACCTCCGAAACCATGACGTTGAAAGCGCGCGACAGGCCTGCGATCTCGTCCTTTCCCTTCTCGTCGAGCGTCGCGTCGGTGAAGTCGCCGGCGGCCATGCGCTTGGTTGCCTGCGCGATCCCGACCAGGCGGCGTGCGAGGAGCCGCGATATGCGCGCCGCCAGTAGTATTGCGAGCAACGCGACGCCGGCGGCAGCCGCTGTCGCAATCAGGACATCGCGACGTTGGGTTTCATTGATCCATCGGCTGGTCAGGCTGACGTACAGCCGTCCCGTGCGGCCTTCGCGCGACTTGATTCCCGCCACCGCAATGGTGTGGTCGGCATCCGGGCCGACCGGGGAGTCGAGTGAGGGCAGTGTGTCGGGCCGCGCGCCGATCCCCTCCACGAGTGCGCCGTCGGCGGCGTAGACGGCAAGTCCATCGATTTCGCGATCTTCCATCAGCGACTCGAACAGCTCCCGGGCCGACAAGTGATCGTCATAGGCGATGATGGGCGCGAGTTCGCGCTGTAACTGTTGGGCGTAGCGCACGGATTTGTCATGCAGCCGAGTGTTGAGCCGGACGCTCGAGAGCGTCGTGAGCGTAATCGTCGAAATCACGGTGGTCGCGATCGACAGCGCTGCAAAGACCAACATGAGCTGGCTCCGCAGGGGCAGGTCGCGCAGGTGCAGCCGAAGATTCATGGCCGGACGGCGGCAGGCAGCGTGGGTGGTGCGATGTAGGCCTGCGGAATCTCGCCGGTCAACGCCCCGAGCCAAGCGGTGATGGAGCGTGCTTCTTCCTCGCTGAGATCGACCCCGAGTTGATGCCGGGCCATCATGCGCACGGCGGTGTCGAGCGAGGCGATGGAGCCGTCGTGAAAGTAAGGAGCCGTGCGTGCCACATTGCGCAGGCTGGGAACCTTGAATACCAAATCGTCGGCGGCATTATGAGTCACTTCACGGCGGCCGCGATCGGGCTGCTCGGGCCAGGGCACCAGAGCGCCGAGTCTTTCGAACATCGTACCGCCGACGTTCGCCCCCGCGTGGCACACCATACAGCCGAGGTTGGCGAATAGCTTCGCCCCGGCTTTTTCGGCGGGCGTGATCGCTTGGGTATCGCCGTTCAAATACCGGTCCCAGCGTCCCGGAGTGGTGAGGCCGCGCTCGAACTCCGCCACCGCGATGCCCAGATTTCCCATGCTGATGGGTTGGGCTTGATCAGGGAAGGCACGGGCAAAGGCTGTGCGGTACCCGGGAATCGCCTGCAGATCGGCGATGACCTGGGGGACTTGCATATCCATTTCATTCGGATCGGTGATGGGGCCCACCACCTGGTCGGCAAGGGTGGCGGCGCGCCCGTCCCAGAACTGGCGAAAGTGGCCGGCCGCGTTGTACACCGACGGGGCATTGCGGCGTCCGAGCCTTCCCGCAACACCCACCGACACCGAACTTTCAGTCGTGCCGTAGCGGTCGAGAGGGTGGCAGGAGTTACACGAGACTTTGCCGGTGCGCGACAGGAGAGGTTCGAAATAAAGCAGCCGTCCCAAGTTGACCAATGCGGAATCGGGCACATCGGCCACGCGAGTGATGGCCGCAAAGCGCCGCAACAGGCGCGGGTTGAGATCTTCGTCGGCGAGCGCGACGGCTGGTTGGTCCGTTTCTGAGGGAAGCGTGCGAACGCGGATGATGGTGGAATGGCGGTCGCAGCCGGCGCACAGCGCCAATACAACGCACCAAAGCAACAAAGCGCGGCGCAGCAAGGCCAAGGAGCTCAACGAAGAGAAGAAGGAACAGGCTGATTCATGTTCGGTTAGCGGCCGCCGCGCACATTTCTTGACGTCAGCAGTGAGCCGCTTCGCAAGCCCCTAACGGATGGTCTCGTATCCTATCGGCGGCGCAAAGATTTGATACCAGCCAGGATGAGGTCGATTCCCGCGATATAGTCCTCCCGGTCATCATGATCTCGTATCTTTCGGGCGACGCTGCGCGCGAATGGATACGCTTTTGGGTCGAGCTGCGACCATGCGGTCGACACCGCTTCTAGGAAATCGGACCGATCGAGACCGCGCGTGCGGGCGAACTCGCCGTTGGCGGCGTTTTGGCGGCTGACGCCCAGGATGTAAGCCATCAAGGCTCCGACTGCCGCCCACTCTTGCTTGTCCGGCACGCCGAGGGCGCGAATCTGCCGGCCCAGGGGTTCGAGAATGTGAACGATGGGCGACAATTCAGGGGAACTCGTGAGCGCTGAGCCCACCCAGGGATGCTCGTCGATCACGTCGAAGAAGCCCAACGCGACCGCGCGAATGGTTGCTTCTGGTGTCGTGGCGACGATCTCGTTCATCGTACGCGCGACGACGGCGTCGCAGGCGGCGGCCAGGAGTTCGCTCTTGTTAGCGACGTGCCAGTAGATGGCACCGGCCCCGGTGGCGAGCCGTTCGGACAAGGCGCGGAAAGTCAGGCCGCCCTCTCCGCTGCCATCCAGGAGCTCTATCGATACGTCAATAATGCGGTCTCGTGAGAGCGATTCTTCCCGTCTTTGGGTCCTGTGAGCTCGTTTGACCATGGCGCATCTTGACACAAATGGAACATTGTTCCAATATCATGGAATGACGTTCCATGAACACCCGCCGCATTTCGCCGGGATTCCATTTCATTCGGGCAACATCGACAACGCCCGGTGGGCGTACCGGCTGGCTAGCTCCACCGACGCCATTGTGCTCTCTGAAATGCAGGAGCTGGAAGCGGTGCTCGCGCGTCGCGCGGAAGCCTCGGGCGCGGAGATCAAGCGCGGGCGCCCTCTCACCGACTTTCACCAGACCGCTGACGGAGTCACTGTTGAGTCGGGTAATGAATCATTCCAAGGCAAATGGCTCGTGGGTTGCGATGGAAGTCGAAGTGTCGTTCGCAAGTTCGGCGGTTTTGAATTCGCAGGAACGGAGCCCGAGTTCACCGGCTACTCGGCGCACGTTGATATTGTCGATCCGGATAAGCTCAATCCAGGCCGAAACCTGACATCGCAAGGTATGTATCTTCAGTCGCAGCCCGGCTTCTTGGTGCTACAGGACTTTGACGGTGGCACATTTCACAATGCGGAGCAACCGATCACGCTCGAACAGGTGCAGACGGTGCTGCGCCGAATTTCGAACACCGACGTCACGCTCAGCGGCCTGCATATTGCAACCACCTGGACTGATCGTGCGCGACAGGCCACCGCGTACCGCAAGGGACGGGTGCTGCTGGCGGGAGACGCCGCGCATATACACGCGCCATTGGGAGGCCAGGGGCTCAACCTCGGACTGGGCGATGCGATGAACCTCGGCTGGAAGCTCGCCGACACCATCCACGAGACAGCGCCTGAAGGCTTGTTGGATAGCTATCAAACCGAGCGGCACCCGCTGGGGGCGCAGGTTCTCGATTGGTCGCGTGCCCAGGTCTTAATCATGAGACCCGAGCCTAACGCTCGGGCGCTGAATGCGATACTTCGCGACTTGATGGAGACACGTGACGGCGCCACCTATTTCGCGGGACGAGTATGGGGCGTGAACACCCGGTACGATTTCGGGGGCGATCACCCCTTAATCGGTCGCAGCATCCCCAACTTCGAGTTCACAGACGGTACGACCCTCGGAGAGATCATGCGCGATGGCAGGGGGATGATGCTCCATTTCAATGGGAACGATTCCATGGAGGCATTGGCGAGTGAATACGGCGATCGAATCAAGTTCATTTCCGGCAGGGCAAAAGAACAATTGGGGCTGAATAGCGCACTGGTCCGACCCGATGGGTTCGTCGCGCGGGCGTCCGATGGCGAGCCCGATGAATCATCGGTAAAAGCGGCGTTGCGTCGTTGGTTCGGTGCGTGCGCTGTGCCGGAGACACCATGAATACCTCAGTCACGATCATCGGTGCCGGACTCGGCGGCCTGACACTGGCGCGCGTCCTCCACGTTCACGGCATTCGAGCGACGGTTTACGAAGCCGAGGCCTCGGCGGATGCGCGAGCCCAGGGAGGCATGCTCGATATCCACGAGAACAACGGGCAGCTCGCGCTCAAGGCGGCGGGACTTTTCGAGAAGTTCCTCGAACTTATCCACCCTGGAGGCCAACAAACGCGCGTATTGGACAAGCGCGGCACAGTCCTGCTCGATGATCCCGACGACGGCACGGGCGGTCGACCTGAAGTCCCTCGAGGCGAACTGCGGCGTATTCTGATCGAATCACTCCCCGAAGGTGCAATGCGCTGGGGACACAAACTCACGGCGGTGTCATCTATCGACGACGGGGCGCACCTGCTGACCTTTGCCGATGGTTCAACCGCGACGAGCGATCTGCTGGTGGGCGCGGACGGCGCTTGGTCAAAGGTCCGCGCTCTCCTTTCCCTTGCGAAACCAGCCTACGCAGGCATCACCTACATAGAGACCTACCTGTTCAACAGCGACACAGAGCATGAGGCGAGCGCCGATGCCGTTGGCGGTGGTGGGCTGTTCGCACTGGCGCCGGGCAAAGGCATCCAGGCGCACCGGGAGCCTAACGGCGTGCTGCATACGTACGTCGCGTTGAAAAAGCCGGAGGACTGGATTGGCCGCATCGACTTCTCGAACCCGGCGGCCGTCCTAGCTTGCGTCGCTCAGGAGTTCGAGGGGTGGGCGCCTGAACTGACGGCGCTCATTACCGACGGTGAGACGGACCCCGTTGGCCGCCCCATCTTTGCGCTTCCGGCGGAGCACCGGTGGGACCGTGTGCAAGGCGTGACATTGCTCGGCGATGCTGCGCACCTCATGGCGCCGTCCGGTGAGGGCGCGAACCTCGCCATGTACGACGGCGCGGAATTGGGCAACGCTATCGCTGCCGCTGCGGGTGACGTTGAAGCTGCGCTTTGCGCCTACGAGGCGGCTCTATTTACGCGCAGTGCGGCCGAGGCTGCGGAGGCGAATCGAATTATCGAGGTGTGCTTCGGCGATGACGCGCCTCAGAGCTTGCTGGACTTTTTTGCGAGTCACCAACCTGTGCAGTGATCGCCGCGGAGCGGCTGGGCTGCGAGGTTGGCGGTAAAAACACATCCCGGTGGTTTGGCTACGCTTGAGTTTCGTTATGATACTGGTGCGGGTTACCCCATTTGGGATGCAAAGAGCCGAATGAGCTGAACGGACCGTTGGGAACTATCGACATCATGAGCCGGTCGCTGATCGAAGATGTAGTAGCCTCCAGCATGGAGATATCGTGAAGAAAATCGGCTTTCTTTCCTTTGGCCATTGGTCTCCCGCCGCGCAGTCGCAGACTCGCTCTGCTGCCGATGTGCTGTTGCAGTCGATCGACTTGGCCGTGGCGGCAGAGGAGCTCGGCGCGGACGGGGCCTATTTTCGCGTGCATCATTTCGCGCGCCAGCTTTCCTCGCCGTTCCCGCTGCTCGCCGCCGTCGGTGCCAGGACCAAGCGTATTGAGATCGGCACGGCCGTCATCGACATGCGCTACGAAAATCCCTTCTACATGGTCGAGGACGCAGGGTCGGCGGACCTGATCGCCGGCGGCCGGCTGCAGCTCGGTATCAGCCGCGGCTCGCCTGAGCAAGTGATCGAGGGCTGGCGCCACTTCGGTTATGCGCCTGCCAAAGACGAAACCGATGCGGATATGGGCCGGCGCAACGGCGAGGTCTTCTTCGAACTGTTAAAAGGGCGGGGTTTCGCTGAGCCCAATCCGCGCCCGATGTTTCCAAACCCACCCGGCTTGCTACGCCTGGAACCCCTCTCGGACGGACTGAGGAATCGGATTTGGTGGGGCTCAGCGTCTAACGCGACCGCGATCTGGGCTGCGCAACAGGGGATGAACCTGCAAAGCTCCACATTGAAGGCGGACGAGTCAGGCGAACCCTTCCACGTCCAGCAGGCGCGTCAAATTCGCCTGTACCGTCAAGCGTGGGCCGACGCAGGGCACCAGAAAGAACCCCGTGTGTCGGTCTCCCGATCCATATTCCCGCTCATCGACGACCGCGATCGCGCGTATTTCGGTCGGGACGGGAGCAGCGACCAGGTAGGCGTCATCGACAACATGCGCGCCGTTTTTGGCCGCTCCTATGCCGCAGAACCTGGCAAGCTGGTTGAAGAGCTTAAGAGGGACGAAGCTATCGCCGAAGCAGACACTCTGCTGCTGACCGTGCCGAACCAGCTTGGCGTCGAATACAATTCGCACTTGATCGAGGCGGTCCTCACGCACCTTGCGCCCGCTCTAGGTTGGCGGTGACACACTCCTTCGATAGCTAGCGGCTCACGGTCAGATCATTCGCATGACAGTGCCCGACTCCACATAGCGAAGTCACGATTTCTCGAACGGCCGCTCGTGGGCCGGAAGCCGACATTCCCATTTCGCCACTTTTGTGAGAGGCCAGCATTGCCGCCGCAGCGCCGGTTACTCCGAAATGAGGTGCTTCGTAAACCCGAGCTCAACCAGTTGCCGCTTCGCGGCGGTTACCTGTCCGGGTACCGTGGTTTTTTCCGTGAAGCCAAGCTCGGGATATCTTTCTATACGATCCACTTGGCCAACGAGTTCATTGACGAGCTTATCGAAGCCGATGATGTCCGGCTGCGCGTA
>Ga0302310_10000721_pt1 | contig 29721 bp, 20 predicted proteins | sample III_Palsa_N1_2_FD_200451 | JGI IMG/M metagenome (GOLD analysis project Ga0302310, IMG submission 200451) | Peat permafrost microbial communities from Stordalen Mire near Abisko, Sweden - III_Palsa_N1_2 | ecosystem: Environmental > Terrestrial > Soil > Palsa > Peat permafrost | place: Sweden...
GACTGAGGTCGTAGCTGAGCTTGTCGTTGACCTGATAGCTTTCGGCGGTGGACTCGCCCTTGCTGCTGCCGAAGGCGCCCAGGGCGTTGAACTGGTTTTCCCAGGGCGCGGACTTCCAGTCCAGGTCACCCTTGAAATTGAGCGAGGTGCTGTCAGTGTTGCCGGTGGTCCTGATGTAGCCGGCCGAGGCATCGCCGCTCCATGGCGAAGGCGGAGGTGCAGGCGCAGGCGAATCAGCCAGACAGAGCCCCGGGCTCAGGCTCAAAGCAGCCGCTATCAGCTTCCAATGCTTCATGATCATGTTCCTTGGCGGATGAGGATTGGTCGGCCACCGCAGCGTCCAGCATCCTTGCGCGATGGCTGCATCGAATTATACGAACGCGACCTTACGGCGGGCCAGTGCGAATGCCGGGAAAATGCCGCGGCAACCCTGCGCGGCGAACTCACGACGGGGGCGTAGTGGCCTCCGGCGCCGTCGGCACAATGGCCGGCGTAACGGACTGCTCCGGCGGATTCGCCGGCGGCGGCGGTTCGGGCGCCGGCACCGGGGGCGCGCTGCGCGCCAACGCGGCGTCGATGCGCAGCAGCACCAGTTCCGCCAGTTCGTCCTGCATGTAGTTGCGCAGGCGTGCCTCTTCCGCTTCCTTGCCGAGGACTTCATCGACGCTGAAAGTGTAGGTGCGGGAGATGCCTTGCGCCTCCGGCGCAATCAGCTGCTGATCGCCGCTATGCAGTTCATAGGTGACCTGGGTGACCAGGCGGTATTCGTTGGCCAGGCCGTCGGCGCCGATCGACAGCGTTTCGCGGGTTTCGCTGAGGTTGGACAGGCGCAGCACCGCCTTGGCGTCGCCGATATGGGACTTGACCTCGCCGCCACGGGAGATGATGCGCGATTGCAGCGCGGTTTCCAGCGGCGGCGTGCCGACGCGATAGGGCTGCACCATGTCGATGTAGACCGAACTGAGGGCCGGCGGGATGGGCCGATCGCCGACCAGGTGGAAGCCGCAGCCCTCCAGTGCACAGGCGAGCAGCACGCCGCCCAGCAACCGGGAAGCGCCGGCCTGCCACCACCGCCGATGTAGGGATTGAGTCTTCACACCACGAAATTTACCAGCTTCCCCGGCACCACGACGGTCTTTTTGAGTGCCTGGCCGGCGAGGAACTTCTGCACGTTCTCGTCCGCCAGCGCGGCCGCGATGATCTGCTCCTTGGCGGCGTCCGTGGGCACGGTGATCTCGCTGCGGCGCTTACCGTTGATCTGCACCACCAGCAGCACCGTATCCGCGACGCGGGCGGCAGCCTCGGCCTGGGGCCACGGTGCGTCGATCACCGGCTGGGCGTGGCCCAGCGCGAACCAGAGCTGGTGGGTGATGTGCGGCACGATCGGCGAGAGCACGCGAACCAGGGCGTCCAGCGCCTCCTGCGTCACGGCGCGGCCGTTGGGGCTCAGGTCCTCGAAGCGGGACAGGGCATTGACCAGCTCCATGCAGGCGGCGATGGCGGTGTTGAAGTTGAAGCGGCGCTCGAAGTCATTGCCGATGCGGGCCAGGGCATCGTGCAGCTTGCGCCGCAGCTCCTTCTGCTCGGCGCTGAGGGCGGCGGCGTCCAGTGCCGGGGCGGCGCCCTGCTGCGCGTGTTCGTAGACCAGCTTCCAGACGCGGCGCAGGAAGCGCGCGGCGCCGTCGATGCCGGCGTCGCTCCATTCCAGGGTCTGCTCCGGCGGAGCGGTGAACATCATGAACAGGCGCACAGCGTCGGCGCCGTGGGAGTCGATGATTTCCTGCGGATCGACGCCGTTGTTCTTGGACTTGGACATGGTGCCCAGGCCGGCCGCCGTGACCGGTTCGCGCGTGCTCTTCAGCACCGCACCCATGGCGGCGCCCTTGGCGTCGCGCTCCACTTCCACGTCCTTGGGCGCGATCCACTCACGGCCGCCGGCTTCGCTGCTGCGGTAGTAGGCCTCGGCCAGCACCATGCCCTGGGTCAGCAGGCGCTTGAACGGTTCGCCGACATTGGACACGCCGACATCGCGCATCAGCTTCTGGAAGAAGCGGGCGTAGAGCAAGTGCAGGATGGCGTGCTCGATGCCGCCGATGTACTGGTCCACCGGCAGCCAGTAGGCGGCGCGGCCGTCGAGCATCGCCTCCTTCTGGGTGGCGCTGGCGAAGCGCGCGAAGTACCAGGAGGAATCGACGAAGGTGTCGCAAGTGTCGGTCTCGCGCCGCGCCGGTTTGCCGCACTGCGGGCAGGCGACGTTGACGAATTCCGGCAGGCGCACCAGGGGATTGCCGCGGCCGTCCGGCACCAGGTCTTCCGGCAAGCGCACCGGCAACTGTTCTTCCGGTACCGGCACGGCGTCGCAGGTTTCGCAGTAGATGATGGGGATGGGGCAACCCCAATAGCGCTGGCGCGAAACGCCCCAGTCGCGCAGGCGGTAGTTGATGCGCTTGCGGCCCTGGCCCAGGGCTTCGAGGCGGGCGGCGATGGCGTCGAAGGCGGGCTTGAATTGCAAGCCGTCGAACTCGCCGGAGTGGATCAGCCAGCCTTTTTCCTCATAGGCCGCTTCGGAAATGTCCGAAGGCTTGCCCGGCTCAGGGCCGATCACGACCTGGATCGGCAGCCCATAGGCGCGGGCGAATTCCCAGTCGCGCTGATCGTGACCCGGCACAGCCATGACCGCGCCGCTGCCGTAACCCATCAGCACAAAATTAGCGGCCCATACCGGCACCCTGGCGCCGGTGAGCGGATGGAGCACGTCGATGCCCAGCGGCACGCCGCGCTTTTCCATCGTCTCCAGGGTGGCCTCGGTGACGTCGCCGAGCCTGGATTCCTCGACGAATGCGGCGACCTTGGGATCGCGCTGCGCCGCCTCCAGCGCCAGCGGATGCTGGGCGGCGACCGCGAGGTAGGTGACGCCGTGGAGGGTGTCCGGACGCGTGGTGAAGACGGTCAGGTGGTCGGTGCCGATGGCACTGGCCTGGCCCAACTTAAAGTCAATTTCCAGGCCTTCGCTGCGGCCGATCCAGTTGGCCTGCATGGTCTTGACCGCTTCGGGCCAGTGCTCCAGGTTTTTCAGCTCGTCCAGCAACTCATCGGCGTAGGCGGTGATTTTCAGAAACCACTGCGGGATCTCGCGCTGCTCCACCACGGCGCCGGAGCGCCAGCCGCGGCCGTCGATAACCTGCTCGTTGGCCAGCACGGTCTGATCCACCGGATCCCAATTGACGATGGAATTCTTGCGGTAGATCAATCCCTTGCGGAACAGTTGCACGAAGAACCACTGCTGCCAGCGGTAATAGTCCGGCTCGCAGGTGGCGAACTTGCGCTCCCAGTCGTAGGCAAACCCGAGCTGGCGCAGCTGGCCGCACATGTAGTCGATGTTGGAATAGGTCCAAGCGGCCGGAGGTACGCCATTCTTGATCGCCGCGTTCTCGGCCGGCAGGCCAAAAGCATCGAAGCCGATCGGCTGCAGTACGTTCTTGCCGCACATGCGCTGGTAGCGCGAGACCACGTCGCCGATGGTGTAATTGCGCACATGCCCCATGTGCAGGCGCCCGCTCGGATAGGGAAACATCGACAAGCAGTAGAATTTGTCGCGCGCCGGGTCTTCCACGGCGCGGAAAACCTGATGCTCGCTCCAGTAGGCTTGCGCCTCACTTTCGACGTGGCGCGGCGAATAGTCTTGTTGCATGATGGGGAATTACTGTGGCAACACGGGCGTAAAGAACGCGGATTGTAGCAACCACGCCGGTTTTGCGCGCTTCGCCCGCCAGCTCCTCCGTCTTGGAAATATCCGTGTCAGAACAACAAAGTTCCCCGAGCCGACGGGCGCGGCGCGGTCCGCTTATCTGCCTGATCCTGGTAATGCTCGCCTCGCTGCGCATCGTCGCCACCTACCCGGTATTCAGCCAAACCTACGACGAGGTGGCCCACATTGCCACCGGCATGGAATGGTTAGACCAGGGCACTTACGCCTATGAACCCCTGCACCCGCCGCTGGCCCGCGTAGCTGTCGCCCTGGGTCCATTCCTCGATGGCCGCAACTCGCAGGGCAAACCCGACATGTGGCAAGAAGGGCCGGCAATACTCGGCCAGGGGCCCACTTATTACCGCACACTGACTCTGGCTCGATTGGGCATCCTGCCGTTCTTTTGGGTCGCCTGCCTGGTGGTGTATTGCTGGGGCAGTCGCTACTACGACGAACAGGTGGCCTGCCTGGCCGTGTTCATTTTCAGCATGCTGCCGCCGATCCTGGCCCATTCGGGGTTGGCCACTACGGACATGGCGCTTACCGCCATGGTCGGAGCGGCTTTCCTGACCGCCGCCATCTGGTGCGAACAGCCGAATTTGCCCCGCACCCTGGGACTCGGGCTGACCACCGCCCTGGCCGTGCTGTCGAAATTTTCCGCCTTGGCCTTTCTGCCTGCCGCGGGACTTGCCGCCGGCGCGGGATACCTATGGACCGAAAAGCCGAGCATGTCCGCCTTGGCGGTGCAAATCCAGGTACGCGCGCGATGGCTGCTGCTGTCTGTTATTACGGCCCTGCTGCTGATCTGGGCCGGATACCGCTTCTCCGTCGGCACCCTGAACCTGCCCGGCGGCCATTTCTTCATCCCCTTCCCCGAACTGTTCCTGGGCCTACAACAGCTCGCGGAGCACGAACGACTAGGAGCTTTGAACTATCTGTTCGGGCGCCTAAGTACCGACGGGTGGTGGTATTACTACTTTATCGATCTGGGCGTGAAAACGCCTCTGTCGGTGCTGATCCTGGCCAGCATAGGTGTGGCGGCATGCGTACGCACGCCGCAGAGCTACACACGGTGGCTCGCCCTGGCCTTTTCGAGCGGCATCTTGGTGCTTTGCATCTTCAATCACATCAATCTCGGCATACGGCACATCCTGCCCGTGTACATCGGCTTGTCCCTGCTTGCCGCTGCAGGTACAGCAGCATTGATTAACCTCGGACGCCGCAAACGGGCGGCATACTGGATTGCCGGCGGCCTGTTGCTGGAGTTGACGACATCTTCGGCGCTGTCGCACCCGGACTACCTGGCTTACTTCAATCCACTAGCCGGGGCACATCCTGAAAGAATCGTGATCGACTCCGATCTCGACTGGGGCCAGGACATGAAGCGCCTGGCCCTACGCCTGCGTGAACTCGACGTAAAGCAAGTGGCGTTTACATCGTGCAAGGCCACAAGTCCCGCCGCCTTGGGTCTACCGCCGCTGACGCCGACGGACTTCCTTCACCCGTCCCCCGGCTGGAACGCGATCGACTTGACCGCGCTCGAATTCATGGCGGCGACGACACGCATCCGATATCCACAGCTTCAGCTGTGGCCAGAGTTGATTCCACCCACCGAGCGGATTGGCAAGAGCATATTGCTGTTCCACTTCCCCGATACCCTACCCCCCCTGCCAGCGGCACTGCCGGTCGCGCATCTGTACTGCCCCTGATCCGCCGAGTACAGGCAAGGATTACAGCAGTCCTGAGCGCAACTTGAAAGAAGGGCTTTGCTGCATAATTCCTCTCGGGCTAAAGCGCGCTCCCCGAACAACGATCAGAGCGGGATAGTCGCGGATTTCCTCGTCCTTCTTGCTAATCGGTGAACCCGTCTATGAACCAACACGCCCAGACCCTGCTGGACCGCCTCCGCTCGCGACAGGCCACCGTCGGCGTGCTCGGGCTGGGCTACGTCGGCCTGCCTCTGGCCCTGCGCTTCGCCGAAACGGGAATCAAGGTGATCGGCTTCGACATCGACCCGGAGAAGCCGCGCAAACTGGCGGCCGGGCACAGCTATATCAACTACATTCCGGAGTCCGCCATTGCCGTGGCCTACGCCGCCGGCTTCAGCGCCACCACCGACTTCAGCCGCTGCAGCGAAGCGGACGCGCTGATCATCTGCGTCCCCACGCCCCTCAACCGCCACCGCGAGCCGGATCTGAGTTACGTGCTGGATACCGCGCGCGAGTTGAGCAAACACCTGCGCCCCGGGCAGATCGTTTCCCTGGAAAGCACCACCTACCCCGGCACCACCGAGGAGGAGTTGCGGCCGGTGCTGGAGAGCACCGGGCTGAAGGTAGGCGAAAACCTGTTCCTGGTGTATTCACCGGAACGGCAGGATCCCGGCAACAAGAAATACGATACGCGCAACATTCCCAAGCTGGTCGGCGGCAGCACCCCGACCTGCCGCGCGGTGGGCGAGGCTCTCTATGCCGTGGCGGTGGATCGGGTGGTGCCGGTCAGCTCGACCCAGGTGGCGGAACTGGCCAAGCTGCTGGAGAACATCCACCGCGCCGTCAACATCGGCCTGGTCAACGAACTGAAGATGGTGGCCGACCGCATGGGCATCGACATCTTCGAGGTGATCGACGCCGCCGCCACCAAACCCTTCGGCTTCGTCCCTTACTACCCCGGCCCCGGGCTGGGCGGCCACTGCATTCCGATCGACCCCTTTTATCTGACGTGGAAGGCGCGCGAGTACGGAGTGCACACCCGCTTTATCGAACTGGCAGGCGAGATCAACCACGCCATGCCGGAATGGGTGGTGCGCAAGACTATCGACGCCCTCAACCAGCGCGGCAAAGCCGTGCACGGCTCACGCATCCTGATCCTGGGTATTGCCTACAAGAAAAACGTGGACGATCTGCGTGAGTCGCCAGCACTGGAATTGGTAGAGCGCTTCCAGCAACTCGGCGCAAAAGTGGAATACAGCGATCCGCACATCCCGGCGATCCCGCCGCTGCGGCGTGGGCACATTCCGCTGAGCAGCATTGCCGTCACGCCGGAGAGCCTGGCCGCCTGCGACGCCGCAATCATCGCCGCGGACCATGACGCGTTCGACTACCCCGCCATCGCCCGGCATGCCGTGACAGTCATCGATACGCGCGGCGTCTACCGCCAGCCGCTGCCGAATGTGGTGCGCGCCTAGCGGCTGACAATTTGCGTCACTTTAAGTCCGCAGGCATGGGCAATAAGCAGCAAATTGCCCCAAAATGATCCGGCAACTCTTTGTTTTCATTGACACATACAACGGGCACGAAGAGTGCTTATTCCAACGTGCGGCGACGGCCGCGTATAACTAACCAACCGTTAACGGAGTGAAGAATCATGAAGAAGATGCAACAGGGCTTTACCCTGATCGAATTGATGATCGTTGTTGCGATCATCGGCATCCTGGCCGCCATCGCCATCCCGGCTTATCAGGACTACACCATCCGCTCGCAGGCGTCTGAAGGCGCCGTGCTGGCCGACGGCCAGAAGACCGCGATCGCCGAGTTCTATAACAACAAGGGCTACTTCCCGGGCACCAACGGCAGCGCGGGTGTTGAGAGCTCCGGCTCGATCACCGGCAAGTACGTCACCCAGGTTGCCATCACCGGCGGCGTTATCACTGTCACCTACGGCGGCACCGACGTGAACCAGAAGATCTCCAACAGCACGCTGATTTTCTCCGCGGTCACCACCGCCACCCAGGGCTCCATCGCCTGGACGTGCGAAGGCGGCAGCATCGTCACCAAGTATCGCCCGCAGGTTTGCCGTCAGAAGTAATTTCGATTCAAGCTGTTGGTATCAAAGGGCCGCCTCGTGCGGCCCTTTCTTATGCACAAGCGTTCTACCTTCCTTCTGAGCCTCGCGGCGGTCCTGATCCTGGGCTGGTGGGCTTACTCGCCCGGCCTTGGCGGAACGTTCCTGTTCGATGATTTCAACAATCTCGACAAACTCGGGGCGTACGGCGGGGTCCGCGACTTCCGCTCGCTGATGTTCTACTTGTCCTCGGGCAATGCCGACCCGACAGGACGGCCGCTGTCACTGCTCAGCTTTCTCGTCGATGCCAGAAACTGGCCGGCGGATCCAGAATCGTTCAAGCGCACCAATATCCTGTTGCACCTGCTCAACGGCGCACTGTTAAGCCTGGTGCTGTTGCAGCTTGGATTGTCGATCAAACTGGAACGAAGGCGCGCGGAGCTTGCCGCAGCAATCGGCGCCGCGCTATGGACACTGCACCCCCTTTTGGTCTCGACCACACTCTATGTGGTGCAGAGAGAGGCCATGCTGCCGGCGACTTTTACCCTGATCGGCATGCTGCTATGGCTTTCGGGCCGGGAGCGCATTCTCAGGGGGCAGGGCGGCGGCCCCGCCCTCCTGTTCATCGCCGCCTGGGGCTGCACGGCGCTTGCCTTGCTGTGCAAAGCCAACGGCATCCTTCTGCCGCTGCTGTTGCTGACCATGGAAGGCACCGTCCTTGGACTCGGGACTGCGCCGCAAAGCGACACGGCGACGGACATCCACTTCCGCACGCTCCGTCGCTGGTTGCTTGGACTACCCTGCGCCCTTCTGAGCATCTGGCTGCTTACGAAGGTACCCGCGGTGATCTCGGGTGAAACCTATTCGCGTCCATGGACCATCGGCCAGCGCCTCATCACCGAACCACGCGTATTGTGCGACTATCTTCGCTTGCTATGGATACCGCAAGCCAGCAACGCCAGCCTCTTCAACGATGGCTACCGCGCTTCGCTCGACCTGTTCCATCCCTGGTCCACCCTGCCCGCACTAGCCGCGATCGCCGCGCTGCTGATTGTCGCGGCCCGCCTGCGTCACAAGCAACCCGCCATTACCTTCGCGATCCTGTTCTACCTTGCGGGGCAGTTGCTGGAAAGCTCCCTGATTCCGCTGGAACTCTACTTTGAACATCGGAACTACCTGCCCGCGCTGCCGATGTTCTGGCCCCTTGCCATCTGGCTGACCGGTGAAGGCACACTCCGCAAGTTGCGAGTGGCTCTGGCCATCCTGCTGCCGGTGATTCTGGCTGTGCTATGCCATGCGCGCGGCGGCGTCTGGGGCCAGCCCTTTGAACAAGCCCTGCTGCTCGCACAAGTAGACCCGGACTCTCCCCGGGCGCAGGCCAATGCGGCGTCTTACGAAGTCGCGCACGGTGAAGCCGATCTGGCCATCCACAGGCTCGAAGCCACGGCTTCGAGAATGCCGGAGGAAGTGCAACTAACCCTCAACTGGATCGACACGGAATGTACGCTCGGGAGGGTCAGTGACAAGGCGAAGGATGCCGCGCTGTATTCCCTGAAGCACAATCGCACCAATACGGAGTTCGTCGAAAACTGGTTGACCAGGTCGATCGACAGCGCCGCACAGAGCCGCTGTCAGGGCCTGGATCTGCAGGTGTTGGATACGATGGTGGAAGCGGTGCGCGAAAATCAGAACTATGGAGATGGGCCCACACGTCTTTCCCGGACTCGCCAACTGCAAGGCCGGCTGGCCCTGGCGCGCGGCGACGGCGAAACTGCCTTGCGTGATTTTAACGAAGGACTTGCGGCGTTTCCGACCCCCGATGGGGTACTGCTGCAGGCGGCGCTGCTCGGCAGCGCCGGATTTCCCGAACAGGGCTTGAAGCATCTCGACTACTATCGAACCCTCACACCGGCGAATCGCGGGCTTCATGGCATGGCGGCCATCCATTTGTGGGTGCTCGATCGGGGTGGATATTGGACCAGCGAATTCGCCGATCTGGAGAGTCAGTTGCGCAGTGACGCCAACACCTCAAATGCCGCATCGACTGCCCGTGATCAAACACAGTCGGCGGCGCCTGGTCACTGATGACGCGATCCGCAAACCTTCTGCTTGGCTTGCTCGCCGTATTGGTTCTGACAACGGCAGTGTACTGGCCGGGTTTGTGCGGCGGCTATCTCTTCGACGACTTCCCCAATATTACGGACAACACCGACGTCCATGTCAGCAGCCTCGACTGGCGCGATTGGCGGCAGGCCGCATTGGCTTCACCTTCGGCGGAATTGCGTCGCCCCCTGGCGATGCTGAGCTTCGCCGCCAATTACTACTTCACCGGCCTGGACCCGCTGCCGATGAAGGTCACCAACCTGGCGATTCATCTTCTCAACGGCATCCTGCTCTACGGCATTCTCCTCATGCTGCTGGGGCTCTGGAACGAACGACGCCAAGACCCACTTACCGAATCGCGCATCCGATGGCTATCCCTGGGTCTGTGCGGTGCATGGCTGCTGGCACCGATCAACCTGAGTTCGGTGCTTTACGTCGTGCAACGCATGGAGAGCCTGGCCCAGGTCTTCGTGCTGGCCGGGCTATGGATATATCTGGCCGGGCGCAAACGGATGCTCGACGGCGGAAGCCGCTACGGCGCTGTGCTTGCCGCTTCCGGGCTGATCTTTGGCGTCGCGCTGGGCGTCCTGTGCAAGGAATCAGCCGTTCTGCTTCCGGTCTACGCATTTCTGATCGAACTGACGATTCTGCGCTTCGCCGCACGGCACAGGGCGGACAAACGCAAACTGTGGTCAATATTCGGCTTGCTGCTTTTCATTCCGGCGGCAATCGGCCTGGCGTGGCTGCTGCCACGAACGTTGCCACCATCGGCTTACGCGGCCAGGCCCTTCACACTGGCAGAGCGGCTGTTCACGGAAGCACGCATCCTTGTCGATTATGCGACATGGACCCTGTTCCCGCATCCGGCTTCCCTCAGCTTCTATCATGACGACATCCCAATATCGCAGGGATGGCTTTCCCCGGTATCAACCCTGGAATGCGCCGCGCTGCTTCTGACAGGACTTGTCGCAGCAATCATCCTGAGACGCAAGCTGCCGCTGCTGTCGCTCGGCATTGGCTGGTACTTCGCCGCACACCTGCTGACCGCAACGGTCATTCCCCTGGAACTGGTGTTCGAACATCGCAACTATTTCGCCAGCATCGGCCTGCTGCTAGCAGTCGGCGCACTACTGGCGGAGATTCCCGACGAATACAAGCTGGTGCGGATAGCCGTACCGGTTCTGGCGCTGGCAGCTTTTTCCTCGGTGACGCTGCTGCGGGCAAAAGAGTGGAGCAATCCGGTCCGGTTTGCCTATGCGGAAGCAGCGCTGCACCCCACCTCTCCGCGCGCGAACTACGAGTTGGGCAGAATCCTGACCGTCACTTCGGGATATCGCCCCGACTCCAAGCTGATTGAACCGGCATTGCAGGCATTCGAGTTGACCTCCAGACTGCCCGGCGCCGGCGCCCCTCCGTTGGCAGCGATGATCGTGGTCGCCAGCCACGCGCATCGCGAGGTGAAGAAGGAGTGGTGGCTCGAGCTGACAAAACGCCTAGCCGAACGACCATCGTCGGCTGAGGACATCGGCGCCCTGAGTTCGCTGGCGAATTGCCAACGCAGCCGCAGCTGCGCGCCCGAGCCCGGTCTACTATTGTCAGCGTTTCTTGCGGCGCTGAATCATCCGCAGGTCAACGCCAGGCTGCTCGCGACTTATGGCGCCTTTGCAGCCAACCAACTCGGAGACTATGTCTTGGCTGCAGATATGCTCAGGCAAGCGATCGAACAATCCCCTCATGGCTTCGGCTACCGCATGGAATTGGCCAATATTCTGGTCCTTCGAGGTGAACGCGGCGCTGCATTGAACCTGCTTAACGAACTTGCCACCGATGATCTTGCGCCTTCTGAAACGGTTCAGGTGCAAGAACTCAGGCAAAAGCTGGAGTCCGCAGGCACTCCAGATGCAGCACCGGCTCCCCAATAGGGAGTGGAAGATGGGATCACTCACACCGGCCCGGACGCCGAACAAAACTGCACCGAACCCAGAGGCATCAGCGGAATCGCAGTTTGCGTCCTGGACCAGACGACATTCGCTGTTGATTTTTGCCCTGCTGGTTGCGATAGCCTCGCTGCGGATTGCCAGCACCTATACGGTGTTCAGTCATACATATGACGAACCGGCGCATATCGCCAGCGGGATGGAATGGCTGGCCAAAGGCATTTACCGCTACGAACCGCTCCACCCGCCACTGGCTCGCGTCGCAACCGCCGTGGGTCCGTTTCTCGATGGCGGCACCCCCCATGACAAGGCGGATATGTGGGAGGAAGGGATTGCCATCCTGTCGGCTGACGGCCACTACGATCGCACGCTGGCACTGGCCAGACTCGGCATCCTGCCTTTTTTCTGGTTGGCGTGTCTGGTCGTGTACCTATGGAGCAAGAAACACCTCGGAGAACCTTCCGCCGCGCTGGCAGTACTGATCTTTACCCTGTTGCCACCGTTACTTGCCCATGGTGGTCTGGCTACGACGGATATGGCGGTTACCGCCATGGTCGGCGCTTCTTTCCTCAGCGGGGTGAACTGGTGCGAGCAACCCGATTCGATCAATAGCCTGATGTTCGGAATAGCCACGGCCCTGGCGGTGCTGTCCAAATTCTCTGCACTCGTATTCATTCCGGCATCTTTTTCAGCCGCATTCATATTCTATCTTCTCAGTGAACGGCCCCAAGCCACGGCACTGATAGAGCTGGGGCGAAGGCTGCTACCGGGCTTCTGCCTGGTGATTCTGACTGTGTTCTATGTTATTTGGGCGGGATACCGTTTCTCTTCCGGCCATGTCTGGTTTACTTCAATACGCCTGCCGTTCCCGGAACTTTATGCGGGAATACACCAGCTTATCGAACATCAACGTCTTGGCGCGGGATCCACTTATTTGTTCGGCGAGCACTCGGATACCGGATGGTGGTGGTATTACATTGTGGTGCTTGGCGTCAAAACCCCGCTGGCTTTTTTGTGCCTGCTCGCCTGTGGTCTGTTCGTAATGAGGTGCAAGGACGCGCCACGCGGCCTATGGCTAGCGGCGATGTTCTCCTGCGGCATCCTGTTGCCGTGTTTGTTCAGCCGCATCAATCTGGGCGTTCGTCACATCCTGCCAATCTACCTCGGACTCTCGATAGTGGCTGCAGCGGGGGCGAATGCCCTGATCAACCGAAGGCCGTCGTGGCAACCAGCCGGCTGGATCGGATTGACGCTGCTCATATCACTAACAACCTCCTCGTTGCTTGCCCATCCGGACTACATAGCGTATTTCAATGTGCTGGCCGGACCACATCCGGAGCAAGTACTGGTTGATTCCGATCTTGACTGGGGCCAGGACATGAAGCGCCTGGCCTTGCGTCTTCAAAAGGCGGGAGCAACACAACTCGCCTTCACACCCTGTCTCCGAACCACCAACTTCACAGCCCTGGGGCTCCCCCCCACAACTCCAACAGACTTTCTGAATCCTTCACCGGGATGGAATGCAATAAGGCTGACCGTGCTCGAATTGATGCTTGCGGACAAGCGCAGCAAGCATTTGAAATTTCCGTTCTGGCCCGAAGTAATCGAACCCGGCGAAAAAATCGGCAAGGGCATCGTACTTTGGTATTTTCCACCGGGAATGCTACCAGCACCCACCTCGACCAATCCGGGGGTGCAGATAAATTGCCGGTGATCGCGGCTTTGGTCCACTTGATGTCAGGTCGGATTGAGCCGAGTCCACCGACGAGCATGGAGCACGATGAGCAGCATCAAAAAAATGGACAGCAGCAGATATGGCCAGTTGATCGTCGCTTCATTGGGCCAAAGCCGGCCGCTTGCGCTCCAGGCCTTGAAGTCCACCGAAGCACCCGACACGATGATCGGCAGCGACGTCGGCGTGATACCGAGCGCGGTAGCCAGTACAAAGGGCTTGAACCGCGCTCCCCCGAGGGCGGACACGATGTTGACTGCATCAAAAGGCACAAACCCGACGCGCATCATCAGGACGGAGTGAAACGGAGCTCGCTTGATACGCTCGCGCCAGCCCAGCAACAGGGAGTTGGAGGACCTCGAAAAAACCGCGGAAAAGGAGCCCCGGACCACCAGGAATTCTATGGAGCCACTGAGGGTAAGACCAATCACAGCGATCAATTCACCCAGTGCCGGACCGCAGATCATTCCGGTCAGGAAAAGAACAAAACTTGCAGGAAGAAAGAACAGCAACCTCAGAACATACAGCCCCACCAGCAACCAAGCGTGATTCTCTGCGAATGCATAAAATATCGAGGCGCGCTTGATCAGCGCCTGGGGACCGGCGCCATATGTTGCAAAAAGCACCGCGGCAAGCACGCAGAGCAAAATAAGGCCAAACGCCAATCGAAGCGGGATTTTACTCGATAATTTCATTTTTAAATCCGCAATTTATTGATTTTGCGGCACTAAATACGGGGTGTGTTGTGAAAGATATAGCAACAAGGACGCTATCCGTAGTGGTTCCTTGCTACAACGAGTTCCGCACCATCGAGAAAGCAATCAAAGCCCTGCACGTCTCGGATCCGGGTGTCAACCTGGAAGTGATCGTAGTGGACGACTGCTCCACCGACGGCACACGCGACCTGCTTGAAGGGCCCTTACGCCCCCTCATTCATCAACTGCTGCTGCATGAGAAAAATCGCGGCAAGGGCGCCGCCCTGCAAACCGGCTTCGCACGGGCGTCCGGAGACTTTATCATCGTTCAGGACGCGGACCTAGAATATGATCCGCGCGAGTTCCGCAAACTCCTGCAACCCATTCTCGACGGCAAGGCAGACGTGGTTTACGGCAGCCGATTCGTGGGCGGGGATTCCCATCGGGTGCTTTATTTCTGGCACTCGGTGGGCAACCGCCTGCTCACCCTCGCCAGCAACATGTTCACCAATATCAACCTCTCCGACATGGAGACTTGCTACAAGCTGTTCCGCGCAGACATCCTCAAGGGCATCAAGCTGAAGGAACAGCGTTTTGGATTCGAGCCGGAAGTAACCGCCAAGGTCGCCAAAATTCCCGGCATTCGTATCTACGAAGTCGGTGTTTCCTACTACGGCAGAACCTATGCCGAAGGCAAGAAGATCAACTGGCGCGATGGTTTCCGTGCGATCTACTGCATTATCAAGTATTGGTGGTTGAAGGATTAATCATCCTGGGGCCGCCATCACGATGAAATATGCTCGGATGACGTTGGAAATGCACAATCGCCACTGTACGTTACCCGGCAGAATGTCACCGGCAGGCTCTACGGCCAGATCCTGGAATCTCATCGGGAGAATCCGCTGCCGCCGGATGTGCCGCCACCACCAAGAGAAGAAGAGCCGAGGCCAAACACCATGAAGCGGAGCCAGGGTTGAGCCTCTCAACGAACAACGCCTCCGGATTCACCGAGGAGCCCGGCGCCACTCCGGTGGGTTCCGGCGTTTCGCGCTCAATGCCTGCCGCACTCCTGGGGCACCTACCCCTGCTTGCTGCCTTCGTGTGCCTCAGCGTTGCCTACTTCATCTGGGGATGGTCGAACGATATTTCAGATTTTCAAGGCGACAGTTCGGTTTACATGCTGGCGGCTCGCTATTTTTCGCCGTTCTGGCCGAGTTCACCGGTTTTTGCAGAATTTGCAAAGAACATGGCGTATCCACCGTTGTTTCCCTTGCTGATCGGCTTACTGGGCGGCAGCCTGCTGGCGGGGCATCTTCTGGTCATCGTAACGCTGCTTGCTGGCATTCTTTGCCTGTATGCATGGTTGAGGCTCGAAGGCTTGGCGGCAGCCACCAGCGCTTGCGCCTGCCTGGTGTTTGCATTGATGCCCGGAACGTATCTTCAGGCACTCAACATCTGGACCGAGAATCCCTATCTCTTCCTAAGCCTGCTGGCGATCGTCTTGGAGACCCGTGCGGAGATGGCTGGAAGCAACCGGCCTGCTCTGCGCTGGGGCGCGAGCATTGCCACCGCTGCCGCCGGCCTGATCAGGGCGGCCGCCTTGCCACTAATGTGCGCCCATACCATTCGCCTGGCGATAATACGGCCACGGCACTGGGGCGCCCTGATAACGGCCATTTGGGCCCCTTTTGCACTGTGGGTTACCTGGGGCAAGTTTCATCGCCCCCCCGGTCTGGGTTATGCGGCGCAATGGGCTTCGTCCTATGCCCATGATCCGATTGGAACAATGATCCACCAGATCGGAACGGAAATCACACTGGTACTCCGCAGCTGGGCTCAGGCGTGGCTCGCCGACGGCAGCGGAGGTAGCCTGCACTATGTCATCCTTGCGGCCGGCGCCACGTGTGGACTGGGCTGTCTGTGGCGCCTGGCAAAGCTCCGTTTCGACGCCCTGTATGTCGCCCTGTATGCCATTCTGCTGTTGGTATGGCCGTTTCCCGCGGAAGCCCGCCGCCTGAGTTACGTTCTGATTCCGCCCCTGTTGGTCCAGGGTCTACTGCTGCTTCATGGGCTTGGCCGGAAGCGCCGAGAATCGGGCAAAGCACTTTTTCCGGCCCTGTTGCTGGGGGCATTGGCTGTTGCGATCCTGCCATCGCTGATCCTGACGCTTCATCGATTCAATGAACCTCTGCTGCCCGAACTTGCCGCCGCCCGGCATATCGAGGACTGGTATGGAGACGATTCTGAGAAAGCAAGCAATTCGGCGCGCTCTTTCACATTGATCCTTGGCGATTTACACCATACCGAAGAGTTGGTTCCAGACAGCGAATGTATTTTTGCGATCAAACCTTCCGTCATCAGCCTTTATTTAGACCGCCTCAGCTACACGCCGCCACCAATTTCCGCCGACACTGATGCATTCGAGCGCGGGATCAAAAAGTGCAAGTACGCTTATCTTCTTACTTACATCAGCCCATCGTTTGCCGAGCCGTACTATCCGCTCAACCGCTTGAATGGACGCATATCCCCGCTCTCGGTTGCGGAGGATGGGGAAGGTACACAAAAGAAAACCTTTTCAGCTCTAGTTGAAATCCGTACGCCCTGACAATAGCCCCTATTCTCGATGAACAGCACTACTATCCACACCGATCGGGAGCGTTCGAGCCCTCTCACGAAAGCGGCGACCGCCTTGAGGCCTCACTTTCTCATCGTCGTGCTGCTTGCACTTGTCATACCCGCGTACTTCGCATGGGGCTGGGGGGCCACCGTTGGGCAGCTCGGCAGTGATGGTCCCAGCTATCTCATGATGGCCAACCATTATGCGCACGGTCATGCAGCAGACCCGGTTTACTCTGCCATGGCCGCCTATAGCCGCTTTCCACCGCTGTATCCACTGTTGCTTTCCTGGTGCCACGCCGCCGACGACTTCCAACGGGCACATGCGATCACGACCTCCTGCTTGATTCTCGCTCTGATCGCACTTTATGTCTGGCTGTTCCTTGAAGGCATGTCATCTCAACAATCGACTCTGCTGGTACTGCTGTTCGCCGCATTGCCAGGCAGTTGGCTTGCGGCCCTGACAATCCAGACTGAGTATCTCTATATGCTGTGGAGCCTGCTTGCGATCGCTCTGATGGTGGAGTACCAGCGAAGCCGGGCCATCAAAGTGCTATACGGAGTGGCGATTATCATAGCCTTGGCGACTTTGACCAGGACCATTGGTGTAACCCTGTTCGCCCCCTTTCTGATCTTGTTGTTGCGCGCACCGCGGCGCTCCGCCCTGATAGCGCTGCTCCTGTCCGTGTCGCCCTTGCTCATATGGCATCTACTGCATCATTCCCGGGTTGGTTACATCGATGCATTCGCCTTGATCTACAGTGGGAATGGACTGCACACTTTGCGCTCGCAACTGGCCACGGAAATACCGGCATTGCGAATTGGATTTGGAGGTAATTTCTTGATCCAATCGTATTTGCGGCCTGTGGCGGATATTTTGGGCTCGTTATGCCTCGCTGGAACAGCATGGCGTACCATCAAACTTCGGCCCGACGCCATCTACATTGCATCGAATCTACCCATACTCCTGGTATGGCCTTATCCGGAGGAAGCACAACGCTTCCTGTGGGTGCTGGTGCCATTATTGATAGCACAACCAATACTTGCCATTTCCGACTGGCAACGCGAAAAACCCACATCACTAATACCGCAGTTACTCACCGGCGCCGTAGCAGCTATGATCCTGGTCACGATACTTCCAGCTTTTGCGCTCGCTTCAGACCGCTATCGTTCCGCATCCTATACTGACATCCCTGAAGCGCGAAGCTATGTATTGTGGTACGGCGAGGATGGCGCGCACGCCTGGGACGTGATTGGCATTCAGACCTCCATGATCAATTCGATGCATCGAATTTCGGAAGATGTGCCAGCGGACGACTGCGTCATCTCCACTCGACCGGATCTGATCAATTATTTCGGACGCCGTCGGAGCTACTTTCCGCCGCTCAACTCCACCCCGGAGCCGTATTTCGGTAGACAGCTTCGCGCTCCGGGCTGCCACTTCGCGTTCGGGATGGCTTCGATTGACGAGCGATATGCCGTGCCACTATTCCCATTGGGGCGCATAGGGGGAAAGCTCGACATAGTGTTTTACAGCTCAATCCCCTTTGGCTCCGCTGGAAAATTCAAGCTGGCAAGCATGCTGGCCAAATTGAATTAGTGGAAAAAGCTTTCTTCACTTCAATCAGAAGCTCCATAAAATCAAAGACACGTCATTTACACCCGGCCCCTTCGATCAATCACAAAAGTGGATTTTCTACTGGTGGGTGCGGGCTTTGTCGGGAGCGTCTGTGTCGAGAGATTGGCTTCCGCCGGATTTTCCGTTCTGGTAACGGAACGGCGATCCTAATAGCAGGCCATACTGTGCATCCAGCATGGAATCCAGTACATAAGCTTACGTTTTGTCTTGTTGAAATCCATCGCTCGTATTCCGGCGCTTCACATTGCTTGAGCGGATTGCTGGCGCAATAATCTGGGCACCGCCAAGCAATAGCCAGGAACAATCGTAACGAGATAGCCGATAGCAATTGACCAAGCTACGCCTGATGGCCCCAATACCCTGGGAAGCAGCGCCGCAAGCGGCAGGCTGACCATCGCATACATAAATACAAGCATGGCCTGCCCTGACAACACGCGGCTTGCGCTTAAGTATATTGAGATGGAACTCGTTCCGACCACGAGCATGGCCGACAAGGAAAGAGCAATCAGCAAGGACAAACTTGGCGCCACATGTACACCAGTCCATGCAAAAACAACAGGGCTTATAAAGTACGACAACAAACAGACCGCAATCAAAGTCGCCAACGTGGCGAGAACCGTTGTGACAACAAGGTTCCACTTTATCCAGGCCACATCCGAACGGGCAAGTGCGTGAGCATAAGACGGCCAAAGAGCAGCAAACCACATGCTGGCAAGCATGTTGGGAATTTGGAACAGCTTTGCAACCAGACTATATTGAGTCACAGTATCTGGTCCAAAAAAATGCATGAGTATCAAATTGTCAATCGAGAAGACAAGAATAGATCCCAACTGTAGAACGAGAAAAAAAGATCCACTGGAAAGCAATCCAGCAGCTTCACGGATATTCCAGTCGGACAGACGTGGCAACCAATCAGGGCGACGTCTTAAGAAAAAATCCCCCCAGTTCATCACCACGGAAAGCATTGGTGGACCACCGATGCTTATCGCAAGAATGGACATGCCCACCTTCATCCTGACGGAAAGCATCAACGCGCATAGCGTCATCAATGCACCCGCACCCTGCCACATTTGGACGAAATAGCCTTCGTGATTTGCAAATTGCACGCGCTGCACAATCGAAAATGGAAGGGCTATAAACGAAAACAAAGATAGAATCAGCAGTGCGCGTGAATAGCCGTCGGCAGCACCCTGATCAGCAACAAGGAAGATCTTTTGCCACTGGACCACGAAATAGCACAGCAGTGCTATTGCGCCAAGCAGAAGGCCAATTCCTCCCAATAAGAAAAAGGCACTGGAGATGGCTCGCCTGATAGCTTGAACTTCGGCACGCGCCAAGCTGGTGGCTACAATATTGATCAAACCGCTTCCTATGCCGAAGTCGGAAAACGAAAGCATGGCTACTGTTGATACGATCGTAATCCAGTAACCATAGTGCTCGCGTCCTAGAAGTGTGACGAGGAGCGGGGCTGCAATGAACGATAGTCCTGCCGAGAGCAGACGAGATGCTATCGAAGAAAGAAGGGTAAAGCCCGCACGGCGACTGATCCTTCGGGGCTCAACGTTCTTTTTTTCTGGATTAGCCATACCTCGACACAGTGTCCGCCTCATTTATTGCGCCGAAGCACCTTTAAAGCAGCACGGGCCGCGCTGAGAGCCGGCGGATATAGGGCAAGTACATCCCGCACGTAGCTCTTGAAGCCTTTCGGCGGAAGCAGTAGTTCAATCCAGTCCGTCTTCTGCCTATAGGCAATCTGGAGAGATGTTTTGGAAACGACGCCGCGCAAACCATAATTGGAAAAAAGCCGCTCCAAACTTGCCGAAGAGAAAATACTGATATGACCATTGCGCGGGGAGGCATACCACCATGTCAGCCGGCTTCCGGGCACAACATGTTCGTCGGACAAACTGGTAGTAAGCAAAAGCACTCCCGATTCACTCAAAAGCTCCCTCATAGTCTTCATAAATGCATTGATGTCAGGAGCGTGTTCAATCACCTCAAAAGCAGTGACCAGATCGTACTTCTCCGAGGGCAAAACCTGGTTGGGTGAGGAAAATGGATCGTAGCTGATAGTATTCCATCCACATTTGGACAAAGTCTGGCATAGAGATCCATTACCCCCGCCGAAGTCCAGATGTTTGAGCCGTCCCTTCACGGAACCGAGTCGACTCTCGAGAAACTCTGCATTCTGTCGCGGCCTAAGTTCAACATAGTCGGGATCAATTTCTATGTATTGGGAATTATAGATTTTTTGGCTGAATTCCTCGAGAGTCCATCCATATATCTCCGGTGCAAATAAAAAGCCGCAATCAGAACATCGATAGTAGTAAATTGGCACCCCGCTTAACGGGGCTCCTGTTGAATTTACAGGGTCGCAAGATTTATTGAAGTCGACCACGTCAAAAGAATCGGCCACCATGCCACAGACAGGACAAATTGCAGTCTTCAAACCTTGCCCCTTGTTTTTTTAGGCATTGGAAGGAATCCCTCGATCTTGTTTCTCTAAAAATAAGCACGCCGCAGGCATGGCTGCGGCAATCATCTAATATTTGAATCTAGACCTGCGTAGCTGCCCAGACAGGTCGGCCACCTAACCCATAAAGCGATCAGAACCTTACGACCATGCAGCGGGTTGGCCGTGCGCCCTAGAACTTTACCCCGAAAATTGCTCAAGTTAGGCGGGTAACAACGGCACCAGCGCATTTCACTACCGGCGCCACTGTTCGACAAAACACCGCCTTGCTAAAACACTACTGGCTGTTTATCGGCAACGATAGCGGCCCGATGCGCATGGCCTCGACGGTCTGCGAGCCGTTTACGGCTCAGAATCATCACGAACCGCCCAGGTACATCTTGATACAGCCAAACGGGCATCCGAAAGCTGTTCTAGATTGCCCCCGTCCAGCGCGAAGAATCAAATAGAACTCATCTTATACCGCCAACAGCGCCGTAGCGGCGTCGAGGACCATATTTGAAGAAATTGTGGTTATACAGTGAGGATAATCCTCGTATTGGCAGCCGCCGCGCTCCTCACAAAACGAATCAAGTGGCAGAGGTTGGAGGATTTTGGATTTCACACCCAAGGGTCCATATCTCCTAGGACTATTAAAGTTACGAGTATCCCCCGCTTGTGGATGACAGGAGATTTCGACGACGGGGACACCCAAACTGGCGGCAAGATGCATTGGACCGCTGTCGTTTCCTATAAAAAGGGCGCAGCGGGAAATCAGCGCAGCACTCTGTCGGACCGTTGCGATCTGAGAGAAGTAGATTTTTCTCGACGTCATTGATGCCAACAATTGAGCCTGCGCCACCTCACCTGGACCAATAATGACAATGGGGAGAATAGGACGTTGAGCGCTCATCCCATCGATAACTGCTGCATAGCTTTGTAAAGGCCACCGTCGTTTGGCGGCGCTTGCTCCTATGCCGAAGGCGATCGCAATCGCCGACGCAGATCTTTCTTCAATGCTGTTAAAGAAAGCTTCTGCGAAGCTCTGGTCGTCATCCGAGAGCCAGGCTTCTAAACGAATGTCATTAATGCCAGCAGGTGCGAACCTATCGATACTGGACAGTCGATATTTGGCTTCGTGCTCGGTCCCCGATGTCAAAACAAATTCGTCATAAAAGAAATCGAACTTCAATGGCTTGATGTGCCAAATATCTCCTGGCGGTCGGAGCGATATCTTCCATTTGCTGCGCACTCCGATTGAGATCAATTCATAGAATGCGGCATTCAACGCGTCCTTAGGTACGATTGCCAGATCAAAATAGGAGGTTCTTAGCCGAATTATCATGCTCAATGCATGTAGCAACTGTCCGAACCAAGTTGGCTTGGCTGTAACCTTGATAAATTGGTCGACATAAGGGCACTTTTCAAGCGTCGAGATGCACGTTGCAGAAGCGATCAACGTAATCTTGGCCTCGGGAAATATCTGGCGTAGCCGCCTCAATAGGGGCACGGCAACCACTGCATCGCCTATGTGCTCGATGAGGAATACGGCGATGCCATAAATGGCACTAGTGGGAGGCACTCTTTTCCGCCCAATAGACAAAGCACTACCTACAATGACACTTGGGAGCCAGTAGAGGCCCCAAAATCTGGCCTTGGCCTTGAATCTCTTGTAGCGTAGGGATCTATTCATTCAAGCTGGGCACTAAGCTATGTAGTGTCGAGTGAAATGGGAAGAGTGGCATCTTAAGCGAACTTCAAGTTTTAGCCTTGATCGTCCTATTGCTTACTAAACGCCCCACTTATGATGCCTGCGCCCCTTGCGAAGCAAGAACGCGTCCACCACTCCAGCCATGGATGCTTTGATCTGTGCAAGCGGATGGGCCTCGTTCAGGGCTGCGGCAACGGTTCTGAGCACAATGCTGGGAATGGTTTGGGTGAAAAGCCTGACCCCGAAATACTCCCGGGCTATGAAGATGCGGTTGCGCGTATCGTAGTAGCGCTTCCAGGGGGGGAGCCTCAACAAAATCATGTCGCGATGGAGCAGTCGTACTGTGTATCGGCTGGACTTCGGATGTTCGATAAGACTTTTTCCCGCCATGAAGATTTTAGCCCCAGCCCGCTTCGCTCTGTGGCAATACTCGACATCGTCCGCGGCGATGAAGAAGCCGGCATCCGGATATCCAATCCTCGATACCATCCGGCGGTGCGCCAGAAACCCCAGGAACGGCAAACACTCCACCTCAGATAGCGGAGACAGTTCAGCGACAAGCTCGATATTTTTGCGGGCCGGCGAAAGAATCGCCGTAACCCAGGACAGGTCTTGGCCACACACGGCGGCGGAACCGTAGATGTTGTTCGGGTCCTTGGCGACCAGCAGCAATTCCTTCAGCGCATCGGGATGGGGCTCGGCGTCATCGTCCATCATCCACACCCAATCGGGACCTGTGGCACAGGCTTCCTTGAGCCCCTCGGCAAATCCTCCAGCGCCACCAAGGTTCTCCGGCATACTGACCACGCTGATCCCCCGGCGTGCAGTGGCGTATTCGGCGAGCCACTCGGCGGTACCGTCGTCGGAGGCGTTGTCTACGACAATCACCCTGTCCGCGGGTAATTCCTGATCAACGAGGGCAAGAAGGCATTTTTTGAGCAGCGCGAGACGATTGAACGTCACCACCACCGCAAACACCGACGGCTGGCTGTCCAGTAAAGTCTCTGTCATGGACCGCAGCTTCTGAATGGCATGATCGATGGATCGCCCCTAGGTGATTCGCCCCTTTAGTCCGCGCCCGGCGGCCTGGATTTCTTCAAATCTGAGTTTTCGGCGGGCACTTAGGCTACTGTACCCGATTATCTTCATCAATTCCCTTGAGAAAGCTGCAGAAATCGAGCCGCTCTTCATTCATGCGCATCCTCTTTCTCTCCAAGCGCCGCTACATGAGCCACGACGTCATCGTCGACCGCTATGCGCGCATGTACGAATTCCCCTATCAACTGGCGCGCTGGGGCCATGCCGTGCTCGCCTGCTGCCTGAGCTACCGCTCGGCCGAAGAGGGCCATTGGCCGCATCCGTCCGCTCCCGGCAGCCTGGAATGGCGCTCCTGGAATCTGGGGCGGGCGGTGCTGCCCGGCCTGTTTCGGTTCCGGCACCAAGCGCTGGCTGCGGCCCGGGCTTTCAAGCCGGATCTGGTGCTTGGGGCGTCCGACATTCCCCACTGCGTCCTGGCGCGTCACCTGGCCCGGCAGTTGGATGTGCCATACGCGCTTGATCTTTACGACAACTTCGAGTCCTTTGGCCAGGCCAGGATTCCCGGCGCGGTAGCCGCCTTGCGTTGGGCGGCTCGCGGGGCGGCTTTCATCAGTTGCGTAAGCGAGCCGCTGACGGAGTTCGTTCGCTCCAGCTACGGGGCTGCCTGCCCGGTGGTAACGCTGGAAAGCACCGTGGACCGCAGCGTTTTCAAGCCGGCGGTGCGTTCGGCCAGCCGGGTCCGGCTGGGCTTGCCGCAGGAGGCCAAACTGGTCGGCACTGCAGGCTCGCTCTCGTCCGAAAAAGGGATCACGGTGCTGTACGAAGCCTTCCGCATCCTGGCGGCAAGGCGGCCGGATGTTCACTTGGTGGTGGCCGGCCCGGTCGAGGCCTCCACGCCCCCTCCCTCTGGCAGCAACGTGCAGGTGCTGGGGCTGCTGCCACACGCCGACGTGGCCACGCTGTTTTCCGCTCTGGATGTGGCGGTGATCTGCATCCGCGATACGCCATTCGGCCGCTTCTGCTTTCCGCAGAAAGCTTATGAAATGCTGGCCTGCCAGGTACCGGTGGTCGCGGCGGATATCGGCGCTATGAAAACCCTGCTGCAACCCTTTCCGGACTCCCTGTATCGGGCTGAGGACGCTTCCAGCCTTGCAGCGCAGCTGGAACGGCAGTTGTCACGGCCTACGGTGGCTGCCGTACCCATCAAGAGTTGGGAAGATCTGGGAGCGGAGCTGGAATTCGGACTGAGGCGGGCGCTCGCCGGAGCAGGCGCGTCCTAGAGCGTGCTCGGATTAATGGCGTACATACCGGCCCCTTCCTGCTTGCGGAAAAGGAGCCCTCGTAGATGGCTGCGCTGGCCCTCTACCCCAGCCTCTCTCCCTCAGGCGGGCCAGGGAAGTTGGTGCGGAACTACTGGAGTTTGTTCTAGAGCACTCGTAGCCAAGTAGCGTAGTCAGCCGCCACCCCACTCCAGTCATAGGCCGCCACAACGCGATCACGCAGCACCCTGGCTTCGGCTAACGCAGCCACCGGATTTTCCAACTTGCCTCGTATGGCGACAGCCAGCTCTAGGGCATCCCGGGACTCGACCACGGTGCTGCCGTCTCGTTCACCCAGCACATCCCGCACTCCGGCCACATTTCCGGCAACCACCGGGCAGCAGCAGCCGATGGCTTCCAGCAACGCCAGAGGCAAGCCCTCCTGGTCTCCGGAAGCAGCCTCCACGAAAGGCGCTACACACATGCTCGCCTGGCGAAGCAACCCGGCCACTTCCTGCTGCGGCACCGCACCGAGGAATTGCACTTTGCCGGCAACGCCCAAGATCCGCGCCTGCTGTTGCAGCGCCTCGAGTTCGGGGCCGAAGCCGGCCACGGTGAGCATTGCTTCCGGGTGAAGGGAAAGAACAGCTGGCATGGCCTGGATCAAGTGGCGCACGCCTTTCTTTTCCACTAGGCGGCCAACGAACAGTATTCGCCCCGCTGCGCGTTGCTCGCGGGAAGGCGCAAAGCGGCCAACCAGGTCCACTCCCATCGAGCGAACCCAGATGCGCTCTGCCGGCATTCCAGCTTTCGCCAACTCCTCGCGCATGGCGCTTCCCACCACAGAAAGGCCAGCCGCGCGGCGGCTCACCCAGCGCTTCAGCCGCAGCAAGGCCTTGCCACGGAAGCTGTAAACATCCGCGCCATGCGAAGTCACGGCGAAAGGAATTCCCCAGACGAGATTGGCCAGTGCCGCCACCACACCCTGCGGGATCAGCCAGTGGGCGTGGATCAGTTGCGGCCGCTGCCGCTTCACCATGCACCGTAGTGACCACAGCTGTCCAAGCAGGAAGCCCGGCACCAGCAGCCACTTCCACTTGTACAGCTTGAGATTGGTACCGATACCGCCGTCGTTCACCAGTGTTTCGAGGCGGCGCGGCGCGTAGCGATAGCGCACCACTTCGACTCCATCCATCACTTCACGCGACTGCGCTCCCGGCGCCGAAGGCACCAAGGCAACTACCTCAAACCAGGGCAGCAGGCGACGGCATAGCTCGTGGACGAAAGCGGGTTCGTGGTCCCCTACGTGTCGCGGGTAGGTGGAGGCAAGCACCAGCAGCTTTTTTCGGTCGGGAACCGCCTTTTCAGTCATTTCGCTTGTAGGTCAGCGCCGTGATCTGCTCGGAAATCAGGCCAATGAGAAAAACGATCACCGAGGCGCTGAACAGCAGCACGCTCATGTTGGTGAAGCGGTGCACCGTCAGGAAGCTGTAGATGTAGTTGACCAGTCCCAGCCAGAAAAAGCACGCCGCCGCCGGAAAGAACAGCTTCAGCGGCGAATACAGCGTGGCGATTTTGAAAATGATCAGCAGGAACCGCACCCCGTCCCGCAGCGGCCGGATATGGCTCTTGCCGATACGCTGGGCCACCGGGATCGGGAAATAGCTAAGCGGGTAGGCGCTGCGGAAAAACGCCATGGTGATGGTGGTGGGGTAGGAAAAGCCGTTCGGCAGCAGATACAGGAATTCGCGGAATTTATCAGCCCGGACGGCGCGGAATCCGGACGTCAGGTCCATCACCTTGAATCCCGTCATCCAGCTCGCGATGCGGTTGTAGAGCGTGTTGGCCACACCCCTACTGACGCCAGCCTGGTCCGACCAGGAGCGGCTGCCCACCACCATGTCGTATCCCCCGGTCAGGCGATCCAGCAGCGGCTGGATGCTGTCCGGGGAATGCTGGCCGTCGGCATCCATGAAGACCAGGATCTCGCCCCGGGCGGCACGCGCACCCCGCTTGATCGCGGCGCCGTTTCCCATCGAATAAGGCGAGGACAGGCACTGAACTCCATGTTCGCCGCAGATCCCCTTGGTACCGTCGGTCGAACCATCGTCGACCACGATGATTTCCGCGGACGGCTGGGCGGCGCGCAGCCGCGGCAGCAAGCCGCGCAGCGCCTCCGCTTCATTCTTGGCGGGCAGTATGATGCTGATCAAGCATTGCCTCTGTAAGTTTGTTTGACGTGTGAGTCAGGAGCCGCACCCCGCCGGACCGGCCGGGGGTGCAGCGGCATTGTACGGGCGGCGGTTGTGGAACCCCAGCGGGGGCGTTCGTTACGGAGCGATTGCGGACGATTGACGCTGCCAGCGGGGAAGTATAGGTTCCCTGCTGAACAAGATCGAACCATCCAGACCCCCAGCACGCCGTGGCCCTGAGTCCCAACGCAACCGTTTCCGGCCCGCCCCTCAGCGGCCTGGCCCGGCGCTTCGTCGCCAACCAGCTGCTGACCGAGGAGCAGGCCCGGGAGTCCCAGGCCAAGGCCCTGCGCAACGCCAAGCCCATTGTCTCGCAACTGATCGAGGACAAGCTGATCCCGGCCCCGCGCCTGGCCGAGTTCGCCAGTAATGAGTTTGGCACCCCCCTGCTCGATCTGGCCAGCATCGAACCCGATATCAACACGATTCGGGAGCTTGGTGAAAAGCTGATCCGGGCCCAGCACGCCCTGCCCCTGTACAAGCGCGGCCGCAAGCTCTACCTGGCCCTGTCCGATCCGACCAACCTGCAGGCCCTGGACGAGTTCAAGTTCGCCAGCGGTTTCGCCACCGAGGCGGTTCTGGTCGAGGAGGACAAGCTGGCCAAGGCGATCGAAGCCGCGGTCAATATCATCCAGTCCGGCAGCATCGGCGCCGGCGACTCCGATCTGGAGAACCTGAGCATCGAGGGTGGGGACGAGGCGGCCCCGGAAGAAAAAAACGCAGGCAGCGACGATGAAGATGCCCCCATCATCCGCTACGTCAACAAGGTGCTGATCGACGCCATCAACCGCGGCTGCTCGGATATCCATTTCGAGCCCTACGAAAAGAAATACCGCATCCGCTACCGCCTGGACGGCGAGCTGAAAGAAATCGCCTCGCCCCCGGTGCAGCTGGCCGGCCGCTTTGCCGCCCGCCTGAAAGTGATGTCGCGCCTCGACCTGGCCGAGCGCCGCGTGCCGCAGGACGGCCGCATCAAGCTGAAGCTGTCGGCCACCAAGTCGATCGACTTCCGCGTCAGCACCTGCCCCACCCTGTGGGGCGAAAAAGTGGTGATGCGTATCCTCGACTCCTCCAGCGCCATGCTGGGCATCGACGCCCTGGGTTACGAGCCGATCCAGAAAGACCATTACATGAAGGCCCTGGGCAAGCCGCAGGGCATGATCCTGGTCACCGGCCCCACCGGCTCGGGCAAGACCGTATCCCTGTACACCGGCATCAACATCCTCAATACCGAGGACTGCAACATCTCCACCGCCGAAGACCCGGCGGAAATCAACCTGCCCGGCATCAACCAGGTCAACGTCAACCCCAAGGTTGGCCTCACCTTTGCCGCCGCCCTCAAGGCCTTCCTGCGACAGGACCCGGACGTCATCATGGTCGGCGAAATCCGCGACCTGGAAACGGCCGAGATCGCCATCAAGGCCGCCCAGACCGGCCATCTGGTGCTCTCCACCCTGCACACCAACGACGCCCCGCAAACCCTGACCCGCCTGCTCAACATGGGCGTGCCGGCCTACAACGTCGCCTCCTGCGTCACCCTGATCATTGCCCAGCGCCTGGCGCGCAAGCTGTGCAAGGTGTGCAAGCAGCCGGACAAATCGGTACCGCGCGACGAATTGCTGCGCGAGGGCTTCAGCGCCGAGGACATCGACAGCCCCGATTTCGGCCTGTTCAAGGCCGTTGGCTGCGACCAGTGCAACAACGGCTACAAGGGCCGCACCGGCATTTACCAGGTAATGCCGGTGACCGACGCCATCTCCCGCATCATCATGGAAAACGGCAACGCCATCGAAATCGCCGACCAAGCGCGGCGCGAAGGGGTTTCCGACCTGCGGCGCTCGGCCCTGAAAAAGGTGCGCGACGGGCAGATCGACCTGACAGAAGCCAACCGCGTCACCACGGATTAGACTATTCTCGAAGAAACACACGCCGGGCACCGGAAGTCCGCGTAATCTTTAGGGAAAAGGGAAAGGGGAGCTGGACATGGCAGCAGCGACGGCAATCAAGGAATACCCGTTCATCTGGGAAGGGGTGGATCGCAAGGGCGCCCGCATCAAGGGCATCACTGAAGGCCCCAGCGAAAGCTACATCAAGACCCAGCTGCGCAAGCAGGGCATCAACCCGATCCGGGTGCGCCGGCAGTCCAGCCTGTTCGGCAAGCGCAAGAAGAAGATCACCGGGCAGGACATCGCCATCTTCAGCCGCCAGCTCGCCACCATGATGAGCGCCGGCGTGCCGCTGGTGCAGGCCATGGAAATCGTCGGCCGCGGTCATGCCAATCCCGCCATGGGCGAGATGATTCTCTCTATCAAGACCAACATCGAAGGCGGCTCCTCGCTGGCCGAAAGCCTGGCCAAGTTCCCACGCTACTTCGACGACCTGTTCGTCAACCTGGTCGACGCCGGCGAAAAATCAGGCGCCCTGGAAACCCTGCTGGAAAAGATCGCCACCTACAAGGAAAAATCCGAATCCTTGAAGAAAAAGGTGAAAAAAGCGCTGACCTACCCGGCCGCCGTGCTGGTGGTCGCCTTCATCGTCACCGGCATCCTGCTGGTCTTCGTGATTCCGCAGTTCCAGGAGCTGTTCAGGGGCTTCGGCGCCGATCTGCCGGCCTTCACCAAATGGGTCATCTCCCTGTCGGTCTTCGTGCAGGCGGACTGGTGGATCGTCCTGCTGTCCATCGTCGGCGGCTTCTTCGCCTATCGCGAGGCCCACATCCGCTCGCCCGCGTTCCGCCGCCTGGTCGATCGCCTGATGCT
>Ga0302310_10000726_pt1 | contig 29522 bp, 19 predicted proteins | sample III_Palsa_N1_2_FD_200451 | JGI IMG/M metagenome (GOLD analysis project Ga0302310, IMG submission 200451) | Peat permafrost microbial communities from Stordalen Mire near Abisko, Sweden - III_Palsa_N1_2 | ecosystem: Environmental > Terrestrial > Soil > Palsa > Peat permafrost | place: Sweden...
CAACAGACCGCAGCTCCTGCTGCTGGACGAACCCACCGCCTCGCTGGACCCGGCCGCGGCACAACTCATTCGCGAGAAGATCATGACGCTGGCCCAACGGGATGGCTACGGCATTTTATGGACCTCACACAATATGAGCGAGGTGGTGGCGATGTGCGATCGAGTGCTTTTCCTATCCCAAGGAAGGGCGCTGTTGGAGGGAGACCCGCGTCGCCTGCCGTCGGAGCACGGCGCGACGACTCTCGAAGATTTATTCATTCGCGTAGCACGCAAGCCCCTGGCTGAGCACCAGACGGTCGGTGCCAGCCTGTTGGGCGCCGTGCTGCTGTGGGACTTTTGCACCCGCATCATGCAAGGTGTGAGCACCGTCTTTCTCAAGGATGTCTGGTCGCGGAACCTTTTGAATTTATTCGCCTCACCGCTGACCATCTCGGAGGACATCACAGGCCTCGTGATCACCAGCATCATGACCAGCTTCATCGGAGTCATCGTCATGGTGATATTGGCCACGACGGTCTTCCACCTGCAGCTTTTTTCGTTGGGCCTACCCCTGGCCGGATTCCTGCTGGTGCTGCTCGTCTTCGGTATTACGCTCGGGATCTTTGGCAGTGCACCGGTACTGCGCTTTGGACCGGCCTCGGAATGGCTCATGTGGCCTCTGCCGGCATTGCTGTCGCCGTTTGCCGCGGTTTTTTATCCGCTGTCGACTCTGCCGCACTGGATGCAGGGGATTGCCTACGCCTTGCCCCCCTACTATGTTTTCGAAGGCATGCGCTTTTTGGTGGCGGGCCGCTCCTTTCCAGCAGCGCAACTGGCACAGGGCGCGCTACAGCGCGGAGGGCGCGGCGTAGCCGGTCATGTCTGAATGTCATCACGGTATAACCAACTGATGTTGGTGCAATTCCCGAGACGCGCTAAGGTATCTCCAGGGCACCGCGGTGTCGAACGAACCAGATTTAGCGAACTCCCTCGTCCCTTAATCCCCCCTCGTTCGACGCCGCGGATGCCCACCACCCCCCTCGCGCGAGGCTGGGTAAAAAACCGGGGCAATCGCGTGTAGCATTGCCCCATGGAACTAGACAACCCCATTTGGCACTCGCTGCTTGGACCCCTGAATAGGTTCGGCGAATCTCAGGGGGACACTCGCTGGTTTCCCAGCACCATTGCACCCTTTATCGCGGTGCCCACCGTCGACACCCTGCCGGCTCTGGACGCTGCGGCGGCGCGCGGCTGGCACGATCCCGCCTACTTCTTTGGTGTCATACCGCAGACGTTGCCTACGGGTTGGCATTTCTCGTCGAAGTCGAACGTTTTGCAATTGCTGCCGCCGCATGACGCGCCCAGCGACCCGCAATCCGCACACGACGACGGCATTCGCGAGCTGGGTCCCGGCGATCGGCCCGCCATGCTGGCGTTAACGCGCGTCGCCTTCGCCGTTTTCTTCCGCGAACGCACCGCGGAGTTGGGGCACTATTTCGGCATATTCTCGGAAGGGCACCTGATGGCCATGGCGGGGGAACGCATGGCCCTGCCGGGTTGGCAGGAAATCAGCGGCGTGTGTACCCACCCTCGCTTTACCGGCAAAGGCAGCGCCCGGCGCCTGATGCGCGCTCTTCTCGCCCGCCACCGCCAGCGCGGTGTTTCCACATTTCTGCATGTCAGCGAAGAGAACCACCAAGCCCGCCGGTTGTACGACTCCATGGGGTACGTACTGCGCGCCAGCATGCCCATGTGCAAGGTGGAGCGCGCCACGACTCCGGTCATCCCAACTAACCGCCCCGAGGACAGTCGCGCATGAAGGTTCACGAATTATTCGACTTGTCTGGCCGCACCGCCTTGGTCACCGGCGGCTCGCGTGGTTTGGGTCTGGCCATGGCCACCGCCCTCGCTGAAATGGGCGCGAGAGTCGCCATCACCGCAAGAAAAGTCGATGAGCTAGCAGAAGCCCAGGAACAATTGCGCGCCGAAGGACACGAGGTGCTCACGCTTACGAGCGATCTCAGTAAGCCCGAGACCATAAAGCCCTTGGTGGAAGGAGTGGCGGCGGCGCTCGGCCCCATTGATGTTCTGGTGAACAATGCCGGCACCAGTTGGGGCGCACCGGCCGAAGACTATCCTCTCGAAGCCTGGCGGAAGGTCATTGATCTCAATCTGACAGGCACCTGGGAGCTCACGCGGCAGGTGGCTACGGCGTGTATGATCCCGCGACGTTACGGGCGCGTTATCAATATCGCCTCTATAGCAGCATTGCGCGGCTCCACCAGCGACTTCAAGGCGGTCGCATACAACGCCAGCAAAGGCGGGCTGGTCGCGCTGACCAAGGCACTCGCGGGCGAATGGGGTACTTACGGCATCGCCGTGAACGCCATCTGCCCCGGCTTCATTCCTTCCAAGATGAGCCAGGCTGTCCTCAAGAGTATTGGCGAGGCCGTCATCGAAGCGACGCCGCTGCATCAGCTCGGCACCGATGATGACATGAAGGGCATTGTGGTACTCCTGGCAGGCGCGGCGGCACGGCATATCACGGGACAGATTTTCAGCGTTGACGGCGGCATTACGGCGGTGTGATGTGACGTCCACTTCCATACCGCTGCGGGTCATCCCGCCGCTGACCAGCACCGCGCTCATCATGGTGGGCTCCGGCGTGTTGGGATCGCTGCTGCCATTGCGTTTTTCCGCGATGGGCTATTCGCCGGGCGTCATCGGGTTGTTCGCCACCGCGGAAGCCTTGGGCTTTCTCGTGGGATGTCTCTATGCCCACAAAATCATTGCGCCGGTGGGCCTAGAACGCGCCTATGCGACCTTTGCCGGCATGAAGGCCGTCGCCGTTCTGGGACTGCACTTTGCCGGGGGCGCGCCAGCTATCGTGCCTTTGAGGTTTCTCATCGGCCTGAATGCGGCCGGCCTCGCCATCGTCGTAGAGAGCTGGCTGAACGCCTTGGTACCTAACGAGCAGCGCGGCCGGGTATTGACGATTTACGTGTTGGTCTACGGCCTTTTCTTTGGTGCGGGTCAATTGCTGGGCCAAAAACTCAATGTGCTCGGCCCGGAGATGCTCATCATGTCGGGCATCGCCACCACGTTGGCGCTGGTACCCATGGTCGCCATCGACGTGCGTGCGCCCGTACTGCCGCACGCCGTCCATTTGGAAATCCTAAAGGCCATGCGCACCTCGCCGGTCAGCGTGTTGGCCTGTCTATTGAATGGCTTGATACTCACCGCCTTCACCACGGTGGGGCCTCTGTTCAGCGAACGCATCGGCTTCGATCAACAGCACATCGTCGTGCTCATGGCCTGTGTGTCTCTGGGAGGCCTTTTCCTGCAATGGCCCATCGGCTATTTCTCGGACAAGGTCGACCGACGCTATGCCCTGGTGGGCATGGGAGGATGCATCCTTGCTGTCGCCACCGGCTTGATCTTCGTCAACGACCAGACACCATTTTTGTTGTTGGCGGTGGCTTTCGCCATATTCGGCGGCTGTGGCGAGAGCCTGTATGCCGTCGGCGTGGCGCATGCGAACGATCGAGCGGCCACCTCGGACTACGTGGCGCTGTCGTCCACGCTGCTGTTCGTGTGGGCGTTGGGTGCGTCCATCGGTCCGACCACGGGTACCTATGCCATTCAGCTCACCACCCCGCGCGCGTTCTTCGTGTACGTCATCGCGCTCACGCTGGCATTTACGCTGTTTACGATGTGGCGCCTGTACCGCAAGCGTTTTGGCCGCAGCGCCCCGGGCCGCGAAGAGTTCTTGGCTTACCCGCAGACCTCGCCGGAAATATATGCCTGGCTGCCCTACCATCGCGAGCCGTCGGGGACGACGCAGCCCATCGCCGTCAATGGCAAGGAGTCCGTCGATATCAATGCAGCTGCCGGTGTCAACGCAGCTGCCGGTGTCAACGCAGCTGCCGGTGTCAACGCAGCCGGCGCTGCCAACGCGGCTGCCGGTGCCAACGTAACCGCCGGCGAGACGCGATCGTGAACGCGCGCCGCTGGTGGGCCCTAGCGGCAGCAGCGTGGGGACTGAGCATCGCCTCGGCGAGCGCCGACAGCGACGTTCCGCATCATCTGGTCCATATCGACGGCAAAGGGCCGCGAACGGCGGTGTTCGAAGCGGGATTCGGCGATACCTTGGAGATCTGCCAAACGATTCAACCCCGAGTGGCGGCAAAATGCGCGCGTACCTTCTCCTACAACAGAGCAGGGTATCTCGACAGTGACCCCGCGGGTGACGCGCGCGACGCTGCCCACATCGTGGGCGAGCTACGCGGTGAACTCAAGCAACGCAATGTGAATCCGCCGTACGTGCTGGTCGGCCATTCCTTGGGCGGCCTTTATATGCAGTACTTCGCCCGCAACTAGCCTTCTGAAGTGGCGGGCTTGGTGCTCATCGATTCCACGCACTGGCAGCAGGGACTCAAGGTCGATCATACGGCCAATACTCCCTATCAGTCGCGCACGGCGGTGAGCCTGCAAGATGCGATCGCGGCGGACTATCCCAGCGCGACTCACGTATATATCGAACAATGCTGCGGCCGCCGCATCGGCACCCCAGTGTTGATCCGACAAGTTGTTCGCCAAAGCCAGTCCCGTGAAAACTTTACCACGCGACAAGGGCTGTGGCAGGCCCACCGGAAAAACTTAGCCGCCAAGCTGGCGCGTAACCTCGGCCGCCCCCAATTCACGGCACTCGCCGGCATTCTGACCTGCCCACAGGGGACTGTAATCACCGCTGCCCCGCTCTTCCGCCTTCTTGCGCAGCGGCGCCACGGCCGCGGTAGCCAATGGAAAGGCCGGCGGCAATTCGCTCAGCGCGCCGAGTTCTGTCATAAGCCGATTCACGATTCCTCGTGCCGGCCGTCCCGAGAACAGATTCGTCAATGCAGTATGGCGTGCGCGATCGCTCTTCAGCACGGCTCGATGGACGGAACTCGTCGTGGCCTCAGGGCACAATAGGTAGGCCGTCCCGACCTGTACACCCATCGCCCCCAACGCCATCGCGGCCGCAACGCCCGCCGTCGTCGCGATGCCGCCCGCGGCGATCACCGGCGTCTTCACCGCGCGCACCATCTGCGGCAGCAACGCAAAGGTACCCATCTGCACGGTCAGATCCTGCGATAGGAAATGCCCTCGATGGCCCCCTGCCTCCAGACCCTGAGCGATGATGGCATCGACGCCGCGCGACTCCAGCCACTGCGCCTCCTCGATGGTGGTTGCGGATGCGAGCACCTTCGACCCCAGGGCTCGAACCCGAGCCATGAGTTCCGGCGACGGCAATCCAAAATGGAAGCTGACCACCGCGGGCCGACACTCATCGAGCACATCGGCAGCACCCTGATCGAAGGGCGTTCGCCCCGGACCCGAAGGTATGGACTCGATGTTCAAACCCAATTCCCCATAGTACGGCGCCAGCGCCTGTCTCCACGACGACTCCCGTGCTGCATCGACGACGGGCGGCGTATGGCAGAAGAAATTCACATTGAACGGCTTCGACGTCAGCGCAGCCAACGTCGCCAACTCCTTGCGGAGCGCGTCGGGCGCCAGCATGGCGGCCGGCAGCGAGCCCAACCCACCGGCATTGGAAACGGTCGCGGCCAGCGCACTGCCTTGAACTCCAGCCATGGGCGCCTGGATGATGGGCAGTTCAATCCCGAGCAGCGATTGCAGTGACATCATGCATTTAGCCCTGCCGAACGAACGGCGGCTGACGAATTCGGATTAGCGCAATTCTCGGCGACTCGGCCGCGCTCATCAAGCGATATCCCGAGCCGCCGTGATCGGCACGGGGAATCAGTGTGGATAACGTCAGTGGACCCGACTGCCCAGAGGTTCCACCCCCATGCCGTTTCAGAAGCGCCAGATCACGCCTATGGACAGGAGATCCGGATCTCCGCCGCCGGCATTGATTCGCTCATACTCCCCGCGAACCAGGAGCGGCCCCCACTTACCCTGCACCCCGGCGCCGTAAGCCAAATTGGTGCTCCAATGATCTTGTTCAACGGTGACGGGAGCACAATCGAAGTAAGCCGGGCAAGTAGGGGGACCGTAGGTTACTCGCACGTCGGTGCGCAGTCGCGCGGCACCCAGTTTTCCATAGACGTCTACATACGAGCTGGAAAGCGGTAGGTAGCCGACAGCGAACAAGGCAGCGGCCTTCTGACTCGAGTGTTCTGCGAAGTAGCCGATAAAGCTATTGGGCTGCGGGCCGCTAGTCTGGCCGAAATCGATGTATGCAGCCTCCAAGCCCAGATAGGGGAGCGGCCTCACGCCGGCGAGTGCCGACCATCCGACGAAACTTCTACTAAACCTCCAGTCAACGCAGCAGACATCGCCTTCGCTTCTCACATGCGATAGGCCAAAGGAACCGCCGAGATACAGTACCGCAGAATCTTCCGCGAATACCCATGTACTGATCATCCCAAGCACATGGAGTATCGCGGCGCGAAGCGCCGTCCGACCGATGTTTGCCATGACTGTAGCCCTCCGTAGCTAAGTTAAGCGAATCCGTTCCGGGCTCCAGAGGAATGTATACCCGAGTCCCACTCGAATCTGTTGTGGAATTGTAAACGCGCCGCCGACGTCGGCGGGCCGGCCTCGCGTACCTAGGCCCGCGCTTGGGCCACCGCAGCGGGCTTTCGGGGGATAGTCTGAGAGCGCATGGCCCGATGAATAGCCACGGCGATGTCATGCTGCGTACAGGGCTTGGCCAGTTTCAGCAATCCCATAGCCGCCGGCTCACTGGGCAACTCGGCGTAGCCGGTGGCGAGAATAATGGGCAGACCCGGGTATCGCTCCTGAATCCGCGCGGCCAGCTGTAATCCCGTCATCACCGGCATGGCGTGATCCGTAATGACCAGGTCGATTTCCAGGCCGGACTCCAACTTGCTCAGGGCTTCCTCAGCGGAATGCGCCTCGATGGACTCGTGACCTAAATCATCGACCATGGCAGAAGTCCCGATCATGACCAATTGATCGTCGTCCACGATGAGCACCTTGCAGGGCGCAGTGGTCGGCGAGGCTTCGGTGGTTTGCTGCAGCCGACTGACCGACACCGCCGACGTCGTCGCCCGCGGCAGCCACAATTCGATGGTGGTCCCCACCTTGGGCGCGCTGCGAATTTGCAGAAGGCCGCCGGACTGCGCCGCCAATCCGTGGACCATGGAAAGTCCCAACCCGGTGCCCTTGCCGGGCCCCTTGGTCGTGAAAAACGGTTCCGTGGCCTTGGCGAGGGTCGCGTCGTCCATGCCGATACCCGTGTCGACGATGGTAATGCGGACGTACTCGCCCGCGGTCAACGGCTGACCAGGCCGAGGCTTGCCGTGACTCTCCGCAGTCGCCGCAATGGATAATTTCCCGCCCACCTGCATGGCATCGCGCGCATTCAACGCCAAATTGAGGAGTGCCAGCTCCAGTTGGTTGGCGTCTGCCAGTATCGGCGGCAAGGAAATGGGGAAATCCAAGGTCAATTCGATGCCCAGCCCCAGGGCCCGCTTGAGGAGATCCACCATGCCGCTGACCAACTGACCCAGGTCCACCGACTCCGGCTTCAGTTCCTGGCGGCGCGAGAAGGCCAACAGGCGCTGAGTCAACGCAGCGCCGCGCTGCGCGCCTTGAACCGCATTCTGTACCAGCCGGCGGTTGTGCTGGTCGTCCGGCGGCAAGCGCTTCTCGAGCAACGTCAGACTTCCCAGCACAGCCATCAAGAGATTATTGAAGTCATGGGCGACTCCGCCCGTGAGCTGCCCGATGGTGTCCATTTTCTGAGCCTCGAACAGCTGCGCCAGCGCGGTCTCGCGCTCGCGCGTGCGATCCTCGATGCGCTGTTCCAGCTCTTCGTTGAAGCGCTGCAGCTCGGCCGTGCGCTCCGCCACCCGCTGTTCCAGCTCTGCATTGAAGCGCTCCAGCTGGCGCGTCTTGCGATACAAGTCCACGAACACCTTGACCTTGGCACGCAGCAGCTCCGGCACCACCGGCACCGGCACATAGTCCACGCCGCCGAGCTGATAGCCGCGCAGCTGATCGGGCTTGGTCATCATCACCGCGGACACGAAGATGATGGCGGTGGTCTCGAAGCGCGGATGCTGGCGAATCATGGTCGCGAGTTCGAAGCCGTCGAGATCCGGCATGCACACATCGATGAGAATGAGTGCGATTTCATTCCTCAGCAACACCTCGAAGGCCTGCGTTGCCGAGCACGCGGTGAGAAGATTCTCGCCGATCTCCTCCAAGACGGCCTGATGGCTCAACAGCTTTGCCTGGCTATCGTCCACCAACAGAATATTGACCTTGTCGTCACCGCTCATGGACATTCCTCAGCGATGCAGCCACATGCGTAGGGCCGACAGCAATTGTTCGACGTTGACGGGCTTGGCAAGATAATCCGAGGCACCCGCTTCCAGGCATTTCTCGCGGTCGCCCTTCATGGCTTTCGCCGTCAATGCCAGAATGGGGAGGCGGCGCATTCCCGGCTTGGCGCGAATGACTTGAATGGTTTCGTAGCCGTCCATGCCCGGCATCATGATGTCCATGAGCACGATGGCCACATCGGAGCGTGATTCCAGCACCGCGATCGCCTCGCTGCCCGTCGTCGCCGTCAGCACCTCCATGCCGCGCCGCTCCAGGACGCTCGACAACGCGAAAATATTGCGCGCGTCGTCATCCACCAGCAGCACGGTGCGGCGCATGAGATCTTCGTCGGAACTGTGCAGCCGCTGCAGCATGCGCTGCTTCGATTGCGGCAAATCCGCCACCACCCGATGCAGGAACAACGCCGTCTCGTCCAGCAATCGTTCCGGGGACTCCACGCCCTTCACCACCACGCTGCGCGCCATGGTGTGCAGCTTCGCATCCTCGTCGGCTGATAGCTCCCGGCCGGTGAATACCACCACGGGCACATCGCACAGCGCCGCATCGTCGCGAATCTGCTCCAGCACCTCGAATCCCGACATGTCCGGCAGCTTCAAGTCCAACACCACGCAGTCCACCGGCTCCTCGCGCAGCATCGCCAACGCGGCCGCACCGGTGTCCGCTGCCATAATTTCAATATCCTCGTGACTCAACAGCTCGGACACGCCTTTGCGCTCCGCCTCGTTGTCCTCCACCAGAAGCAGGCGCTTGCGGCGCGGGGCAGCGTAACCCTTGATGCGCGCGAAAGCACCCTCCAGGCCCTCCGGCGTCGCCGGCTTGTGCAGGAACGAAAAGGCGCCGCGCGCGAGGCCGTGGTGCCGATCCTCGTCGAGCGTCACGATTTGCACGGGGATGTGCCGGGTGGACGGATCCTGCTTGAGCTGGCTCAGCACGGTCCAGCCCAGCATGTCCGGCAGGAAGATATCCAGCGAAATAGCCGTTGGATAGTGAGTACGCGCCAACACCAGCGCCTCAGCGCCGCGATGCGCGACCAGCACCTTGAACCCTTCATCGCGCGCTGCGGACATCATGATGCGCGCGTAGTGCGGATCGTCCTCCACGATGAGCACACAGCTGTCGCCGCTCACGATGTCATCGCGATCGTCGATAATGGGCTCAGGCGAGCGCTCGCCGGTACGCACGGCTGGCGGTGCAATTGCCACAGGTTCATCCCGAGCCACCGTGACCTTCGGGGTAGCGCTGCCAGAGTAGGTGGTAGGCAGGTAGAGCGTAAACACGCTGCCGATGCCCGGCGTGCTGCGCAGCTGAATTTCGCCGCCTAGCAGGTTCGCCAGTTCGCGGCTGATGGCCAACCCCAATCCCGTGCCGCCGTACTTGCGGCTGGTGCCGGCGTCGGCCTGCTGGAAAGCCTCGAAAATAATGCGCTGTTTCTCCGGCGGAATGCCGATGCCCGTGTCAGTCACCTCGAAGGCCACCACGGAAGGCGCCAGCCGCAGTGTCGGATGGTCCGAATTCCAGCCGGACATCGCGCGCGTCACCGCAAGCTTGACGCCGCCTTCGGCCGTGAACTTGAAGGCGTTCGACAGCAAGTTCTTGAGCACCTGCTGCAGGCGCTTCGAATCGGTGACGAGGCTCCGATCCAAATTGGGTGCGATGGCCACGTCGAACGACAGGCGCCGGTTCTCCGCTTCGTGTCGGAACGGCCGCGCGATCATTTCCAGGAGGTTGCTGAAGTACACTTCCTCTGCATCCACCGACACCGTACCCGACTCGATCTTCGAGAGGTCCAAGATATCGCTGATGAGATTCAAGAGGTCGGTTCCCGCGCCATGAATGGTGCGTGCGAATTCCACCTGCTTGCCGGAGAGGTTGCCGTCGGGATTTTCGGTCAGCTGCTGACCCAGGATGAGAATACTGTTGAGCGGCGTACGCAATTCATGCGACATGTTCGCGAGGAATTCGGACTTGTACTTCGAGGTCAGCGCGAGTTCGGTGGCCTTCTCTTCCACCGCGCGGCGCGCTTGTTCGATTTCCTGGTTTTTGGCTTCCACTTCGACGTTGCGGTCGGCCAGCTGTTGCGCCTTCTGCTCCAGCTGCTCGTTGGTCTGCTGCAACTCGCGCTGCTGCGTCTGCAACTCGGTGGCGAGCTGCTGCGACTGCTTGAGCAGACCTTCGGTCTGCATGGTGGCTTCGATGGAATTCAGCACAATGCCGATGGAATTGGTCAATTGGTCCAGAAAGGACATTTGCAATTCCGTGAAGGCGCCCAGCGAGGCCAGTTCGATGACGGCCTTCACCTGACCTTCGAACAGCACCGGCAGCACCACGATGTGACGCGGCGGGGCGCGGAACAATCCTGAGGTGATGGGTATCACGTTGGAGGGCATGTCGGTGATCAGCACGCGGCGCGCCACCAACGCGCACTGGCCGATGAGTCCCTCGCCCGCGCGCAAACGCTCGGCGTATCCATTGACCGGGCCGTCCGCGTAGGCCGACAGCAAACGCAGGCCGCTGTCCGCGCTGTCGCCCTCGACTTGATAAATGACGCCGTGCTGAGCTTCGACCAGGGGCGCCAACTCGGTGAGCAGCATGCGTCCCACCGTGGAGAGGTCGCGCTGACCCTGCAACATATTGGTGAAGCGCGCCAAGTTGGTTTTCAGCCAGTCCTGCTCGGTATTGCGATCCGTGGTCAGACGCAGGTTGCCGATCATGGTGTTGATGTTGTCTTTGAGCTCGGCGACTTCGCCGCGGGCTTCCACCTGCACCGAGCGGGTCAAGTCACCCTTGGTCACGGCGGTGGCCACCTCGGCGATGGCGCGCACCTGGGTCGTGAGGTTGGCGGCCAACAGGTTCACGTTGCCGGTCAAATCCTTCCAGGTACCGGCGGCGCCCGGCACGTTGGCCTGGCCGCCGAGACGGCCTTCGACACCGACTTCGCGGGCCACGGTGGTCACCTGGTCGGCGAAGGTGGCGAGCGTGTCGGTCATGTTGTTAATGGTTTCGGCCAGTGCCGCCACCTCGCCCTTGGAAGCGACGGTGAGATTCTGTTTCAAATCGCCGTCGGCCACGGCGGTCACCACCTTGACGATGCCGCGCACCTGTTCGGTGAGGTTGGCGGCCATGACGTTCACCGTGTCGGTGAGATCTTTCCAGGTGCCGGCGACGCCGGGGACCTGTGCTTGGCCGCCGAGGCGGCCTTCGGTGCCGACCTCGCGCGCGACGCGCGTCACTTCGCCGGCGAAGCCGTTCAATTGGTCCACCATGGTGTTGATGGTGTTCTTGAGCTCGAGAATTTCGCCCTTCACGTCCACCGTGATCTTGCGCGACAAGTCGCCGCGCGCCACGGCGGTGGTCACTTCGGCGATGTTGCGCACCTGGGTGGTGAGGTTGGCGGCGAGGAGATTCACGTTGTCGGTGAGATCCTTCCAGGTACCGGCCACGCCCGGCACCACGGCCTGGCCGCCCAAGCGACCGTCGGTACCGACCTCGCGGGCCACGCGCGTCACTTCGCCGGCGAAGGAGCGCAGCTGATCCACCATGGTGTTGAGGGTTTCCTTGAGCAGCAGGATTTCGCCGCGCACGTCCACGGTGATCTTGCGCGACAAGTCGCCGGTCGCGATGGCGGTGGCCACCTCGGCGATGTTGCGCACCTGCGCCGTCAAGTTGCCGGCCATGGAATTCACGTTGTCGGTGAGATCCTTCCAGGTCCCGGCCACGCCAGGCACCTGCGCCTGACCGCCGAGCTTGCCTTCGGTCCCCACTTCGCGCGCCACGCGCGTCACTTCGCCGGCGAAAGCGTTCAGCTGGTCCACCATGGTGTTGATGGTGTTCTTGAGCTCGAGGATTTCGCCCTTCACGTCCACCGTGATCTTGCGCGACAGGTCGCCGCGCGCCACGGCCGTGGTCACCTCGGCGATGTTGCGCACCTGGCCCGTGAGGTTCGAGGCCATGGAGTTGACGTTCTCGGTCAAGTCCTTCCAGGTACCCGCCACGCCGGGCACGTTGGCCTGGCCGCCCAGTTTACCTTCGGTGCCGACTTCGCGCGCCACGCGCGTCACTTCGGAGGCGAAACGGTTCAGCTGGTCCACCATGGTGTTCAAGGTTTCTTTCAGCTGTAGAATTTCGCCGCGCACGTCCACCGTGATCTTGCGCGACAAATCGCCGTTCGCGATGGCGGTGGACACCTCGGCGATGTTGCGCACCTGCGCGGTCAAGTTGCCCGCCATCGAATTCACGGAGTCAGTGAGATCCTTCCAGGTGCCGGCGACACCGGGCACCTGCGCCTGACCGCCCAGGCGGCCCTCGGTGCCTACTTCGCGCGCCACGCGGGTCACTTCGCCGGCGAAGGAGCGCAGCTGATCCACCATGGTGTTCAACGTTTCCTTGAGCAGCAGAATTTCGCCGGACACCGTCACGGTGATTTTCTTGGACAAGTCTCCCTGCGCCACGGCGGTAGCCACCTCGGCGATGTTGCGCACCTGGCCGGTGAGGTTCGAGGCCATGGAATTCACCGAGTCGGTGAGATCCTTCCAGGTACCGGCCACACCCTTCAATTGCGCCTGACCGCCGAGCTTGCCTTCGGTACCGACTTCGCGCGCCACACGGGTGACTTCGCCGGCGAAGGCGTTCAGCTGGTCCACCATGGTGTTGATGGTGTCCTTGAGCTCGAGGATTTCGCCTTTCACGTCGACGGTGATCTTCTTGGACAAGTCGCCGTTGGCGACGGCCGTCGTGACCTCGGCGATGTTGCGTACCTGGCCGGTGAGGTTCGAGGCCATGGAATTGACGTTCTCGGTGAGATCTTTCCAGGTGCCGGCGACGCCGCGGACGTTGGCCTGACCGCCGAGGCGCCCTTCCGTGCCGACCTCGCGGGCCACGCGGGTGACCTCGGAGGCGAAGGCGTTCAACTGGTCCACCATGGTATTGATGGTTTCTTTGAGTTCGAGAATTTCGCCAGACACCGTCACGGTGATTTTTTTGGCGAGGTTGCCGCTGGCGATGGCGGTGGACACTTCGGCAATGTTGCGCACCTGCGCCGTGAGGTTCGACGCCATGGAGTTCACGTTGTCGGTGAGATCTTTCCAGGTGCCGGCGACGCCGGGCACTTGTGCCTGGCCGCCCAAGCGGCCTTCGGTGCCGACCTCGCGGGCGACGCGGGTGACTTCGCCGGCGAAGGCGTTCAACTGGTCCACCATGGTGTTCATGGTTTGCTTGAGTTCAAGAATTTCGCCGGACACATCCACGGTGATCTTGCGTGACAAGTCGCCGCGGGCCACAGCCGTGGTCACCTGGGCGATGTTGCGCACCTGGGCGGTGAGATTGCCGCACATGGCGTTCACGGAGTCGGTGAGATCCTTCCAGGTGCCGGCGACGCCGGGCACGAGGGCCTGGCCGCCGAGCTTGCCTTCGGTACCGACTTCGCGGGCCACGCGGGTCACTTCGGAGGCGAAGGAGCGCAGCTGGTCCACCATGGTGTTGATGGCTTCTTTCAACTGCAGAATTTCGCCGCGCACGTCGACGGTGATTTTCTTGGACAAGTCGCCGTTCGCGACGGCGATGGTGACCTCGGCGATGTTGCGCACCTGGGCGGTGAGATTCGACGCCATGGAGTTCACGCTTTCGGTGAGGTCCTTCCAGACGCCGGTCACTTCGCGCACCTGGGCCTGGCCCCCGAGCTTACCGTCGGTGCCGACCTCGCGCGCGACGCGCGTCACTTCGGAGGTGAACACCGAGAGCTGCTTGATCATGGTGTTGACGATGTTGGCGGAGCGCAGGAACTCGCCCTTGAGCGCGCGCCCTTCGACATCGAGGGGCACAGTTTGCAAGAGATCGCCGCGGGCCACGGCGGTCACGGTGCGGGTCACCGCGGTCGTGGGCCAGAGCAGATCGTCGATCAAGTCATTGACCGAGCCTTCCATGTCGGCCCAGGCGCCGTCGGACAGTCCGAAGCGCACACGGGTGCGGGTTTTTCCCTGGCGGCCCACGACTTCGCCCACGTGCTCCAACTGTTGAGCAATGCGCTCGTTGGCGGAGACGATAGTGTTGAAAGTGTCACAAATCTTGCCGGCAACGCCGGTATGCGAGCCCGCCAGACGTACGGAAAAATCGCCCGTTTGCATGGCATTCAGCGCCACCAGCAATTCACGCAAATCGAGATCGGCCGGCGCACCGCCATTCAATGCGCTCTTGCCATGCCCGTTGGTCTTGACCCGGGCCGCCCCGTTAGCCTTCGCCCGGGCCGCTACGCCGCCGCTGCTTTTAGTCTTGGCGACGACGCTCGACTTCGATTCCATTGCAGTTCTCCATGCCTAACCTTAAGAAACACAACGGGGGGCGGCAGCGACGCTTAGTGAACTAGCGGGACGATATTTATAAGTTACGTTGCTGCGTGTAAAAGAGACGTTGCGTATGCGCTGGTGCGCTCGGTATGCACAAATCTTGGCAAACGGTTTGTTAAAAGTCCAATGAAGACGCGGCTACTCTTCGCGCTTGGTAAAAATTACAATTTTCCACCGCACTTGTCGCCGGGTGACGACGGAATTGTTTACATTAATAGCTTCTTGGTGGCGCGCCACATGCGAAAGCCCCCGAGAAAGGCGAAATCATTGCTGCCCAGACGCGCGCTGTCCGGCACGGTTTTCAATTTGCGGGCGTTACCGCCGCCCAGCACCACGTAATCCGCCTCCAGAGCCTTACGCAATTGCGTCACGACGTCGTCGACGCTGCGCTCCCATTTCCGAGGACCTCGGATGCGTCGTCCTTTATCTCCGACGTAGTCCTCGAAGGTCTTTCCCTTTTTGTACGGCATGTGGCCAAGTTCCATGCTGGCGACCACGCCATCCACGATCATGGCCGAACCCAAGCCCGTCCCCAGCCCGAGGAACAGCATGCGCCCACCCTCGTAGCTGCCTATGGCCTGCATGGCCGCATCATTGATGATGTGGGTGGGCCGCCCAAAGGCCTGATGAAAATTGAAGCCCACCCAGCCTCGGCCCAGATTATGGGGCTCCGCGACGATCTTGCCGTGAATGACCACACCGGGGTACCCCACGGATACCACGTCGTACTCCCAATCGCCGGCGATCTCGTGCACACCGGCCACCATTTGCTTGGCGGTCATGGTGGGTCCCGACTCGAACTGTCGAAGGGTGCGGCCGTTGGACAAACGCATCTTCACGTGGCTGCCGCCGACGTCGATGGCTAGGACTCGTGGATTCTTGTTGGATTTCATAGCGCAAACATACCGCATTGTTCAGCGGCGTGTCTTTCATCGCGCGACCGATGATCGCCCTTTGAGCGCGGCCGCCAACGCCGCGGCGGCGGCGCTTTGCGTGGCGCGGTTACGGCAGGCCCACATGTCCTTCATATCGGTAAAGGGCCGCTTCCCGACCCGCACTTCGCGTTCCACCTCTTCGTCCCAATGGCAATGAATCATGAGATATCGGGTAAAGGAGGGCGAGCGCCAACCGAGATTGGCTTCATCGGTATCGTTGAGCCAGTAAGGGCCGCCGGATGCCGGCCGCAGGGCACGTTCCACCAGGCTGTCGGGCACCTCGTTCTCATGAAGAAAATCTCGCACGGCCGCCGTATCGGCCTGCCTCGCACCTTGGATGCCGATGAGTCCGCCCCCGTCCGTACCCCGTTGCTCGGCCGCTACGTACACGAGGAAACACACATCGACGCAGCGGCCGGTGAGCGGACCGACGCTTACCTCAGTGTGCAGCGCCTTGACGAGCCGTCCGATTTTCATCGCTTCAGCGGCATCGCCGGCACCGGAGGCGAGAATCAGTCGATCTTGCGATAAAAAGCGCTGAGGGTCGTCAGCGAGTCTCTGCAGCAAGCGATCGTAATCGCCTGGCTCGATGTTGCCGGACATCACGAGAGCGCCCACCGGCCCGGTGTACCGGCCGGTGAAGGCGTCGTGATCCATATAAAAAAAGTCGGCCCCATGTGACATAAGCGGTGCGCACGCAGCCCAAAAACAACACATTGCGGCGCGCCATTTGTCGCCGATTGGCGAACTCATTGGAATGTCATTTGACGATAAGTTCTCGCGACTTTGTTGCGTGACGTGGTTAACGCCATGCCCCCCGCTCCCAGCTTAACTTTGTTCTCCGCCGACACAACATATTGGCGATTCGTTCAAATCTGGGCAGGGATATTCATGCATATAAATTTTCGCGCGCTCGCGCTCCCCGTCCTCATGCTCGCCATGTTCAGTGGCTGCGAATATACCTCTTCTTCGGGCAGTGATTCCGGCGAGCCCTCAACGTCCTCTGGAAAGACCGGCACGGGGTCCACCGGCACGACGAGCCCACCGGGATTCAGCGGCGCCGGAAGCATCTCCGGTGCGGACGATTCGGTGGTGGCCACCCCCTCCACCAGCAACCTGGCTGTCGTCGTCGGCGCTACCCAGACTCTCAGCATTACCTTTGCCTCCAGCGACGGACTGACCATGACGGGCTTCGGGGTGTCGGGCACGCTGGGCACCTCTCTTCCCGCCGGATGGTCCGGTCCCACGAATTTCGTCTGTGCCGCAGTGAACACCGGTAGCGGCTGCGTGCTGAACTTGGCCTATGCGCCGACCGCGGTCGGCAGCGGCACCCTGACGGTCACGTACGTGGAGGTGGATAACGCGGGCATAGCGCGCACGCCTGTGTCGCTGACCGTGGCTTACGTGGCCACGGCGAATAACAACGTGGTGTCGAGCACCGCGCCGACAGGACAGGTGGTGGGCAAAGTCGGTGGCGGGGCGCAGTCCGTCAGCGTCGACTTTTTCACCGACGATGGCAATCCCGCCACGAATCTCTCAGTGACCAGCGACCTTACTGCACTGCCGGCCGGGTGGAGTTCGGCGACACCCAGTCTCGCCTGTGCCATCGTGAGTACCGGCAACGGTTGTTTGCTGACAATGACCTTCGCACCGGCGTCGTCGGTGTCGGGCACGCTGACTTTAAATTACAGTTATACCGACGAAGCCGGCGAATCCAAGACCGGCGTCGTGACCATTCCTTATTTCACGACGACGGCCAATGACGTCATCGCCACCACTTCGCCCCTAGGCCAGATCACCGCGGTGGAAAAGACCGGCGGCCGGACGGTGCCCATCACATTCACCACCAACAACGGTGAGGCGGCCGCCAATCTCTCGGTCAGCTCGAGCCTGAAATCGCTTCCCGCGGGTTGGAGCGCCGGCGCGAGCACCTTGTCCTGCGCCAGTGTCAGTACCGGTAACGGCTGCCAGCTGTCCCTCACCTATGCGCCCAGCGAGTTGGGCAGCGGCACCGTGTCCATCAGCTATAGCTACGTCGACGGCTCGGGTGCGGCCAAAACCGGCGTCACGAATATTCCCTACATCGCCACCACCAACGACAATGTGATCGCCACGCCGTCGCAGACTGGTCAGATCACAGCCATGGTCGGCAGCGCGGCCGTGCCGCTGTCGGTGACCTTCACCACCGACGATACGCAGCCCGCGACAGCGCTGCAACTCACCACCAACCTCGGGGCCCTCCCCTTGGGCTGGAGCAGCACCGACAGCAGCTTCGCGTGCACCGCCATCGATGCCGACACCAGCTGCGTGCTGCCCTTGAGTTACGCACCGGGCGCGTACGGCAGCGGCATGCTGACCTTGGGCTATAGCTACATCAACAACGCCGGCGTAACCAAGACGGGCACGCTGACCATCGATTATCGCGCCGTCACCAATGACAGTATTGTCGGCACCGCGAGCCCGGCTTCTTTATCGGTGCGCACCGGCAGCAGCACGCCCGTCACCGTGACCTTCGTCACCAGCGACGGCCATCCCGCCAGCGCCCTGTCCCTGACGACGGCGCTCACTTCATTGCCGGCCGGTTGGACCTCGAGCGCGAGCAGCTTAAGCTGTGCGACGGTGAGCGCCGGTACAGCCTGCACCCTGTCATTGACTTACGCGCCGACCGTCGCGATCACGGGCGGTTCGCTGAGTCTGCAATATGCCTATACCAACGATGCCGGCGTGGCCGACACCGGGACGATGAGCATTGCGTACACGGCCATCACGCCCTATCTCTATGTGACGAACAACGGTACGGGCACGGTCAGTTCCTGCCCACTCAACGTCGACAACAGCCTGGGCACCTGCGCCACCACGGGCAGTGGATTCATCACGCCGTACGGCGTTGCGTTCGATGGTATTTATGCGTACATCACCAATGACGTGGGGACGACGGGAAGTCTGATTTCCGAGTGCACCCTGGGCGCTTCCGGGACTCTCGGCGGCTGTGCGACGACCGGAGGCAGTAGCTTCACGTCTGCTACCGCCGTGACAGTCAACGCCGCGGGAACCTATGCCTACATCGAGCAAAGCGCCGGCCTCGACGTGTGCGCGGTGAATAGCGGCAACGGCGCGCTCTCCAGCTGCGTCATCACGGGCGGCGCCTATGCGCCGCTCGCAGGTTTCGCTTTGTCGGCCGACGGCGTCCATGCTTATGCAGTAAACACCGCCAATACCCTCGATGTGTGCACGCTCACGACCAATGGCACCATTGTGAGCTGCGCGGCCAGTTCGGTTGCCGTGACCCAAGCCCAGGCCGCGCTGGCGGTTCAGAACAGCAATCTCTACGTCTCGACCACGGGTGGCGCTTTGTACGTATGCCCTCTCGCCTCGACCGGAGGCATTAACAGCTGCCAGACCACCGGGGTGGGCAGCAATGCCGTCGGGATTGCTTTCTTAGGCAATACTGCGTATGTGAGCACTAACGGGGCCAGCGTGCTGGTGTGCCCGGTCAATACCGACGGCACCTTGGGCAGCTGCACCACCGACGGCGATGCGAGCTTCAGCGGCACGTCGGGGTTGGTGGTTCACTAAACGGGGCCGGTGGTTCACTAAACGCGTTCGCTGCGGCACAATGAGGCGGTGATAGACGTCGTCATCGCCGGAGGCGCGGCGGTGGGCTCGGCCACGGCGCATTTCCTCACTACACAGCCCGCTTTCGCCGGGAGCGTCGTCGTGGTGGAACCGGACCCCACGTACACCTTCGCCGCGAGCGCGCGGTCGGCGGCTTCCATTCGCCAACAATTCTCGACGCCGCTCAACATTGCGCTGTCTACTTTCGGCATCGAGTTTCTCAGGCGCTTTCATCGCGCCGTCGCCGACGTGAGCTTGGTGGAATCGACGTATCTGTATCTGGCGTCGACCGCCGGTGAAGCCATCCTGCGGCAGAACGTCGGCGTGCAACGGGCCTGCGGTATCGCCGCCCGTGTGTCTGATGCCGCCGGCGTGGCGGCACGGTACCCGTGGATCAATGCGGCGGACATCGCCGCGGCTTCCGATACTCCGGAGGGTGAGGGATGGTTCGACGGCTATGCGTTGCTGCGGGCTCTCCGGAGGGACAATGAGCGCCGCGGCGTACGCTACGTCCGGGACCGCGTGGACTCGGTGCTCATGCGGGGCGAGAATTCGGTGGCGGGCGTGCGGCTGGGTTGCGGCGACACCTTGGCTTGTCATTGGCTGGTGAATGCGGCGGGCACCCGCTCGCGCGATATTGCTGCGCAGGCGGGCATCGAGCTGCCGGTGTTTCCACGCAAGCGGTCGGTATTTGTTTTCACGAGCCCCGCAGCTCTTGCGCACTGTCCCATGGTCATCGACACGTCGGGCCTGTGGTTCAGGCCGGAACACGACAAGTTCATTTGCGGCACAGTGCCCACGCACGATCGCGCCGTGGCGCTCGACGACTTCGAGGTGGACCATGCGCAATTCGACGAACTCGTGTGGCCGGCGCTCGCCCATCGAGTCCCCGCCTTCGAAGCGGTGCGGGTCGCGAGCGCGTGGGCGGGGCACTACGATTACAACACCTTCGATCAGAATGCGTTTTTAGGCCCCACCGAGGCGGTTCCCAATTTACTCTTGGCCAGTGGGTTCAGCGGACATGGTCTTCAACATGCGGCGGGTGTCGGCCGAGCGCTCTCGGAATACATTACATTCGGCAAATACCGTAGCATCGATGTGACGCCCTTTGCCTACTCTCGTTATCTCGAGGGGCGCCCGTTACGCGAACACAACATCATTTGAAGGGGCTCCCATGTTGCAACTCGATGCCGCGCAAGTGGCGGCCCGGCTTGATCGTCTGGCGCTAATCGACGCGCTGGAGCGAGCCTTTCGCGGCGATTGTCATGCGCCCCATCGCGAGCACCACCGCGTCGGCGGCCGCGATAGCGGTGCCAGTGAAGGCGGCGGTGCCGGTGACGGCGGCCGTGGCGGTGGAGGTGCGGACAACATGTTGCTGGTCATGCCGGCATGGCGCTCAGGGGGCTGCATTGGAGTCAAGCTCGTCACCGTGTTCCCCGGTAACTCTGCGCTCGGGCACCCCAGTGTGCACGGCACGTATTCTTTATTCGATGGCGTCACGGGGATACCGCTGGCGTCGTTGGACGGCACGGAGCTCACGCGGCGACGAACGGCGGCGGCTTCGGCATTGGCGGCACGCTACTTGGCGCGGACGAATTCGAGTCGGCTTCTCATGGTGGGCACGGGGGCCCTTGCAACCCATGTCATTGAGAGTCATGCCCGGGTGCGGCCGATCAGATCGGTGAAAATTTGGGGTCGGCGAGTGGAACGGGCTGCAGCACTCGCTCGCGAGCTGTCGGGACGCGGGTACGATGTCGAGGCGACGGAGGATTTGGAGGCAGGGGTGGGCTGGGCTGACATCGTGAGCTGCGCGACGCTGGCGGCGACGCCGTTGATCGAGGGGCGCTGGCTGCGCTCGGGGCACCACATTGATCTCATCGGGGCGTTTACTCCGGCCATGCGCGAGGCGGACGATGCGGCATTGAGTTGCTCGAGTATTTACATCGACACACACGCGGCGCTGACGGAGAGCGGCGAGTTGGTGCAGGGGTTGGCGGCGGGCGCCATCACCGCCGACTGCGTGCTCGGCACCTTAAGCGACTTGGTTCGCGGGCGGGGCGGCCGGCGCTCCGAGGATGAAATCACGCTGTTCAAAAGCGTGGGGAGCGCCATCGAGGACTTGGCGGCGGCGGAGCTGGCAGTTCGGGGGTGCTGAGCGATCAGAAGTTTTCTTTGATGACACTGCCGGCGGGGAGCAGTGGCCGACTATCTGCATATAAGGCCTTCGCGCGCGGAGGGCGTCAAGAGATCGAAGTGCCCTATTCGTTGAGATACGCGGAGTAGGTCGATTGATGCGGCGCGGCGTAACGCGGCGCGACAGGACATAAGTCGAGGTCTACACTAGCGTCGGCGAGGCTTGATCGGTACTACGAACGGAGGTCTATGATGGACGCTGTACTCGTTTCTGATGAAGTTCGAAATCTGCACCTCGATGTGCAGCACGTTCCTTTTTATCGACCCTTCGTCTGGCTTTACCGAGGAACTCGCGATTTCGGGCGTCACTGGGGCGCCAGCCTCGGCTACGGCGCCCTCATTGTCGCGCTGGGTTGGACTCTGTTGGTGTTCTGCGGTACGCATCCCTACTTCATCGCCGCGGCCATCTCCGGCTTTCTCCTCGTGGGGCCGCTGATGTCGGCCGGCCTATGCGAAATGTCGCGTCGCTATTCAAGCGGTTTGCCGTCGAGCTTCGATGAATCATTGGAAGGGTTCGCCCGCAACTATGTCGCGCTATTCGAGTTCGGCGCCATTCTCGCGGGTATCGCGGTTTTATGGTTCGGGATTTCCGCCGTCATGCTGAGCGCGGTGTTCCACATCACCACTCCCGATATGCGTGAGACCTTGTATCGAGGCTTCATCGAGGAGACCAATCGCTCGCAAGTCATGGCCTATATCATCGTCGGCGGCGCCTTGGCCGCAGCGGTGTTCGCCTTGTCGGTGGTGGCCATTCCTCTCATGATCGATAGGCACGCGACGGCCGGGCAGGCCATGCGGGCGAGCCTGCGGGTGGTCCTGCATAACATCCCGGCCATGATCCTGTGGAGTGGCTTTATTCTCGTACTGACCGTCGTCGGCTACGCGCCTTTGCTCGCAGGGTTACTGGTCATTGCACCCCTGCTGGGTCATGCAACCTGGCACGCCTATAAGGACACTGTCCACTAAGGCAGACTACGCCGGCTTCACGAAGCGCTTGAAGCGCGCCAGCTCCGGCTCAGCGACACCCGGTAGCACGCGTCCGTCATTGATGGGCTTCGCCACGCGCGCTTCAATGGGCACAACCCCCGCCCAAATGGGCAGCGAGTAATCTTCGTCGTCGTCCACCGGGGGTCCGCTACGCACCTTGGCCGATACTTCTTCCAATGCCAAAGCCAGCACGCTGGTTTGCTTCATCTCGAGCTCATTCGGACCGCGCACCTCGTCCCACCGACCGGGCACGGCGTGGTCGGTAATGACCCGAAGGGCCCGCATGCGCTCGTCCGGTTCCTGTACCAGCCGCGCATTACCCAACACCACCACCGACCGATAGTTCATCGAATGATGAAATGCCGATCGCGCCAGCACCAGGCCATCCATCAGGGTGACGGTAAGGCACACATCAACCCCCGTCGCCAGAGTCTTTAAAGTGCGGCTGGCGACGGCGCCATGAAAATACAACGTCTCGTCATGGCGCGCGTAAATGGTGGGAATCACATAGGGCTGCGTCTCGACCACGAACCCGACATGGCAAATGAAGCCTTCATCGAGGATGGCGTGAACCACCGCTTTGTCGTAGACGGCGCGCTTTTTCAAACGGCGCACCGTGGTGCGCGGGGTGGGTTGGTATTGCATGGTGACCCGACTGTACATTGCCGAGTGGTCGCTTAGAATAGCCACTTCCGTCATTTTCATGTGGTCCACTTATGACACTGACCATCACCTTGGAGCCCGCCTCGGCCCTACCGGCGCACCGCCAAATCTACGAGGCCTGGCGTCGCGGCATCTTGAGCGGACGCTTCGAGTCCGGCCATCGCCTGCCCTCTACCCGCGAACTCGCCGCCACGCTCGCTGTATCCCGCGGCACCGTCACCCAGGCCTATGAGCAGCTTTTGTCCGAAGGCTATCTTCAGGTGGCTCACGGCTCCGGCACTTTCGTGTGCCGCGAATTGCCGGAGCGTGCGCTGCGAGCCGACGCCCGCGCCGGGCGCCGCCCCAAAATCACCCGAGGAGTACAACTCTCGCGCTATGGAGCAGGATTACAGGAGGACTATCCTCGCTACCCTGCCGACGCGGGCCATGTGTGCTTCGCGCAGTGGGGTCCCGACCGCGAGGGTTTTCCCTGGCCACTCTGGCGCCGCATCGTGAGCCGCCATTCGCGGCGCGTCAGCGAGGAACTCTTCGATTATTCGGAAGATGTTCAAGGGTTTCCACCCTTGCGCGAGGAAATCGCCGCGTATGTGGCGCGCTCACGTGCGGTCCATTGCACGCCCGACCATGTCATCATTGTGAATGGCTCGCAGCAGGGACTCGACCTTTGCGGCAGGCTCCTGTTCGAGCGTGGCGACACCGTTGCCGTGGAAAACCCTGGATACCCTGGCGCTCTGCGGACCTTTGCAGCTTACGGCGCGGCGCTGCAGCCGGTCCCTATCGACCAGGAGGGCATTCTCTGCCGCCACCTAAGCGACGCCGCACGCGTTGTTTACGTCACTCCCTCGCATCAATACCCTACCGGAGTTTCCATGTCTCTGAATCGGCGGCTGGAGTTGATTGCGTGGACGCGCAAACGGCCCTCCGTCATCATTGAAGATGACTATGACAGCGAATACCGCTACAGCGGCGCCCCGCTGCCGGCACTGCAGGGGCTGGCCGAGGAGGTACCCGTCGTCTACTGCGGTACCTTTTCCAAAGTCATGTTCCCCGGCCTTCGCATAGGCTACTTGATCGTCCCGGATTCCCTGATCAAGGTATTCAGGCGAGCCAAGCGGTTGGCGGACAATTTCACGCCGCTACTACCGCAAATAGCTTTGCGCAACTTCATCGCCGAAGGTCATCTCGAGCGTCACATTCGCCGCATGCGGCGCCTCTATGGAAGCCGCCGCACAACGTTACTCGAGGCATTACAAAAACACTTTGGCGACGACGCTGCCGTCGAGGGTGAAGACGCCGGTATGCATGCCTTCGTACGCCTCGCGGACAAGGGACTGCTCGACCGCGCGAAACGCAACAAGGTACAACTGCGCGCGGCACAGCCCTGCTACTTGGAGGGGGATCACCGTCATCGATATCTCTTCGGATTTTCATCGCTGACGGAGCGCGAGATTCGCGAGGGCATTCACCGCCTCGCTCGCTGAGCTACCCGAGCCTAATGCAGGCCGCCCATGGTCGCCGCTACGCGCTCAGCCTCCGCCATTACCCGTAGCATATTGGCGCCGGCCACCTTGGCAATATCCGCATCGCTCCACCCCCGGCGCATCAGTTCCCGGAGTAACGCCGGGTATTTATCCACGCCCTCGAGACCGACCGGCGTGTCATCGATGCCGTCGAAATCGGAGCCCAAGCCCACGTGATCCACGCCGGCCACATCGCGAACGTGCTCAATGTGATCGGCGACCTGGGCGAGCGTGGCGGCAGGCCGTGGGTGCAATTTCTCCCATGCCTCCAGCGCCGCTTTCGCACGGTCCGGCTGGCCGATGTACAGGCCCACGTACGGCGGACTGTTGTAGCGTGCCCGTTCCGCCATATCGTCCGCATCCCAGCGATTGCGTTCCTCCGACACGTAATCTGGTGCGAAGTTGACCATGACCACTCCGCCCTTGGCGGCCACCGTGTGCAGCACGTCGTCGGGCACGTCGCGCGGATGATCCACCAAGGCCCGCGCCGAGGAGTGCGAGAAAATCACCGGCGCAGCGCTCACGGCCAACGCCGCCCTCATGGTGTCGGGCGATACATGGCTCAAGTCCACCATCATGCCCAGACGATTCATCTCTCGCACGACAGTCTCGCCGAACGGAGTCAAGCCATGGTGCGCCGGCGCATCCGTGGCGGAGTCGGCCCAGTCGGTATTCATGGTATGCGTCAGAGTCATGTAGCGCGCACCGGCGGCGTACATCTGCCGTAAAACGGCCAGCGAACCATTGATCTGGTGGCCACCCTCGATGCCGATGAGGCAGGCCACCCGATGCGATTGATGAATGCGGCGAATATCCGCCGCGGTATAGGCCATGGCCAGGTCCTCTGGATAGTGCGCGCACATACGCTTCACCAGATCGATCTGCTCGAACGTGGTCTGTACGGCTTCGAAGCCTTTGATGTCCACCGGCACCCACACGGACCAGAACTGTGCACCGACCCTTCCGGCACGCAGCCGAGGTATATCCGTCATCAACGGCGCGCCATCCGCAGGAAATGGCAGCTGCGCGGTATCGGATTTCAAGTCGATGGCGTCCAGATCGCTTTTGAATCGCGCGCGAATCTCCCAGGGAAGATCGTTGTGCCCATCGATCAATGGCGTCTCGCGCAGCACCCGGTCCAGCCGCGTATCCGGAGACTCCGCACTCCGGGCAGCTAGCGGCAGGCACATCAGCGCACCGAGCATCCCCACCCATACCCTCTTTCGCAAGCGCAGCTCAAGCACGTATCACCCCCTTCGTCTGGAATCTCGAACTTACCACTGTTGAGGCTCTCAAGGAGGGCTCATGCTAGAGTGGATCGAATGGACCCGATAATGCGTCTCGTACTCACGGCGGTGGGAGCGCTCATCGGAGCCGGCATTGCCGGCCCCGGCGCATTCTTCACCGACGCCCTCATCGGCGCCCTCCTAGGCTTCGGCATTGCCGAGCTCAGCGATTTGCGCTCCCGACAACGCAAGCTCGAGACCGACATCAAACGGCTCAAAATCGAGCTCCGAGAACGGCCGGCCGCTCCGGCAGCCGCACCTCCTGCCACGCCTGCGTCAACCGCCGTGAAATTGGACATCGCCCCCGACTCGACCGCGGTACCGTTGCCGTCGGCACCCAGGGCCTCGACGGCGGCGCGCTCTTCCCGGCTGCCACCCAACGTCGAGCCGCCCGTGTTCGCGGCCATTCGCAGCTTCTTCACCGGCGGCAACGCCCTGGTTCGCATCGGCGTCGTCGTGCTCTTTTTCGGTGTGGCCTTTCTCCTTCGCTACATGGCCGAACATACGCATGTGCCCATCGAATATCGCTTGACGGGAGTTGTCCTCGGCAGCATCGCTCTATTGGTATTCGGGTGGCGACTTCGAACCGCGCGGAAAGGCTACGCCCTGGCGGTACAGGGCGGCGGTATCGGGGTGTTGTATCTCACGGTATTCGCGGCGCTGCGCCTGTATGCGGTTCTCCCGGCCGCCATGGCGTTCCCTCTTCTGGCCTGTGTCGCCGTGCTATCCGCGGTACTCGCCATTCTTCAGGACTCACTGTGGTTCGCCCTGCTCGGCGTCACCGGCGGTTTTCTCGCGCCTGTCTTGGCATCCACCGGCCAGGGCAGTCACGTGGCGCTGTTCAGCTACTACGCCATACTGAACTTCGGCATCCTCGCCGTGGCCTGGTACAAGGCCTGGCGCCCACTGAACATCGCGGGCTTCGTATTCACGTTTGCCATCGGCACCGCTTGGGGAGTACTGCGCTACCGTCCCGAGGATTTCACCAGCACCGAGCCATTTCTGGTCCTGTTCTTTTTCTTCTATCTCGGCATAGGCGTTCTCTTCACGCTACGACAACACGTCGGGCGGAACGGATACCTAGACGGAACATTGATATTCGGCACGCCCATCGTCGTGTTCGCGCTGCAATCTTCCATGCTGCACGAGCGGCTCATGTCCCTCGCCTACAGCGCACTGGCCATGAGCGCGGTTTACTTGATGGCCGCTCTGATGTTGAAACAACGCCGCAACGATCCGCAGCCCCTCTTGGTCGAGGCCTTTATCGCCTTAGCTGTGGCCTTCCTCACGCTCGCCATTCCTTTGGCGCTGGATGCACGCTGGAATGCGGTGGCATGGGCACTGGAAGGCAGCGCGCTGGTTTGGGTAGGCTGCCGTCAACAGCGCTTGCTGCCGCGCGTGTGCGGCGCCTTACTGAGCCTCGCCGCGGGATTGGCCTTATGCAATCAATTCGACCTGAGCGCGGGGCATGTCCTGCTGACGCCCGCCGCTTATTTGAGCCTGGTGACCGTGGCGGGTGCAGCGCTATTTTCCGCCAGAACGCTCAAGGCACACAGCGAAAAACTTCGGGATTTCGAGCAGGCCTTTCCGGATCTCTTGTTCTGCTGGTCGTTGTTACTGTGGGTGATCGGTTCACTCTGCGAAGTATCCCGTTACTTCCCGAATTACATCGTCTCTGCGTCATTGCTCTTCGTGACGGTCACCACCCTACTGTCCAGCGAAATCCACCGCCGTCTCGGGTTGGCCTCCTCTCGCGCGGCCGCGTTACTGCACTGGCCGGTGATACTCGTGTTCGCGGCGCACGCCGCCTTCACGGTTTCTCATCCCGGCGCCGAAGGCGGTTGGTTGAGCTGGCCCGTGGCGCTGCTCGGCGCGTACGTGCTCATGTATCGGCTCGAGGGAGAACCTCGGGCCGCTCTTGCCAACCTGCTGCATGGGCTGTCGACCTGGCTGGTCTGCGCGCTGTCGAGTTGGGAACTTGCCTGGGCCGCCGGACAAGCAATGCCTGGCGGCCCCTCGTGGGCCGTCACCGCCTGGGCCCTCATTCCTGTGTTGCTGCTGTTCCTGATACCGAAACTCGTCACTCGGGTGGGTTGGCCCTTTGCACGTAACCGCGACACGTACTTGTTCATCGGGGGCATCGGCGTGGCGCTGTACCTCGGCGCCTGGAGCTTGTGGACCGACGGGACCGCCGGCGGCTCCGCGCCGCTACCGTATCTCCCCTTGTTGAATCCGGTGGATCTCGCCCAAGCCCTGGTGCTGCTCATCCTGACGCGGTACTGGCGCTTTCTGCGAACGGTGCGTTCCGAAGACTTTGCCCGGTTGCACAAGGGAATTCCCATACCCGCACTTTGCACTCTCGCCTTTCTCTGGCTGAACGCCGTGCTGCTTCGAACCCTGCACCACTGGTTTGGCATTCCCTTCGCAGTCGACGCCTGGGTGGAGTCCACACTGGTGCAAACGTCGGTGTCCATATTCTGGGCAGTGCTCGCCTTGGCGGCCATGCTGGTCGCGACCCGCAAAGGTCAGCGGCTGATGTGGCTGGTGGGAGCCGCGCTGCTGGCCGTGGTGATTGCCAAATTGTTTTTGGTGGATCTGTCGCAGGTGGGCTCCATCGAGCGCATCGTATCCTTTCTCGGCGTCGGCATACTCATGCTCATCGTCGGCTATCTATCGCCATTGCCGCCGGCCGAGGCAGCGGCTCCATGACGTCTCGCTCGAGTCGGCGTGGCCTGCTGTCCACATAAAGCTTGGCGCTAAAGATTCTCTCGAACATGCCGACTCCCGACGGGTCGGTCATAGTTAGAGAGAATGCATTATGTCAACAAACGCAGTCAGCTCCAGCACTAATGCCTCCACATTCAATCTCTCTTCCCTGCTCGGCACGCATCGCGCCGGTGGGCACCGGCACAGAGGAGGAGACGACTCCGACTCGAGCAGCAGCAGCACCAGCAGCACGGCCTCCACGCAAGACGGCGGCAAACTGTTCAACGCATTGCTCTCCGCCCTGACACAGTTCGTCGACGACAATCCGGCAAGCTCGTCGAGCACCTCCAGTACCGCAACGGCGGCAGCCACGGCAGCAACCACCACCGCCACGACGACCGCAACCACTGCGGCGACCACCGGTACAACCGCCGGCACCGCTTCGGCGGCCACCTCAACCGCCGCTTCCGCGAGCGGTTCGGCCAGCAGCACCGGCGGTTCGAGCTCTCTACCGCAGGATCTAAAGAGCTTTTTGCAGGGCTTATTCGGTGCTTTGAGCCAAGCCGGTCAATCGAGCAGCAGCGGCAAGGTCGGCAACGCCAACTTCCCCCCTCCTCCGGCGGGACCCGCGCCGAGCGACTCCACCGGGAGCACCGCAGCCGCCACGGCCGCAACGACTGCCGCTATCACCGGCACCACCACGACGGACACCGACTCGACCACGGCTACTGGATCGGCCAGCGCTGCTGGATCGACCGCAGGGACCAGCACGGCCAGCAGCAGCGTTGCGGGCTACGGGCAATCAGGGATTACCGCGGCGATCACGTCGCTCATCCAGGACTTGGGCAACAGCCAACTCATCAGCGCGACCTCGACCGCGGAGGGTGCACCCTCCGCCATTTCATCCAGCAGTTT
>Ga0302310_10000728_pt1 | contig 29491 bp, 29 predicted proteins | sample III_Palsa_N1_2_FD_200451 | JGI IMG/M metagenome (GOLD analysis project Ga0302310, IMG submission 200451) | Peat permafrost microbial communities from Stordalen Mire near Abisko, Sweden - III_Palsa_N1_2 | ecosystem: Environmental > Terrestrial > Soil > Palsa > Peat permafrost | place: Sweden...
GGTCCGTCGACCACCACACCGGCGAAGTCGCGCCCCGGTATCCGTGGCAGTGTTGTCTGGGACATAAAACCGGCGGCATTCTTGACGTCACTGGGGTTAATCGGTGCTGCGCACACCTTGATCACAGGGTGTTCGCTGTCGGCCCGAGGCATGTCGACCTCATCGAGCAGCAGCTGCTCGGGCGTTCCGAAATGCAGGATGCGCAATGCTTTCATGGACGCTTTCCTCCGAAAATTGATTGAGATAGGAATCAGGGGCGCAACAGCGCCACAAGGCGCTCGCCGACGAGCATCGCCGCCAACCCGAGCAATGCAATCGGAGGAGGGGCGGGTGATCGTGTTCGCAACACGCCGTAAAGAACGCCGACGACTAAGCCAATTGCTGTAGCCAAAATGACATCACGCATAGTGATTGCTCCGCTGGTGAGTGCATGCATAATGCGCCTGAGGGTGATTGGGGGTTATCCTCCAGTCTGTCATTTTCTAGCGAATTTCTGACAAAGATAATGTTTGGCAAAAGCGAGCGCCGATCGGATTACCAGCGTACCGCTCGTCCTATCGTTGCGATGGCGCGGACGTTGCTGCAGGGCGAGCTGACCGCTCCGCACAGACACCGACGCGCGCAACTTATTTATGCACCGAGCGGAGTGCTTTCGGTCGAAACTCCAAATGAGCAATTCGATCGTCATGAAACCATGCCATCAGCTTCATCGAATCACTTTCGATAGCTGATGCCAAGCAAAGAATTAAAGGCCGTTGGTACCGTGAGTTGCCATTACAGCAAGTCCTAAATTCAAAGACCTCGCATGGTTCCGTACTTGTTGGAGTTGCAGGTCCCTCATGGGCTTCTCCGCAGTCTTTTCGTGAGCGGTCAATAGTGCCAAACGCATATTTTGCATTTGTTGCGATATCTCGACCCTGTTTGGATGATTGTTATCCTAGCGAGGAAAAGTTATGGTTTTCGATATTAGACACGTCATGCGGGGAATCTAGTCACTCCTAGGAGTGACTAGATCTATCAACCCGGCGACGTATCAAGAGCCTGCAGGTGCGCTAGCGATGAATCACTTGCGAGTGGAAAAAGAACGCGAGAATCAAATGTATCGACGTTCTTTCCATTGGGTTTCTCGAGACGTGTTGTTCCTCCTCTCCGGAGATGTGCTGGCGCTGCTATTGCAGCTTTGACGTTCCCCAAAATGCCAGTTGGGCGAAACGGTGAAAAGCCAACTTTTTTTTTGGCCCATCGCCGTTTGCGTAGCCGACGAGAAGAATGTCCTCTGATCCCCTCTCCAGTTCCTTAGACCAAGTTTTGTTGGCTGCTATTGCTTCTGGGCAGCGTCGGCCAGCCTCCAAACAATGAAGCACCCGTTGGCGGGTTCGCCACTATCGCGGCTAACTTGTTTCAACTTCTTGCCCCATCCCGAAAAGAATATCCACACATAGGCAAAAACCCATGGGTCTGATCGTCCCGAACGCGATGGAAGAAGTCATCCAACGATTTGGGTCATATACAGGCCCCGTGGATGAAGACGACCTATCAAGTGAGTTGTCGAAGGCCACTCCATCGCGTGAGACCACGGAACAGGATCAGTTCCGCGGATCATTTGCCGAAAATGTTGCCTGGCATTTCATGCGACTTGCCGGAGGCAAAGGTGGGCCTTGGGGCACTTACTGGGCGTCGGTGGCGAGCGGCGTTCTTGCGGATCGATCCACGCCCTTCTATCGCCCAGATGTGGCCGATCTTGATCAAGAGATCCTTGCCCATTGGATCAGCCGTTCGGCAACCATGAAACATCCGGCAATCTGCGCGCGCTATGCGGATTTGGCCTAGGACCTAGGCCGTTATCTCCGCAAGCCATCGGTTCAGCGACCGGAGTGTGCCGCTGCACAGATTTCGTTAGCCATCTCTGTGAACCTCGCTCAAAAGGCCATTGACGGCTACTTGGACGCGGTGGACAAAGACATCGCGGGCGATGAGTTTCATGGATGGTCCTTCCTAGAACGCGCCATCGGTTTGTCGATATCTCTTTCCGACGAAGCCAGGAGGGAGCGGGCCAAGGACGTCCTTTTTGATTATCACCGCCGCCTGGATGAAGGCCAAACCAAGTTCATGTGGTGGCGACTACATGATGTGATTACGATACATCAGAATGGTTTCTCGCTCAGTCTGCAGGAACAGCAAACCGTGCTGCACGCTTTGGAAAAAGCGCTGGCAGAAAGCTCCGACATCACCCAAGAAGAAAGCTTTGATCCGCACAAAGCCACCAACGCCGCCGATCGTCTCATTCCATATTTGACAGACAAAGATGAGGTCAAGCGAGTTACCGGAGTGGCTTGTCAGGCAATCGAAAGTGCCGCTGAAAAGGCGTCCGGACTTTTAGCGCTCGGTTGGCTGGAAGATCTGATTCCCCGCTACCGCAAGGTGGGTTTGATTGAGGACGTCGCGCGTGTTGAAGGCATCATCCGCAGCCGTTCTGACGAGGCCAGCTCAGCAATGCGTCGGCGCTCTGCGTCAGTGGAGATCCCCGAAGAAGAAATGCGCCAGTGGGCCGACAGCGTCGCGGACTCTTCAGCGCAGGAGGCTTTTAAGCGCATCGCCTTCGCATGCATGATGAAGGAAGATGCGGTCAGGAAAAGTGTCTATGACATGCAGGTGCACGCGCCACTGGCCTCACGTATCAGCAACACTATCACGAGCAGTGATGGATTCACCGAAGCCACGATCGGCCCGGTTGATGAAGACATTCTGGGCCGATCGTTGCAGCAGGCGGCAAATCGGTTTAGCTGGGAAGGCCCGTTCCTGTATCAAGCATATGAGAGGACAAAAGAAAAACATGGGGCGGACGGGCAAGCGCTGATTGCCTATATCCAGACGTCGCCCTTTTTCCACTCTCGCCAGCAACTTATTTTGCGCGAAGGCTTGTCAGCGTGGGAGAACGGCGATCCCATCAAAGCCATCCATTTGCTGGTGCCCCAAGTTGAAGCGGCCTGCCGTGAGCTCCGGGCCCATTTTGGCTGGTCAGTGCGGAAGCCAAATTCGTACCTCGGGGGCTCTCAGGTGTTGACCTTTGGCGACATCCTGAGCAAGGAGCCGTTCAACATGGACGGATTGAAGGATATGCCATTTCACCTCAAAGCGCTTTACACCGACCCGCGCGGGATAAATCTTCGCAACAAGATTACCCATGGGCTGGCACACGAAACCATCCTGGGAATTGGAGTTGCCAACTGGGTGGTGCACTCCCTCCTGATGATTGCTAGCCTCGTGCCGCTCCCCGCGAATGACACAAACAGTGAATAGGAAAGAGCCTAAAAGAGTGCAGCCGATCCCTATTTCCGGGGGCGACGGCAGGTCTCTACTGTGCCGCAGGCCGTGATGTTGCGCTTGCGCGCTGGGTGTGGACTCCTTATTGCATTCATTGAACAGGGACCGGACGATCTAAATTGGCTTACAACCGTCACTGATCGTCCCATGATGGCGCACAGTTCAATTTGAGGCTGACAAGCGATTGGACTTAAATGTCCATAATTATGGAGAACGATAGATCTATGCTTGCTGACGCCTTGCTCGAACAGCTGCGCTACAAGGTGGAGGGCTCCGACTTGGATTACAAAGCGGAGCGCTATCGGTTTGCAAAGGCTAGCGACGACGATAAATCCGAGTTGCTCAAGGATATTCTCGCCCTGGCCAATGCCACACGAGATGGCGAGGCCTATGTCTTGATCGGTTTTAAAGAGAGCCCGCCGAATCCAGCGGAGGTTGTCGGATTGCCGGCGGAAGGAGCGATTGACGACTCACGCATTCAGGAGTTCATCAACGGGAAGCTCGAAACCAAGCTGAGTTTCCGCTACGAGGAGGGCGTATTCGAGGGGAAGCACATTGCAGTGATCTCGATTCCTAAGCAGCAGCGGCCGTTCTATTTGAAAAAGAATTATGGGCCCTTGACCAAGGATACAGTCTACGTTCGTCGTGGCAGCGCTACTGGTATCGCATCGCCGCGTGAGATTGCCATGATGGGAGCGTCCAACGCTATCCGGGGCGAACCCCAGGTCGAGTTGTTGTTTCAAACCCCGACGAACGAACCAATGCAACAATTGTTCGAGCGTGAATTCGTGTATTTTACCGAGGAATTGCCCGACTATCAGCCAAATCGTGGTGGCTATTTTGCAGTTCCTTCTCTGACAGGGAATCGGAACTACTGGCGTGATGCTGCTAGATTTTTGAGCACGTCCAAGCGCGTCATTCACGCCAGGCTTGCCCTAACCAACATGTCCGACTTTGCTTTGACGGATGCGCAATTGGAGGTCACGTGCCACAGCCCCGCGGGCGCGTCGGCGCCTCTATCTCGCGCTGATGACTTGCCTGATGTGCTCGATGACTCCGATTTCTCGCACTTCCGTCGCGCGACATCGGCCGTGGGACGGCTGAACCGACACATGGACATTGATGATCGTGGCTCGCAACCAATGGCGATGGTCACACTTGGGACATTACGTCCGGGCCAAACCGTGCGAGCGGAAGATGATTTGGCAGTTCTGCCATCGTGTCCCGGCAAGTTCATGCTTCGCGCGCGCATCCTCGCGCGCGAGATTTCGCCGCCTCGAGTCATCGAGCACGCATTTGATGTCACAGGTAATAAGCGATTCGCTAGCGTCGATGAGATCGAATCGATGCTAAATGATACCGAGTGAAGGGTAGCAATCTGACCAGCCAGATTTTAAGGACTTGGATGATGACCAGCGAATACGGCGTATCGCATGACAAAGCCTGTTGATATGCCAAACATCTATGGAGGGGTTCATGGAAATCATTTACAACGTTTTCCTTTTCTTTGACAAGGAGCTCTGCGAGGAAGTCGGCTATGTGACCCACCGGTTCGAAGGCCCTGATGAAGGGGCGGGCGAGCTCCTTCGCGAACGACTTGAAACGGATTTGAAAGTGGCCCGCCGGCTGCGTCTGGCGAAGCCATTCACGCACGGACGTCTGGTGTCCGGACAACGACTCGGAACCGCTCATCACTTGTTCGACGAGATTTTCCAAGTGACCGGTGCGGGCGCGAATCCATTGATGCTTGTCACCCCGGTGGTTGATGGCGCTGTCCGCGTGAACTACGGGGGCGGAATCGAAGCGTTGGACATGACCGATGTGAGTGAAAAATTGGGAGCATCTGGCGTGATGGTTGACTGGTTGAAGAAATACACATCGCCGGACGGTCTCATTAACCTTCCTCAGCTTATCCACGACGACTATTTTCTGGCCATCAAAGCCACGTTTAACGCAAAGCTGTATGTCTCGTCGATGAAACTATTGCTGTCCTGCATCGACTCCCTGGCCTATGTCGAATTCGGGCATTTCAAAGAGCAGCCGCCTGTGTTTGTTAGGTGGCTCAACGCACATGCAGAACTTGCTCGCATCGGCATCTCTGCTGAGGAGCTCTGGGAGTTGCGCAACGGCATCGTCCACATGACCAACATCCATTCATCAAAGGTTCGGTCTGGTAAAGTCAGGCGCATCAGCTTCGGCGTGAATGCTCCCGATGATGGACTATGGTCGGAAGCCGAGAGCATCTTCTATTTCAATTTCTACGGCCTCATTAAAGTCGTGGGAGACGCCATTGGGCATTGGCTCAGCGCGCACAGCGGAGACGTTGAGTGGTTTGCCATGTTCATTGAGCGATACGATGAGACGCTGTCAGACAGTCGCGTGGCCTTCAGTGAGATGCTGCACCCCGCAACAACGCAGTCGTAACGGGTTAGGTTCATTGAAACGCGCCTAACAGGGCTGCTAAGAGCTTGGTGTGTTGGAACGCGATGCTCACACGCAGTGGTCAGAGAACGCCTGACATGGGGAACAGGTGGTTACAAGATCCGCGAGATGAAAGGTGCAACGATCATGACATGCACGAGATAGGGGGCTGCTTTGGATAGACCTGTCCGACGCCAAAGCCCTGTGGAAATCTCCATCATCGCGATGAGATAAACGACAAAGAACACAATGAGCAGCGCGTGCGGGGCGGCCCCAGAAAACACCGCAACCAGGCCCATCCCGAACGTGACTTGGGCGGCGATCGAAGCCAATTGAGTCAGTAACTGAATCACCGGTTCGATCCATGCAGAAATCTTCTGATGGAAAGGACGGTTCCGGAACCGATACAGTAGTGCGCCGGAAATCATCAGCGTGATCGTCAGGAAAAACAGCGTCGACATGGGCGCTTCATCTACCCAAAGCAGGAGTGCAAACGTTTGGGGATGGGTGGGCGACCACAGCGCGAGATGCGCGAACCCTAAGCAAACGCCGGCGAGTGCCCATGGAACGAAATGCCGGCGAAGAGCGGAAGCAACATATAGTGAGGGTGTCTCAGTAGGGGTGGTCATGGCCGGTTACTCCGAGGGTGAGGGCGTGCGATGAGAATGCCGCGGGTGGAACATCGCTGTCCACTAACAGGGGCGGTCTCAAAGAGAGAGCAAGATCTCGGATCGGTAGCGCCATTGGAAGAGCCGCATGGCTGATTAGCGGGCGCTGATCAACGACAAGTGCGTCTTCGTCGTTGGTTTTCTCCCCGAACTGGTGTCCGCCTTCACTGGCTAGGTTTGCTTCACAGTCGGCCCGCGCAAGGGTGCCCTCGTCCACGGTGTTCTCGCCCTTCATCAGTCGCATGGCGATCGTCTTTGGGTGCTGTTATCTCTTCCTGTTCTGCGACTCGGTGCCTCGGCGCAATTCCGCGTCGGGGGAGAACACAGATGGGTCTCATCCGCGATCGTCAGGGCAACTACAAACTCACCGGCAAGACCACCGAATAGGACGTGCTGGCCGCCGCCGAGGGCATCCTTCAAACCAAGCTGAATAGGCGGGGCGGCATTGGCAACCCTAGCGATGCGAGCGACATCCTCCGCATGCGCCTAGGCGCACTCAGCTCGAGGAGTTTCACATCCTTTGGCTCGATAACCGCCACAGCCGCAGTGATCAAACACCACCCGCCTCGTTTGCTTGGATCAAGGACAATCGTTTGCCTGACGGTAACCACCTTTGCAGCGTTCGAATGGCGTGCTCGTTGTTGGGCCGGATGTCTACTTTCATGGAGCGCTCTCGCGGCTGCCCGTGCTCGTCCATTACGCAAGAGTTCACCCGCAACTCGTTCCCCATCTGTGCCCACGACAGCAACGTGAACGGGTTAACCGTGTCCTGCACCCGCGGTGGCTGATCGGCGCTAAAAAACAGCACGAATCCGTCGTAATGTGCGTCGTTCGCACTCGGCATAACTTTCCCCAATGGCTCGCTCAGAAAGGCCCACCTGCTGGATAACCGACCTTAGACATGGTCGTTAGACCACGCAATCGCGTCCATGACTTTCAACGACAGCATGCGCCCTAAATGCGCGATGCGCACGTCTGGTTTTCACGGAAGCAGATCAGTCATGTGGCGGCAACCATCAGCTCACTTGGATTGCGTGAGGTCGAGAGCGGCAATCATGTCGCACGGGCAGATTACCTATTCACGACGAATGGCATGTGCTTACAGCATGCCAAGAGCCTACGTTGAAGGAGCGCAAAGCCAGCAAAGGAACAGGGATGAACACGCCGAAGAAAACTGAGCACCTCTACGAAGATCCGAAAATCAACGTGAAGATCAAGCTGTCAGCCCTCTGGGCGACGGTCATGTTTTGCTACGTGTATGGCGACTACTTTGGGCTTTACACGCCGGGGACCGTGCAAGAGATGATTGCCGGAAAAATGGGACCGCTCGGCGCAGCAACCCAAGGAGTTTTGGCTGGCACGTCAGCCATGATGGCCATTCCCAGCCTCATGGTGTTCCTCTCGCTGGTCCTGCCGCCCAGATTCAATCGTGTTCTCAATGTTGCGCTGGGCATCATTTACACCCTCATCATCCTCGCCTCCATGCCTGGGACGTGGGCGTATTACATCTTTTTTGGAGTCATCGAAGTCGTCCTGACGCTGTCGGTTGCTTGGTATGCGTGGACATGGCCCAGGCTGAGAACCTGAGTTGTAAAGCGCCATGTTTGAACAAACTGGCCATTTATTTAGGAGCGGCTCGGCCACCGCTCGACCGCGAACCCATCCACAGGTGCGGGCCAGTGTTGGGGGCTTACGAGACTCCCGGAGATCTGGCGGCCGTTGCGTTTGATCTTGGTCTGCCGGCGTAGGTTTACTATCCCGGTCAGGGTGCCACCGAACTACGTCCTGGGCTTCATGCTCGGATCGAATGTCCGCCAGATGTGGTCAGCACCCTCGATGTTGATGGAGACCGAGCCACCGTGCTTTGAACGTTCTTCTGCCAATTTGAGCGCAAACCCAAGCGCGTCGATTCGGGTTTCGAACGCGTAGCGCTTGGTCTCACCGACCAAAATGAGCATGCCCTGGGAGGGCTCTGCAGCGAATGGAATATCAAGCATGGTGTGTCCACCGTCAGCGCTGTCGAAACCCAAGAGAAGCCCCCAGAAACATCAAAACAAATCGATGTTACGGCTCGTGCCCGTCCAGAGCGGGTGATGAGGGGGAAGCTTTAGTGGCGAATCGCCGGTAAGAAACTGCAAATCTCAAAGGCAACGGGAGGCGTCAGCGCAGCCGCCTCACCGTTGACCGGAGGCGATCCTGTGCACCAGGTTCTCAGAGGCCATGATCGCGCCCACCAGCGCTTCACGGCTGAACGGCTTGACGATCCGCACCGACTGATCCGGGGCATCATCTGCCTCTTCCAGCGGGTCGCTGAGCATGAGCACTACCGCCATTCTGGGATTTCTTCTCAAGGCGTCGGCCAGATAAATTCCCGCACGGTCCTCATCAGGCGCTGGCACCGACGCGGCTAAGAGGGTCACGTCGTGGAGTTCCACCGCGCATCGGGCTGCCTCGGCATGCGTGGGGGTGGCAATGGCCAAATAGCCATAACTGGTCAGAAAGTCGCATACGGTTTCGGCGAGGTTCCCGCGATGCTCGATAACGACGGCGACGCCCTCGCGTTTGAACAGGTCCATGATCAAAATTCCCCAGGTGGAGCAACGCGAAACGACACAGTGGCGCGAGCAGACATATGAAAGCGCGATCCCGCGTAGCCACAGCTTAGTCCCTATAGCCGCCTATAAACCGCGTCTCGTGCGAATGGAAACGCTTACCCTATGACTCGGAGCGCTTTGCCGGCTACTTGGCGCAACGGCTGTTTGTTTTCCGGCACGGTACCAATCGCCTTGTTTGTGATCTCGTTGCTTCTCCTGTTCGTTAGTGGTCTGTTGGTCTATTTTTTTTGCCTATAATAAAAATTTAGCTTTTTTGGCTGATTATCTTTCATATATTTGTCCAGCCATGGCGGCGCTTTTTGCTGGTCTTGTCAGGTTTGAACCGACTGGAAGTCCGGCAATGCCGACATCATAAAGTCAGGTGGCGCCGACGAGCAGGGCACTTTGAATCGCTGAATTTTTTTCAAGAAAAGCCCCGCGTGATTGCTCATGCGGGGCTTGGGCTTTTGGGAATGACGGTTAGACTTAAGCTTTGGCTGTCTTTTTGGTTGCGGTCTTTTTGACCGCCTTCTTCGTAGCTTTCTTTGCAGCCTTGGCAGCTGATTTAGCGGTGGCGGTCGCCCCATCAATCAGAAGACTTTCAGCGGTCACACCGCGTTTCTTGAGGGCTTGAGCAAACCATAAGGGCTGACGGCCACGGCCAGACCAGGTTATTGATGGATCATTAAGGTCGCGGTACTTGGCGGCAACCAACACCTTCTTGCCTGTGACTTTCTTGCTGCCACGGGTTGGGTAGACGTCAGCCAGCGTCAGGCCACTGATGTTCAACAAGGCATCAATCTTCTTGCGCACGTCTTGAACAAGGTTCGAGTGTGCCGATTTCATATGGGACTGAGCTTCGGCGATGACCGCTTGCAGTTCTCTGGGGGAGAGGCTTTTTAAATCAATTGCCATAAATTTCCCTTCAACGTTTAGGGTAAATAATACGGCATTGAAGTCTACAGGTGGTTAACGTAGAGGAGCTGACGGAACCAATCGAGCAACTTGAGAGGGCGGCGAGGTATCTAGCGCGGATACGAGAAATCAATGCCGGACCATTTTCAGCGCATCACGACAAGGATCGGTTTGAGGACGATGTCGTTTCGTTTTTCGTTCATTGTCATTATGTGTGCGACTGGTTTATTCATTTGAACACCGCAGGCATGATGCCTACTCAGGTGAACATTTTTTACCAACCGTCACGAAGCTCTTAGGAACTGCGCTGATTTTTGCAATGGCTACAAGCACTACAAGTTAACCCGTACGCTTCGAACAGGTCGCCAGCGCCCTATCGCACTCAAACGGTACAAAGCGTCAGCCTGGTCCACCGGAAATGGCGGTGGAGAGGTCCTCGAAGGGCGTTACTCGATTCTCACAGCATCGGGATCGGTTGATGCCCTCGCTTTGGCCGAGCAATGTTTAACGCTTTGGGTGAATCTCGTGGCTGCCATGAAGGAGGCGGTTGATGAGCATGGCAAAGTTGATAGCCCTGAGCTTCTCTTATTCCCGACGTCCCTTGTCGGAATAACCTGACAGACAGACCTAGCCACTCGGTGCAAACTTTCCTTGCTCCACGAATCTCTTTGAACCGACAGGACGTCTGGCTATGCCAACATCAGGATGTCAGGTTGAACCGATGAGTGGGCATTGGTTAGCTCAGTCCTCTGAGCTGGAAGGCGCCCGTAAGGGCGCCTTTTTTGGTGCGTTGTCCTCGACGGAATCTCACACCTTGAAAACTTATGGAAGTTTCCTAAGCCCTAAGCGATGATCGGCAGACAAGGAATTTAGGGGAAGCGAAATGATCGACTTCAACCAAATGGTTGCTGGCAAGGTGGCTGGTCGTCCCACCGACCCAATCGAGCTTTATGAAACACTGGATCGGTCCGTCGATAAGGGACCACTGAGACCAGCTCAAGAATCGGTCCTGCGTGAATGGCATTCCACACATCGCGAGGACGATAGCGTTCTAGTCAAGCTACATACGGGACAAGGAAAAACGTTGGTTGGACTTTTAATGTTGCAGGCCCAGCTCAACAAAAACGAAGGTCCGGTGGTCTACATCTGTCCGGATAACTACCTGATTGATCAAACGTGCGAGCAAGCCAAGCAATTTGGCATAAAAACTTGCCGAGCTGATCCAGAATTGCCTGATGCGTTTTCCAATGCCGAGCGGATTTTGGTCACGTCAGTTCAAAAAATGTTCAACGGTTTGACTAAGTTCGGCACGGGTCGTCGCTCGATAAAGGTGGGAACGTTGTTGCTGGACGACGCCCATGCCTGTTCCGATTCTATAAGAGACGCCTGTCGGATCCGCATTCCAAAGGACGAGCCTGCGTACACCGCATTGCGGACTCTTTTCGCTGACGATCTTGAGCTGCAAGGAGTTGGCACCTTCGCAGATCTTGTGAATGGTTCACGCGACGCACTTCTTCCCGTGCCGTACTGGTCGTGGATAGCTCACACCACAGATGTTGCCAAAATTCTGTCTGACGAGTCAGAAAAAAAGTCCATTAAGTTTGCATGGCCTCTCCTGCGTGACATTTTGCCCTCATGCCAGTGCATATTCTCCGGAGCGGCGGTTGAGATCGAACCTTACATTGCGCCTCTAGAGGCCTTTGGCAGCTATTCAGAAGCAAAGCATCGGATTTTTATGTCGGCAACCGTCACCGACGATGCCTTCCTTATCAAGGGGCTAAAGCTTCAACCATCGACCATCACCAAGCCCATCACTTACGTAAAAGAGAGGTGGTCTGGTGAAAAGATGGTGCTCATCCCTTCGCTAATTAGCGATTCGCTCGACCGCGATATGGTGGTCAGCACGTTTGGACGGCCATTGGCTGCCAGAAAGTACGGCGTCGTAGGCCTGACTCCAGGGTTTGACTGGACTCATAACTGGGAGGCTTATGGATCAAAGATAGCCAAGAAAGAGACGGTTACACAGGAGATTGAGCGGCTGCGACAAGGCAACTACACAACCACGCTAGTGCTTGCAAATCGATACCACGGTGTGGACCTTCCTGATGATACGTGCCGTATTTTGGTTTTTGATAGCAAGCCATTCTCTGAAAATCTTGCTGACCGCTATGAGGAAGCTTGCCGTCCCAACAGTGCAACGACCCTCATGCGCACCGTTCGAACTGTTGAGCAAGGCATGGGAAGGAGTGTTAGAGGGGAAAAGGACTACTCAGTCATCGTTGTCACTGGAACTGAGCTCACCCGACTTCTACGGGATAGGGATTCGCGCAATTTCTTGTCTTCGCAGATGGCTGCACAAATCGAGATTGGTCTTGAGATTGCTGCGATGGCGCAGGAAGAGATCAAGAAGGGTGGTGACCCACAGGTAGCCCTCATCGGTCTTGTCTCGCAGAGCCTTGGTCGTGATGAGGGTTGGAAGAACTACTACGCGACGAGGATGGGCGATATCAAACCGAAGGGGCCCAATGAATTGGTGCTCAACACCTATACAGTCGAGCTTCGTGCCGAGCAAAAGTTTTCGGAAGGTGACTACGGGAAGGCAACTCAGTTCATCCAAGAGCTTCTTGACGCCCAAGCCGTGACGAATGATGAGAAGGGTTGGTACCTCCAAACGATGGCTCGCTACAATTTTGCGTTCAATCGCATCGAATCTCAAAGGCTGCAAATTGCAGCTCACAAGGCAAACAGGTACCTCCTCAAGCCATCACATGGAACCACCGTCACGACCCTGAAATTGATAAGTCAGGGCCGGATTGAGCGAATTGTCGAATGGCTTCGAAAGTTCGAGGGGTATGCGCAGCTTGACGTCGCTGTGTCCGACATTCTTGGAAGCCTAAACTTTGGGGTCGCTGCCGACAGATTTGAGCACGCCCTCAACGAACTCAGTTTTGCAATCGGGTTTGTTGGAGAACGGCCGGATAAAGAATGGAAGGAAGGACCGGACAATCTTTGGGCCCTTGATGACAAAAACTACATTCTTTGGGAATGCAAGAACGAGGTAGAAACGACTCGGGGTGAGATCAACAAGCGAGAAGCCGAGCAGATGAATCGTTCGGTTGCTTGGTTCCTCAAACACTACCCGGGATTAGCTGCACGAAAGGTTATGGTTCATCCCTCTTACAAGGAGGCCAGTGCTGCGTCGTTCTTGCATACTGTGGACGTCATGCGTCCTGCCGAGTTAACGAAGCTGGTTAGATCTTTGCGGGAATTTTTCAAGTCGTTTGAAGGTTCCAATTTCGCAGATCTTTCGCCGCTTCATGTTCAAAGTCTTCTTGAAGCCCACAATCTAACCGTGCCCGACCTTCTAGAAGGATACGGAAAGAAAACTAAGCCGGTCATGTGACCGTCTGGATATGAAAGTCAGACAGGCTCGTAATGAACAAAGTGGCTCTTGGTATGTTCAGTGATGCTACCTACACCAGCGGATCGTAGATGAAGCGGAGACCTGGAAAGGAAGACGCAGAAAGGCACACAGGCCATCACATTGTTTCGGTAAGGCCGAAACGGAACCTAAGACGACGACGAATCCGTTGGAATGTTTCGAATGTAGCTTCAATGCAGGTGGGCGCACCCAAGAGAGCAGAGTAGGCAGCAGGCGCTCTGCTCGTATGCAATATCGTGTGCAGCATCCGAAGCCAACAAGGTGAATGCTGTCCGGCGTTAGCCTCCAGCTTTATGTCGATCGACAAAAGCGACCCGAACAACCGGGTAGCTTTTTTCATGCGTGGCCTGATGCATGGAAGGTGGCGGTACCAGCAGAGCTGACGAGACTCGACCGGTGCGCTGAGAAGCGGGTTCGACAGGTAGCCACCGGCCAGGGGTGGTCATTCGGCGCTATGGATGGTCTGATCAACCGGCGTTCGTAGCGGCAGTACTCCTGTGGGGCCGCACGTCGGATTCGTGAAGCATGTGCGCGCTACTGGATGGCGATTTCCGCCGCGTTTTGCGGCGCTTCGCCGCTGCGAAGCACACTTCGGGCGCACCTACCCTGCTTTTCCCAGCCGATGCTTGCGGGTCATCCACAGATTGCTCAAAGCAAACAACTTCAGCACCTGCGCACCGTTCTTGGCCAGTCCGCGATAGCGCGCCTTTACGTGACTGAATTGCCGTTTGACCACCCGGAACGGATGTTCGACAGCCGCACGAATCGACGCTTTGATGTGTTCGATCTGCTCGACCAGGGCGCGCAACCTCTCATCCTCGATCGCCTTGACCTTGCCGCGTTTGGCCGCGATATGCCACTTCCGCCCACCCTTGACCGGCGCATGTTTCTCGGCACCGATATAGCCGGCATCGCCGAACACCACTTTCTCTTTTCCGTGCAGCAGGTCGCCCACCTGGGTCACATCGCCCACGTTCGCTGCCGTCGTCACCGCGCTGTGTACCAGGCCCGTCGCTTCGTCCACGCCAATGTGCGCCTTCATGTCGAAGTACCATTGATTGCCTTTTTTGGTCGGGTGCATCTCCGGGTCGCGTGCCTTGTCCCGATTCTGGGTCGACGAGGGTGCGCCGAGAATCGTCGCGTCCACGATCGTACCCTGCGAAAGCTTCATGCCCTTGCCGTGCAGATGGCGGTTCACTGCCTTGAACAGCTCTTTGGCCAACCCGTGCTTCTCCAGCAAGTGGCGGAACTTGCACACCGTTGTCTCGTCCGGCGCCGGCTCGCGGCCCAGATCAATTCCCACGAACCGTCGCATCGCCGCCGAGTCGTACAACGCTTCCTCCACCGCCGGATCACTCAGCGCATACCACTGTTGCAGGAAGTGGATGCGCAGCATTCGCTCCAGGCCCACCGGGCGACGACCGCCTTCCGGACGTGCCTTCGGATAGAACGGTTCGATCACCGCGCACAGCTCAGACGACGGTACGACCTTGTCCATCTCGGCCAGAAACACGTCCCGCCGCGTAGGCTTGCGGTGTGCTTCAAATCCACCATCGGCTTGTAAGGCCAAAGTCAGTTGATCGGGCATCGTCTAAGCTCTGTGGGGTGGGCACTACCTTCGACAGCGAAGCAAAATCAGAGTTTCCCTAGAGGTAAGCGGCGCGTGTTTTCTCGGTCCTTAAGAGGGGCGGAGATCGAAGCTTGCCTCGTGGATTTTTTTCCGGAATCGGCTGCCCCTCTGAATACAAAGCGACATTTCTTGGCGGCTCCAGTTGAACCTTCAAGCCACTGGCTCCGATGGATCTAATCGCGGCTGTTAGCTGGTGTGCCGAAGCCGGAAAGTTTCGGTGTTCTTCGTTGTGCTTGGGCTTAAAGTACCCGATGAGCCCAGCCTCGAACGCTTCGACGACGATTTGAAACGCTAGGTTCGCCGCAAGCTCGCCAGGTTTGTACACAAAGATCGACACATCGCGGAACGATTGGCGTTGCACCAATTCGGCAAGCACGGTGTCAAGCTTGTTGTGTCCGCCTTGGAAGCGGTTGTGAACTTCCCACCCGCCCCTGACTGACTTTCCAATATATTCGATCTTGGCAGCGATGGTTACAGGTCTAGTACTGAATCCAGTCACCAGAGCCAAATCGCAAAGAAATTTCTGGACGCCGTGGCCTGGAACATGGAAAGCGAATCCATTTGGCTCAGCACCATAGGAGCAGGCTTCTACGTGTTCTGCATTGAGTACGGGACTATTGAACCAGAGTGTCAAGGTGCGAGATTGGCAGGCAGGTGCTCTTCCATTGTCCATGGATTCAAAGTAGATCCCTGCTGCAAATCTATCCCCCTTCATCAAGCGTACGCTCGATGGATCAACACGAAACTTCGTATGGGTAACGATTGCGTATAGGTGAAATCCCGAAAAGTCGCCATATAGGAGGGCTCTCTCGTCATCGGTAATCTCTATGACGCCCATCCCATCAGCCGTACGGGGGGCAGATTTAAGTAGCCTGATCCTTGCGGCTGGGACGATAGTTGCTGGGCCCGATTCGAGGCACAAGTCACATCGTTGGATAATCCCAGGCAAGGCCGAAAGCACTTCGTGAATGTCCATTTGCATCGCTCCAGTGTTAATTTCTAAAAGGCAATCGTTCACGTTAAGCGCATCCGCCAATATCTACGCGGAATGGCACATAGCGCTAGCCTACGGCAAAAGGTATGGGGATTCGCACGAGCAAATTCGCCTTCCGGGTTGCTTGCCAAGATTTAGCGAGTTGTGGCTCTGTGGGTCATAGCGGCTTCCTTCTATGATGGTTTGATTTAAGCGGAGTAGGATCATCCTACCGCCTGCTGACAATTCCTGGAGTCCGACATGCGTGAGTTTCTGCTAGGGATGCGCGACGGCTTTCGCAAAGGCAAAGCGGTGCAGTGGAGTGTGGTCGTGGTCGGCTATTTCGCACCGTTTACGGGTGTTGTGCGCACGATTCATTCGTGGATCGAACAGGCTACGGATGAGGCACAACGTCGGCACGATCAAAAGATCACCTATCGACACAAAGACTCTTGAATGGGCTTCTACCTTTAGATCCTGAGCGTGCTCGCCGTTGGTGGCCTTCTGGCCTAGTGGACTGCTGCCGGCCCCCGTGGACACCGTCCTAAGCTAATTGCCTCTGCTGCTCGAACTGTATCGGGCTGATGTAGCCGAGCGTCGAATGGCGTCGTTTGCTGTTGTAGAACAGTTCGATGTAGGCCCCGCTTAGGAAAGCCATGAAGTCCTTTAGACCCGCTTCTTGGATTCGCATTCAATCGCGATGTCGTGCTCCCAAACAGAGGACACTGACAATCGAACAAGGATCATTAAAAGCATGACTTCGCCTGAACTCACCGGCGGTGCCGGATTTACCTACGAAGATGCGGTCACCGCACATTACCTCGCAGCGTTGATTGGTGGCACGACGGCGGCAGCCCTCGATGCGAAAATCGTTCAGCGGATAGCCCAGCAGCAGGCCGATTTTGGTGAGCCGCTCGACGATGTGATCGTTGATGCCTCCTCCTTGGTGGACGGGACTGTCATGCGGCTGTCGCTGCAGGTCAAGCGTTCGCTGACGATCTCGGGCGCGACAGCCAATAACGACTTTCGTGAAGTGATCCAGCGCAGCTGGCAGACGCTACAGAAGCCCGATTTTCGCGAGCACGTGGACCGTGTTGGAGCGGTCACGGGGTCGGTGGCGGAGGAGAGGCTCCGGGCTTTCGCAACCGTGTGCGAATGGGCACGCGCCTCCGACACAACTGCGGCTTTCATGCAACGATTTGCTGACCACGGGAACGCCTCGGCCACTCATCGCGCAGTGGCCGAAGCGGTTCGAATGGTTGCACAAGACACAGCCACACAGCTATCCAACGACCAACTGCACCGTCTGCTTTCGCACTTAGTGGTGATCCGGTTTGACTTCCTTCATGCCGGATCGACGCATGAAGCGGAGGCCATTACCAGCCTGCAACACGCGCTGGCGCCGGGGCAAGTGGCGCGTGCAGGCGATTTATGGAATTTGCTGCGCCAGTTCGCTCGCGATGGCGCAGGGCGAAGTGCTGTGACCACTCGCGCATCGCTAGTGCGCATGCTGGCTGGCTGGCGCTTCGCGGATTCGCCTGCCTTCGCCGGCGACATGCAGACGCTGCGCAACAGCACACGCCACTGGATCGACCAGCAGGCCGACGATATCGGTGGGACGCACCTCACGCGACAGGTCCTACGCGAACAGCTCAGCACTCAGATGGCAGCCCACCGTCTGACGCTGATCAAAGGCCTACCCGGCACCGGCAAGACAGTGCTACTGCGTGACTTGGTGCAAGAACTGGCCGCTGATGGCACCACCTTATTCCTCACAGCCAACCGGCTCTCTGGCCGCAGTTGGTCGGAGCATGCCCGCGCGATGGGTTTAGCGACGAGATCGATTGAGTCGTTGCTCTCGGAGGTCGCGGCCACGGGTCATGCCACGATGCTCATCGATGGCATGGACCGCATCACGCCGGACCAGCGCGCGATCGTGACCGACTTGCTCGGCCAGCTTCTGACTAACTCGGCGCTTTGCGACTGGCGAGTGGTCGCAACTGCACGCGACGCCGGCATCGAGCCCCTGCGCAACTGGGTACCTGCTGCGCTGCTCGCCAGCGGCGGCGTGGGTTATGTCGATGTGGAGAACTTGACGGATAAAGAGGCCGACTTGCTTGCGGATTCGCTGCCGGCACTGCAACCGCTCTTGACCGGCGGGAACGATCGCGTGCTAACACTGGCGCGCCGACCGTTCTTCGCTGCAGTGTTGGCACGAGGGCTATCGCAGGCGGCTTACCCCTCCGGGTTCGCACCACAATCGGAAGTTGATCTCGTGGAGGCCTGGTGGACACGGGGCGGCTACGATGCCCACGCGCCGCAAGCGTTGGCGCGGCAACGCGCGCTGATCGAGCTCGCTCAACGCAGCGCACGCGATCTGGGTCGTAATGTCCGCATTCGCGACCTGCCTGCGGCGACGAGAGATGTGCTCCCGGCACTGGAGGAAGACGGCCTAGTGCAGCAGCTGAGTAGAGGGCATACGGCGCAGTTCAGTCACGACATCTTCTTTGAGTGGTCGTTCTTCCACTTATTGCTTGATCAGGGTAATGACTGGATTGCGGCCCTGACCGCAGCCGGTGAGCCACCTGCTCTGGCGCGGGTGGTGGAGCTGCTATCGCAGGCGACTTATTCGATTCCTAACCAGTGGTCAAGCGACCTCCACTCGCTGGAGGGTGCTCAGGTGCGACCGCAATGGTTGCGCGCTTGGCTCGTGGCGCCGGTTTTCAGCCCACGCTTCGCCGAGCACATCGACGCGTTTACTGCGACATTAGCGGCGAATGACCGCGGCCTCTTCGGAAAGCTCTTGGTGTGGATGCAGGCCGAGAAGACGACGCCCAATCCCATGGTGCTGTCCGGAGCTCTCGGGGGTGATCTGGACCCCGCAGCCCGGATACGTATCGCGGATTCGCTGGGCTGGCCGTCGGATTTCGCGGCGTGGCGTCGCCTGCTCACCTGGTTGATAGAGCAGATTGATTCGGTTCCAGATACCTGTTTGAAAGACCTCGTCACGCTGTTCGAAACTTGGCAGGTCTTTGCCGCGGACTACCCCAATGCAGTGTCGCAGCGCATCGTGGCGCAGTGCGCGATCTGGTTACATGCGATCGAAGACGAACATGCGGAGCACCGGCTTTGGCGCAACAGGCCAGCGAACGATGCCACGCCGCGTCCCCGCGTTCCCATGCAGTTGGAGACAGAGTTGCGCGCATTGGTACTGCGCGCAGCGCGGGCCTATGCGGATGTGGTGAATACGTATCTCACGACGGTAGAAACTATCGAGCGCTGGTCAGATGGTGCGTTCCGCGAGCTCGTGTCCTATACGCCGCTGCTGGCGCAAACGCATCCTGCTCAACTCGCGCAGGTTGCCAGGCGCTGGTTCATGAGAGAGCTGCCGGACGACACATCAGCGCGGTGGCGTCGCGAGGCGCGTGAGGATGGTCGCCGACGCCAAGAAGCCGAGGCGATCCCGCTGGAGAGCCGATCGCGACCAGACAAGCTTACGCTCGCGAGCACGTCGTTCATGCACCACTCATTCTCAAATCACGATTGGGACCGCTTATCGATTGGCGGTGACCATCAGGGTTTCTTCCCCGGCTCGCCTCTGCGCGACCCGTTCCAGTCGCTGCTTATGCACGACCCGGCGACGGCGCTCGCGCTGATCCGCGACGTGACGAACCACGCCACCACAGCATGGTGTCAGTTGCATCGGCACTGTCCTGGCAGCGGGACGCCGCTGCCCCTCGCACTGGTGTTTCCATGGGGGCGGCAGGAATTCTGGGGTGAGGATGGGCATTACTACTGGTTTCGCGGCCATCGCGGACCTCAGGTTGTGGAGTGCGCGCTTATGTCTCTGGAGCGCTGGGCCATCGCACAGCTCGATGATGGATGCTCGTTGGACGAAGTGCTGCAACAATTGCTGGAAGGACACTTGAGTATCGGCGTCCTCGGGATTGCAGTGCACATCGCTTTGCGGGCAGAGCAAGTTTCGCCAACAACCTTGGCACTGCTGCGCAGCCTTAGATTGTGGCGGCTCGACCTCCAGCGCGAGGTTCAGGAGCAGCAACTGCAAAGTGCCGGGCTGATGGGCTTCAACAAGCAAAGTGCCGACGCCGTGCACCGACAAGCTGTTGCAGACAGCAACCAGTTGGCCTCGCGCCGCCTCGAACTGCGGGACCTGGTTCCGTTCTTCGTCCTCGGTGGCGATTCGGCGCTTCGGGACGCGTGCCGCGAAGCTCTCGACGACTTCCCAAACAACCTGGGCTTCGCTTACAAGGAAGAGGCGCAGGACTCCGAGCATGTGGCCGAGCTGCGCCGCACGGCCGAGCTATGGTCCGAGTTAGGTCATGCCGAGAACTACACCGCCGCGCCGATCCCTGGCCGCAACGATGTCGTTCAGATCTCGATGAGCAGCCCGCGACACGAAGCTCCCGATGTACAAGCGGCCTTGCGACGCCATGGGGAGGCGGCAAGCGAGATGGAATTGTGGCTGTGGGTTGATAAGTCCTTTGCGTCGCGGGAATTGGCAGCGGGACTGTCATTGGACCAGGCCGTTGAGCGCGCAAGCGCGCTTGCCGAAGCAACTGCTGCTGAGCGGCCAATGTCGCTGATCCCCAGTGGTGGGCTCGTAGAAGGTGCAATTGCTGGAACAGCAGCGGCCGTAATTTGCTTTGCCGATGCGAGTGAGCATGAGGCTTGGGCCAATGCAACCATCGAAAGTTTCCGCATTGCGCCGGACGAGATGTCCGACGATACGTTTAGCGGATCGGTAATCCCATGGCACCAGAAGATTTTCGTGGCGCACGCATTGGCGGCGCGAATTAAGTGGGCACGCGAACATCCTGACGATCGAGAAGCGCTCTATCGCTTGATCGCGCACCCGCTCGATGTTGTGTCATTTGTTGCGCTGGACGGCGTTGCTGGTTGCTGGGAGCGCGATACCCGGTTCGCTTGGTGCGGCCTGAACCTCGGGCTGCGGTTGGCGCAGCTCGTAAGCAGGCGAGACATGTTCCGGATCGACGCCGAAGCCAGGTGGCAGATGGAGTTGGACCACCGGGCCGCGACGTTGGCTGCGGCCCTCGACGAGTACCGGGCATCAGGTTCGCTACCTGCCTGGGAGTGTCCGCGGCCATCGTGGGTGCGGGCCACACCGGACACTGAAAATCCGCAGACCCTTGACGGGGCCGAGGAAGACGGGTGGCAGAGTACCGACGATCTGTGGAACAGTCAGTACGCCGCAAAGATCTTGCAGAGAGTCCCAGTGGCGATGGTCATGGCGAGCGTGGGCCGTACGCACTTTGTCGACGCTCTTGAAGCATTTGTAGGCTGGACGCTCGATACGATCAACCCGGTGTGGCGAACCCTGCGGCATCGGGGCCGTGAGCGTGGCGATGGAAACCTGTACGAATGGGAGGATCAGCTGGGTCGGTTGGTGGCAAGCGTTGCGCCCCACCTTCCAGCTGACGAGACCTTGCGGAGGCTGTTGCGACCGATCTTTGCGCAGCCCGACGAGATAGCAATGCGACTGCTTGCGCCATTCACCGTATCGCTGGTCTGCGGCGAAGTTCTCGATGCACCGGAGATCCGTGATGACACCCTGCTCCTGCTGCATGGCGTACTCGAAAGAGTTCTGGAAAACGACGACCTGCGTCGTTCGTCGCACAACGATGGGCGGATAGGCGGTTTTGATCTACCGAAGTTAGTCGAATCACTGCTGTTCGTAGTCGTCGAGCACGCCCCCGGTGCCACGCGGTTCGCGAACGGTGACTGGAATGATCTTGACCGTGTGCTACCGCTGGTTGACCGCATTGTACGCATCGCCGGCCGGCACCCCTATATCGCCCGCAAGTTTGTCGTATTGTGCGAACGTTCCTGTGCTTCGTACCCAGCCGAAACGTTCGCTGACCAGGTGTTGGCGCAGGTTGTGGACGGGCGCTTACCTGCAAACTGGAAGGGCACATCGGTACCGGCTGCGATTGCTGCTCTGGTACAGGCGCATGCTGATCGACAGCATCCGTTACCAGCTGCTCTGGCCCGCAAGCTGCTGCAGGTGCTTGATGCTTTAATCGATCTTGGCGATCGTCGAAGCGCGGCCTTACAACAAAGCGAGTCTTTCCGTGGAGTCAGTCTCACGGTGCCAGTTTGAGGCCGCGTACGAAATCGCGTGCGTATCACACAGTCAGGGTTAACTGCGGCCAATAGGCCGCCGCTCGGGCGGCGGAAGCCGACCACGATGTTGGGTCTTAAATAGAACTACCGCAACGAGATTTCACTATGAATTTTTCCGAAGAAGAGCTTCAAAGCCTCATCTTTTATCAAGATACCTATGAAAAAATAGGGTTCTGGTGGATGAGGAGAGGTCACAGCGAGTGTCTGGGCGAAAAAGGCGTCCGTGTGTGCCGGTTTTGCCGCAAGACGAAGCCTGAAGTTACTTTCAGTAAAAAAGCGCACGTCGTGCCTCAGTCTTTAGGCAACAGAGGCCTGATCAGCTACTACGAGTGCGACCCATGCAACGAGATGTTCGGTGGTGGTATTGAAAATGATCTCGGTAACTGGACAAAGCCAGCCCGGACGATGTTGCGAATTCAAGGTCAAAACGGAATCCCAAAATTAGTCGGAAGGAAAGGAGCGTCCTGGCGTATAGAGGGAGGAGCGAAGGGCGGTCTCGCGATCTCTGCGCATCGAGACCATATGCCTCACGCAGTGGATGGGGAGAAGAAAGCCATCACATTCGATTTGCCGCGTGACCCCTATACGCCCGCAGCCGTCATGAAGGCATTCGTTCGAATAGGATTGACGCTTATGCCAGAGTCTGAACTCGCGAATTTCGAAGCCGCTATGGAGTGGATACAAGATCCCGATCACGGCGTCCGAACAATTGGGGGCAGCGCGATTTATCAGACTATGCATCCCGGTCCGTTGCCAAACGATCAACTCCAGGCAAGTCTGCTTCGGCGCGCAGATGACCAAGCCCCTTTTCCATATATGTTCTTGATTCTATCGTTCGCTAATCAGGCTTACCAAGTCCCATTGACCTCGCGCGACCGAGACGCTCATTTGCAAGGTCAGAACATCGTGATGCCAATTTTCCCCACTAGTACGTCGCTGAACCGCAATAAGTATGGGCATCCCAGGACGAAACCCATTGATCTCGCCATGACTACAGAAGTGCGCGACGATAAGATGAAAATTGTCATGCGCTATGACTCGGTGGAGGATATAGAGGTGAACAAATCTGACGCAAGCCAATTGCCGCAGACTTAACGCCGATGAATATGTTAGTGCGTCCGTTTTCATCCAAAGCAACCATTGCAGCAGTTGCACATTTGAATGAGCTTGATGAGAGGTTAGGTGCGCCTAAGTTTTTGCCGCACCACTGTCGGGTGATGTCATGTCACCACCAGTCATTATTGTGCGCTCGCGAGACCGGGTCATCACCCCCGCAAGTCGTTGCGTCGGTACCTTGATCTGGTCGGCCGCGGTATAGCCGCTCTCTACGACCAATGCGAGTACATCCAGCAGCATGTAAGCCGTCCATTGGCTCAGCGTCGCAATGTCGCGTTGAGTGACATGGTCGTGCCGAGCGTCATGAACCGCTTTCGACCGCTTGGCGTAAATCGCGATTAGCTCACGAACAATCTCGTCGTATTCCTCGACCGGCTTGAAATTGAATCCACCGAAGACCAGTACGCCTGCCACGCTCTCACTGACCGACTTGGTGATGGCCTGTCCGTTTCCGGAGAAGATCGCTTCAGCACAACTCCAATACTTTATGAGTTGTATTACCGTGACCGTGTCGCGTTGTGCGTCTGAGTACCAGAACAAGCCGCGCACGATAGCCTGTTCTAAAGGGGTGAGCTCATCCCGTGGGTTAGCGCAAGAGCATGCTGCAAGTAGGGGGCAGTCTGGAGATAGTCAGCCATCTCCTGTTCGAGCTGCAGCGTCTGGTGCTGACTCCAGTAGCGTACGTGCTTGATATCGGACTTTTCCTCATGCCAGAACACATATCGTGCGGTCGCACGTGCGCCCTCGGGTGACATTTCTAGTGTAATGCGGAAGGGGGTGGCTCCTGCTTCGTAGCTCATCGCAGCTACAACAGACATGATTCCAATGGCCAACTCAGCGCTGAATCGCAACTTACGCTTCGTATACGCTTCCGTCCCGTATACGGAACCGATCAAGCACGGTCCGTTACCGAGTTGCGTGGCAGTGTCAAGCTTGTCGCTCAGCGTAGCACCCAGGGCAGCGAGGGCCTCCGTGCTTGGACTGATCAGTTTGAGGTCACCCAACTGGACGGCTTTGATGCCGTTGAGTTCAATTCCATTTACGGGCACAGCACCAGTAGCGATGTCGCATTCGGTCAAGCCGTGCCTCTATCAGGGCGACCAGTTCGTGCGAATCGTCCGGCATCAGCGCATCAGATAGGAGATCCACCAAGACCTGTCGCAGAACGTTCGAGACATCAGCTGGCTCAGCGTGCACGTACTTGTCTGATGCCTGAAGCACCTGATCGATTGCGCGTAGGCTAGTCAGACCTGAGTTGGTGAGCATCAGGGAACGTCCGGTGCGAAGACGCAACTCTCGTATGAGGTACTGCGGCCCGGCCTGCTTGACGGCCTGAATAGTCAGCGGCTCAAAGCTCTTTGCGCCGAACAACGCCCGGAGGTGGTAGTCGATCGCGCGGTCCTGCTTCTTGTTAAGTCCAATCTTGGCACTGGTTTGTTTTCGGATCCCACACGCCTGGGTCCGCTTTTACGCCTCGGTGCAGACATGAAAGGTACGGCACTGAGCGTCCAATAGCGTAAGACGCTAAAACTATTAGCGGCAGAGTCAGGCTTTGAGGTAGTAATTTCTACGCTACGAAACTAGATATCTATCTGGCATGTTGCTCCGCCCCAATATCCGCTCCTGGCCAAAGTCGCCCGGTCGACTTCTGCTGCTGGCGAACGTAGACAATTCTCTTTGTGGTGGTCGGCTCGATGTCAGGAGTGGCAGTGCAATGACGATGATCGCAGCGTGGCCGCGGTTGTGATCAGTTTCGCTGGCGATCCGGGTCAGCTGCTGTGGCGAAGGTGCGCAACTGGCCGGCGTTTTGCAAAGTGGTGAGCTAAGGCACAAATTCGGCCTTGAACCGATTGTTTCTCTACTGATCAAGCAGAAATTGTCGAGAATAAGCTGAGTTGGATGCCAAAATCGTACATTAATTTAGGACTCATTCCGGACTCTCGGGCAACCGCAGCTCTTGAGAAGGTGTACACAACCGTTCTAAGAACGATGATCCGTCGAACGGCCCCAGAGACCATCACGGTAGGACGGGGCTTTGTACTCACCCAAGACCATCAAAGTACCGAAATCGACATCCTCCTTTATGACAGCAGCTATCCCGTTCTGTACAAAGAGGGAGACTTGGTCTTCATCTCACCGGCTGCGTGCAGAGGCATTGTTGAGGTCAAGAGCCGATTGGGCCTAGCGAAATTACAAGCCGCACCTTCAAAATTGGCTGCCGTGGCCGAATTCATTCGAATGAGTCATCTAGGCCCTGTCTTTGTCGGGCTTATGAATTTGAGGGAGCGGAGGAGGGAGTCTTACCGATACTTCAGAAGGCTTCAAAGGGCGAGGAATGTAGGGTGATAGACCATGTCGTTCTAGGAGACGACACCTTTGTGAAGTATTGGAAAAGGAACCAGCAAGGAAGGAATGGTGGCTACGAGAGTTGGCATCATTATCAGATGCGTAACCTGGCAGCTGGCTATTTCATACACAATCTTGTGACGTCAATGGGCCCGAAGTTGGCGTTTGAGGAAGGAAATGATTATTTCCCCAAGGAGGGCAAGGAACTGCAATGTGCTTATACCGTCGGTTTAACCCAAAGCGGTCATCGGAGTCGTGCTCCACGCCGCCCAGCAGGATAAGTGCAGTTTTTGAAGCGGTCGTGGGCCTCGCGGCTGGCGGTGCTTGGCCCGCCTTTTGGAGATAGGCAGGATCACACCACGGTGCGTGGGCTGTCAGGCAAGCCAAAGACTGAGGGAGATCACATCCCACACTCTCCGCCAACTACGGGTCCTCAAGAAGGTGCGCCGCTGGGTTATCGGTCGCGGCGCCGGTTTGGAAATACGCCATAACGCTGGCCACCGCGCGGTCTCGGTCATCTGCATGATTGCCGGTAACGACACGCCCTGACGGCTGGCCTCGGTCACAAACCCCGAACGTAGGCTGTGCGCTGCGAAGTCTCCCTCAAGCCCGGCCAGCCGGGTACGCCGTTGCACAATCTCGGCAACGGCGGCCGGCGAAAGCGCCGGACCAATGGTGTGTTTCCACAGCCGCCGAAAAATCGCTCCCTCGGTGAAGCCGGAGGCAGCGAGCGATGCTTCCAGCGCTTGGACCGCGCGATCGAGAATGGGTTTATCGGGCGTCAAGGAGGCCGTGACGCCGGCTTGTTGCGTTTTGCTGTGCTCCAGCCGATAGCTGTAGCCCTGAGGCTCGATCCGGCGCAAGTCGCACAAATCAGCCGCCGCAATCTCGCTGCGCCGGCGCCCGCCGCTCGCGAAACCGAAGCAGAGCAGGGCGCGGTCGCGTAGCCCTTTCGATATAAACCAAGAGTACAAACTGTTCCTTTGAAGTCGCCTGAGGAAAATCGTTGTTGTCGCGCCAAAGCACGAAATAAGCGCGGATACGTTTCTTCTTCGAACCACTTTCGTCATCGCGGGTGCGCGCCAATTGCGGTTGAGGACTGTCAGTGCTAAACAGCAATCAAGTCGTTACAAAACGGGCACCGAACGGGCACCGAAATTTAGACTGAAAAACAAAAAAAGTCCTACATTTTTGTAAGCCCTTGTTTAACTTGGTTCAGGAGCGGGACCTGAAACCGCATAGCCTTGCGGCCAAGGGATGTTAAGACCCTGTATGAGAGAGAAAGATTTGGGACCATGCTCGGGCTTCATCCTGCCGATTTGACCGAGTAGTTTATTTACAAGGGTCTAATTGAAACGGGAAAATTAAAAGACGAATTTTCTCCATTGATACGTCGCTACTGAGCCCCTGCAAGGGTTTAGGCTAGGGAGAAGTAGGTGGGGGGTACCGCTGGGGGTACCGCTGGGGGTACCACAAATATTTCTGCTCTGAAAACGTTGGTATGTATATCTTCGCGGTGCCCCTCTTGGCACCATTGTAAGATTCAAAACTGTCCAAAACAGTCCAGAATCGTAGATAACCCCGTGTAAAAGCGGGGTTTTTTATTGCCCGTCGTTCATAGACTGCCAAGGGCATCCACGGGAATCCAGAGCCTTTGGGTATGTTTTAGCCTATTCGTACCCAAAAAGGTCTCACCTGAAGCATCTGTATCCCCCGTTGACAGCGAGAAAGCGGTCGCGGACACAGAAAAGGTGCACTTGAAGCTAGGTACCGGCACCGAGCGACCGGTCACACTGCACGCGGGAAAGATTTTGCTGGATGCCGCAAATACTCCGTTGCTGGTTAGCCTGGTCCCTGGACTGGTTCATATCGCCTCGGACGTCGCGCCGCGAGAGCGCATCCGCTCTCTGCTGACTATAATTGAGGTGGAAGCGCGCCAACCTGGAGCCGCCAGCAACTTCATCATCGAGCGCCTGATCGAATTGGTTCTGGTGGAAATCCTACGCACGAAACCCCTTGCAGGAGACGATGGGTTGACCGGCCTGTTGGCTGGTCTCGCCGACCCCGTAACTGAGCGTGCGCTTGTCGCCGTGCATCGCGATCGCGATGTGGCGCATGACTGGACGGTTGACGAGTTGGCACGACTTTGCGCCATGTCGAGATCGACTTTTGTAGTCAGGTTCCACGTGGTACTGGGAATAACGCCTATTGCTTACTTGCTCAACTGGCGGATCGCGCTGGCGAAAGATCACCTGACCGAAGGTGGAAAAAGCCTCAGCGAAATCGCATTTTCCGTCGGCTTTCAGTCTTTCAGCGCATTCAGCACAGCTTTTTCTCGCACTGTCGGTCGTTCGCCCAGGCGCTTCGCTTACGAGGCCCAAGAGGACGTGAATTAGCATAAAGCGCGATCACCTGCGCGTACCAGCACCTGATCATCTCCGCTGTCCCGCAGATCGGGTTTATAAGCCTTTACTCTACGTTTTTAAGCACTGCTGCGCGTGTCAAAAAGTCATTGGCTGACCGACGGTCCGCCAGAGTGCCCTTCTGCCTTACTGCACCAGACCAAGCTTTTGGCTGAGGGCAACCGCTTTGCTCCTGGAAGGAACGCCCAACTTACCGAGAACGTTTTTGACGTGAAACTTGGCGGTGTCCTCCGTAACCCCCATTTCTTTAGCGATCTGGAGGTTGCTATGCCCGCGCACCAAGCACTGCAGGACTTGCAACTCGCGAGCGGTGAGGCCTGGATGGCTCGAAATCTCGTCAGATAGACGGCCCACCGTAGGCGACAGATAACGGCCACCGCGATGCACTGTGCGAACAGCACTGAGAAGTTCTTCGGATGGCGCATTCTTGAATAGGTAGGCGCGTGCACCCGCGTTCAGAGCCTTTCCAATTTCTCCGCCACCGGCATTGGCCGTGAGAACAATGAACTGTGCGCTGGATGACTTTGTACGCAATAGAGAAATCAATTCGATGCCACCCATGTCAGGCAACGACAAGTCCACTAAAGTGATATCGGGGTGACGCAGGGCAAACAGCTCAATGGCTTCGGCGGCGTTGGCCGCCTCGCCAACCAGTTCCATATCTTCCTGATAGGCGACAATTGAACAGAGTCCTGCACGCACCACTGGGTGGTCGTCAACAACCATGACCTTTATTTCGGACTGAATATTCAATTCTCTGTTCTCGTGGTGGGGATGCCGCGTAATCGACGCCATAAATTCGCCGCCCGGCCCAGACGTGGTATGCACAGCATGACTCGCGTGCCACTGCCAACCTGACTGGTCACGGCGAGCTTCGCCCCCAGACTGTTCGAGCGATGTTGCATATTTCTTAAGCCGTAGCCGCGCGCGGGAGTTTGTTCACCTATAGCCTGAGCGAACCCTCTGCCGTCATCAGATACGGTCACACTCAATGCTTTATCTTCGAAAACGAGAGTAATGGAAATTGTGCGGGCCTCACCGTGTTGTATGGCGTTGGATATCGCCTCCTGAACAATCATGACTACGTGGTGTTTTGCTTCAGGCTGCAAGGCCCAGGCGTTACCTGTCGAGTTGATATCCAATTCTTCCACGCGACCTTGCGCAAGTTGCCTAGCCATCGAAGTGACCGATTCAGACAAGTTCTTCTGATCAAGCACAGGAGGACTGAGATTCCATACTGAGTACCGCGCATCATCCAGACTTGTCTTCGCAAGATCGCGTGCGGACTTCATGTGTGTCGTGGTCATCTCCGGGGCGCGTGTCATGCTGATCAACGCGGCTTCTGTTTGAAAAAGTATGCCGCTTAGACTCTGCGCTAGGCTGTCATGGATTTCACGGGCGATGCGCTGGCGTTCTTCCAATACTGCAGCGCGTGCATGCAGAAAGCCCACACGCAGTCGATAAGCGCCCCAGAGCA
>Ga0302310_10000731_pt1 | contig 29402 bp, 23 predicted proteins | sample III_Palsa_N1_2_FD_200451 | JGI IMG/M metagenome (GOLD analysis project Ga0302310, IMG submission 200451) | Peat permafrost microbial communities from Stordalen Mire near Abisko, Sweden - III_Palsa_N1_2 | ecosystem: Environmental > Terrestrial > Soil > Palsa > Peat permafrost | place: Sweden...
ACAACCCGAACTTCTTCATCCTCCGCCAATCACCCTGCACCGACTACGAAAAACCCTTCATCTTTCTCCTCTTCGGCAAAGACAAAGCCATGCTCGTCGACACCGGCTCCCGCAACGGCAACCTCACGCCGACGCTTCAACTCACCATCAAGAACTGGCTCCAGCGCAATGGCCGCACCAGCATCCCCCTCATCGTCACGCACACGCACGAACATGAAGACCACACCTGGGGCGACAAAGCCCTCCAGTCGATGAGCGACCCTTCCATCCCCGTCACCTTCGTCGCTGCCTCAGTCGAAGCCAACAAACAGTTCTTCGGCATCTCGCATTGGCCGGAAGACATTGGCCACGTCGATCTCGGCGGACGCGCCCTCGACATCATCCCGATCCCGGGCCACAGTGCCGCCAGCGTCGCGTTTTATGATCACAACACCGGCGTCCTTCTCTCCGGAGACACCATGTATCCCGGTCGCCTCTACGTCCAGGACTTCCCCGCCTTCCAGTCAAGCGTCGAGCGGCTCATCAAGTTCACCGAAGGCAAGCCGGTCGCGCATCTCCTCGGCAACCATATAGAGGAGTCCTCTACGCCCTTCCTCGATTACCCCGTCGGCACCATGTATCAACCCAACGAGCACGAACTCGCCATGGCGCGCGGTTCCCTGCTCGAACTTGAAGACGCGCTGCTCTCCATGCATGGCACGCCAAAGCGTCTCGCCCTGCGCGACTTCAGCGTCTGGCCCTCCAGCTCCAATAGTCCAGCCGAGCGCGCAGCCTACAAAAAACATGTAGAAGAACAAAGATCAAAGATGTGGGATCAGTCGCAACCTTAGCAACGCTTGAACTCGAACGTTAAAAACAATCACCCGGGGTTTAAATGAATTTACGTTTTGCAGTAATTCCAGGACTTGGTGCTGCCGCCCTCGTCAGCTTTGCCCTAATGAACGCAACCACCGTCGGCGCCCACGAGAACGCCTCGAAGCCCGAGTTCTACACGACCAAAGTTAAGCCGATCTTCGACGCGAACTGTGCTCGCTGCCACGGCGGCACCAACCACCGCGGTGGCCTGAACATAGACACCCGCGCGGGTCTTCTCAAAGGTGGACACGACGGCCCCGTAGTCGTTCCAGGCGACCCAACCAATTCCCTTCTCATCAAGCTGATCCGCCACGAGGGGCCAACCGATGACCCCGGGCCCATGCCGCCCAACAAGCCGCAGATCTCAGATACTGACATCGCCGTCGTCACCCAGTGGGTGAAAGCCGGCGCCGTCATGCCCCAATAGTCGCGCCTTACTTGCCGGTCCCGCCACTATAAACGGCGGGACTGCCAAGACTCCCCGCCGGCGGCAGATGCCGGATATACAGCACCATCTCCCACATCTCGCGATCGGAAAACTCGCCTTTCGAAGGTGGCATTCCCGACGGCCAAATCCCGTTCTGAATGATCCACTTCAGCTGCCCATCTGTATATTGCTGAACCTGTAACGAAGCCAGCGATGGCACCCGTGGCGAGATCGTTTCCGCAAACGGAACGCCGGTATTCTGTCCATCCAACCCATGGCAAACCATGCAGTACGAGGTGAACGAATCCTTCCCCTCTGCGATATTGTCTTCCGTCGCCTGATACGGATTCACGTCCTTCTTACCGCGGACCGTGATGTGATGTTTCGTCCAATTCGCAACTGAAGTTTCCGCCTTGGAAGGCGGCGTAGCGCGGCAGCCAGCCAGCATAGGCATACACGCCAAAAGCGCGAACGAGATCATTTTCCTAACCAACATAAACCAAAAATCCTGAGGCCTGCAGGCCTGCAAAGCTAAAGCCCCACCCTTACCCTTTAGCGCTCAGGCAAGGGCGGGGCCGATGCTAAATCCCTAAGCGATGATGTCGTGAATCACGTTGCCAGCCACATCCGTGAGCCGGAAGTCGCGCCCGCTCGACCGGAACGTCAGCTTAGTGTGGTCGATGCCCATCAGGTACAAAATCGTGGCGTGAATGTCGTGCACATGCACTGGCTTATCCACCACCTTCCAACCGAAGTCGTCGGTCGCACCGTAGGTCATGCCGCCCTTGATGCCGCCGCCCGCAAGCCACATCGTAAACCCATGCGGATTGTGATCGCGCCCCGCATGCGTCCCTGCTCCGCCCAACTCAACGACCGGCGTGCGGCCAAACTCCGACCCGCACACGATGATCGTTTCGTCCAGCAGCCCGCGTCCCTTCAGATCCTTAATCAGCGCTGCAAACGGCTGATCCGAGTCCTTCGCGTTCTTACGGTGCGACTGAATATCCTGGTGCGCATCCCACGGGTCGCCCATCGAGTAATACACCTGCACCACCCGCACGCCGCGCTCAATCAACCTCGCCGCCGTCAGGCATCCACGCGCCGTAGAACCCTCTCCGTACATCTTGATCGTAGCTTCGGACTCCTTGCGCACATCGAACACATCCGGAGCCTCCGTCTGCATCCGGTACGCCGTCTCCATCGAGCCGATCGTAGCCTCGAGCTGCGGATCCGCATCGTCGGTCTGCCCATAAGTCTGCTGCTCGCTCAGCGCGTCCAGCTTCTTCACCAGGTCGATCTCTTTGCGCTGCTGCGTGATGTCGTACTTCTCATTATGAATGTCAGGAATTAACTTGTACGGATCGAAATTCTTGTCTCTCGTATCGCTCGTAACATACGTTGCCTGGTTCACCGCCGGGAGGAAGCCCGCGCTCCAAAGCGGTGGCCCGACCGTCGACGGAACCTGCGGACACAGCACGACAAATCCCGGCAGATTCTTGTTCTCTGTGCCGAGACCGTAGGTCAGCCACGCACCCATCGAAGGACGCCCAATGATATTCGCGCCCGTATTCATCATGATGAGCGCCGGCTCGTGATTCGGAATCTCGGTATAGACGGACCGCACCACGCAGATGTCATCCGCGCACGCGCCGACGTTCGGAAACAGCTCTGAAACCTCGAGTCCGTTCTTGCCATAGCGAGAGAACTCGAACGGCGACTTCATCAGCGTGCCAGTCTTGCGCTCGTGTCCCAGGTCCCCGCCCGGCATCGGCTGCCCGTGATACTTCGCGAGCATCGGCTTATTGTCGAAGCTGTCCACATGCGACAACCCGCCATTCATAAACAGGAAGATGACGTGCTTCGCCTTAGGCTTGAAATTCGGATCCTTCAGTATCCACGGCTTAACGGTCGACGCATCCGCCGCCACGGAGCCAGGATTCTCTTTATCCAGAACTTCGGCCTTTGCCAACGATTCGCCAATCATGCTGGCGAAGCTCATCATCGCAAATCCGCCGCCGATTTTACGAAGGGCGTCGCGGCGTGTAACTGGTTTCGGTTTCTCACAAGACATGGTCTGATCTCCCGCGTACTGTTTGTACGTTCCCAGATAGCCGTGGATCCCGTCTTAATACACCTGGATCCGGTCTATCGGTTAATACTCAATTCAAAAATTCAAAATCGTTCGAGCTGAACAGTACGCGGCAATATTCCTTCCACGCGCTGATCGGTTCCTGGTTGACCATGTACCCGGGTTTTTCCGGCGTAGTCTTTAGGAAGTCGAGCCCGACCTGCAGCTCAGCCGGCGTGGGCGCTCGCCCATACAGCAGTCGATACACCTCGGTAATGCGTGCCGTATCATCACCGGCCGTGTAAACGCGCTTCGAAAGTACCTCCGCCTGCTTGTACACAAACGGATCGTTCATAAAGTAGAGCCGCTGCACCGGCACGTTCGTCGAGAAGCGCTGCTCCGCGGTAAACGTCGGATTCGGAAAGTCGAACGCCTGCAGAAAAGGATCGATCCGGAAACGACTCACCTTCGCATACACAGTCCGCTTGTCGTTATCGATTCCCAGCGGTTTCGCCGGCCCACCAGGATCCTTGGTATCCAAATCGCCAGCGACAAACAGCATCGAGTCGCGCAATTGTTCCGCGTCCAGCCGCTGCACTGAGAAGTGCGAATAATACCGGTTCAGCGGATCCTTGATGTGTTCGTCCGGCGTCTCCTTGCTGCTCTGCTGGTACACCGCCGAAAGCATGATCATCCGCTGTAACTTCTTCAGCGACATGCCATCCTTCCGGAACTGCACCGACAGATACTCCAGCAACGCCGGATCGGAAGGCGGATCGCCAACCTTCCCGAAATTGTCCGCCGAGTTCACAATCCCCGTCCCGAAGTGCCACTTCCACACGCGATTCACAAACACGCGTGTTGCAATCGGGCTCGCCACAATATCCTCGGCAAGTTCCAATCGCCCGCTTCCCTGCGTGTAAGGCTTTCCGCCCGGAGGGCTCAGCACCGTAAGAAATCCGCGCTGCACCGGATCGCCATGCGCATGTGGATTGCCCCGCAGATCCAGCGCAATGTTCACCGCCTGCGGCTTATCGGACATGCCATGAACGAATGGATAAATCTGCCCAAGCTTTTTATAGTGGCTTCCGTCCTTCTGCAGCTCAGCCATGTACGCCTGTTCGGCCGGTCCCAGACGCCGCTCCAGATCCCATCCGCGGAACAAAAACAATCCAGGCAATCCGCGCTCATCGAAAATCCCCGTGCCGAGTTGCCGAAGGAAAAGATCCTCGTACAGATTCGCCTTCTCCGTACTCATCACCTTCAGTTCCAGCGTGCAGCCCGGACAGAACTGGTCATAGGTGTCGAACTCGTTCGGCTTCACATCCTTCTCGCGCTCTGTCGGAACCCCAGCCTTTGCCTTGATCTTGTCGTTCTCGTCCTCGATCGCCTTCTCTTCAATCACAAGATCCGACACTCGCCTCTGGAACGAATCGGCAAGATACTTTGCCTGGTCTTCCGTTCCACCCTCCGCGATCATCGACTGCCATTCCTTCAAGTATGGATAGAACAGCGGCTTCTTCGCAAGGAACGCCACCCACCGATCCAGCATCTCCGGATCGAGCTGTGCACCATCGGCCGCATCCTGCACCTTCATCTTCGGCTTGCCGGCTACTTTCCACGCCGCGACCATGTACTTCGAGCTCTGCGCGGCATACGCCTTGGCGACCATCTGCGCCTCGTCCTGGCTGTATTCCTGCGCTGCCTTGTCCTTCTCGTTGGCATCCTTAAACTGCTGGCGCCAGTATTCGATCTCAGAGTCCGGCATGAACGCGTATTCCTTATAGTTGGAACTCGCAAACACGCCGCCGAGCGCATAGTAATCCTTCGCCAGAATCGGATCGTACTTGTGATCATGGCAGCGCGCACAAGCAACCGTCAGCCCCAGGAATCCACGCGTCACCGCATCGATGCGTTCGTTCCGCTCATCCGCTCGCCCTTGAATCGGCTCCGCCTGGTCCCAGATCCACGGAGCCCCTCCCAAGAATCCGGTACCCTTCAAATCCTCCGCAGTCGGATGCACTGACATCAAATCACCCGCCAGCTGCCGCTTCACAAATTGATCGTAAGGAAGATCGTCATTGATCTGCTTGATCACCCAATCGCGATAAACCCACGCGCCATCCATCGGCATGTAGCCGCGTCCGCGCGGATCGAGTCCACGAATATCATCGTCGCCATACCGGGCCACATCCAGCCAATGCCGTCCCCAACGCTCGCCATATTGCTTCGACGCCAGCAACCGATCGACCACCTTCGCAAATGCAACCGGCGTGTTGTCCTTCTCAAACGCCTCAATCTCTTCCGGAGTCGGCGGCAGCCCCGTCAAATCCAGAGTCGCCCGCCGAATCAGCGTGCGCTTATCCGCCATCGGCGCCGGCTTCATCCCCTTCTCTTCCAGCTCCGCCAGCACGAAATGGTCGACGTCCGTCTTCGCCCATCCCTTCAGCGCAGGACCCTTAATCGGAGGAACTGGCGGCTCCACCAGCGGCAGGAACGACCAGAACTGTCGCATCTGCTCCGTGATCTGCTTACCCGCCAACACCATCGGCGCCTTCGTCTGCGGCCACGGCGCGCCCATCCGAATCCACTCGGTCAGCACCGCAACGTCCTCCGAGCTCAGCTTCCCGCCCTTAGGCATCTTGAGTTCGCCTGTCTGGTGCACCGCAACCAGCAGCAGACTCTTCTCCGGATCGCCCGGCGCAATCGCCGGTCCACTGTCGCCGCCCTTCAGCAACGCAGCCCGCGAAGTAATACTCAACCCACCCGACGACTTCTCCTGGTGGCAGCTCCCACAAGAGTTCACCAGAATCGGCCGCACTTTATTCTCAAAATAATCCGAGCCCGGCGCGCCCTTCGCCTCGGCTGCGGTTAGTACCGGCACGGCTGCCTCCGCGCTGTCCCACGTTCCGCCGCGCTTCACCCACTCCACTAAGTTCGCGATATCGCCATCCGTGAGCTTTACGCCCCTGGGAGGCATCTTCAAATCGCCCGTCTGCCTCACCGCGTCAATCATCAGGCTCTTATCCGGCGCACCCGGCACAATGGCCGGTCCCGAATCGCCGCCCTTCAACACTGCCTCATGCGAGTCCAGCCGCAGTCCACCCTTGGCCTCGTCCGTGTGGCACTTGTAGCAATTCTGCGCCAGCACCGGACGCACTTTCTGCGTGAAGAACTGTGTATTGTCCTCATTCGATTCCGTCGGCGCCGCAGTCTGCGCGCGTGCAGCTGCGGGCGTAGGCGCAGCGGTCTTTTCCTGTCCATGCACCGTCGTCATAGTCGACGCCGCATAACCTATCGTCGCGATCGTACAAGCACCCATGACGCACGCAAACGCCTTGTGAGATCTCCAGATCTTCATCACTGTCTCACTCCATCTTCGGGAGATACACGTACCGGGCCCACTCCGCCTGACTCTTCACCGCAAGCATGCAGCGCCGTCCGCCGCTCGCCGGGAGCCGTCAGCCTCTGGCCACATGAAACGGCTTCGATATGCTCTACAAGGTCCAGAAACTGCTGCCCATGACTGCGCAACGTCATACCGCCTTCAGCCAGCTTCATATCCAACGTCACGCGCGAGCCGAAAGCGTCGTCCTTACTTTCGCGGGCCAGCACAATCAGCCGCGTGCCAAGAAACAACGCCTCCGCCGTGTTGTGCGTAACGAACACCACCGTCGGCCGCGTCTCGCTCCACACCGAACGTAACAGCCGCTGCAAACTGGACCGCGTCGACGGATCGAGCGCACTGAACGCCTCATCCATCAGTAGCACCCGATTCTTCATCATCAGTGCCTGCGCAATCGCAACCCGCTGCTGCATGCCGCCGGAAAGCTGGTACGGATACTTCCCCGCATCCGACGCCTGCAATCCCATATGCGCAAGCTGCCGGAACGCCTCTGCCTTCACCGCGCGCCGCGCCTCCCAATAGCTCGGCCGCAGTCTTCCAAGAATATGGAACTTCGAAGTCAGCGGCCCCATCATCAGGTTGTCGAGCACGGTCCGATCCGGAAACAGCGAGTAGCGCTGCGGAACATACCCCGACCGCGCATCCACCCGCTCCACCCGCGACCCTGCCACCGAAATCTGTCCCGCCGTTGGCCGCTCCTGCCCCAGCAGCATGCGCAGCAGCGTGCTCTTGCCGCAGCCCGTCTCTCCCAGCAGAACGACAAACTCACCCTCTTCAATCTCCAGCGAAATATTCTCCAGCACACTCCGCCGAGCCGCGCGCCCCAACGCATACGACACCGACACATCCTCAACCGAGATCGACTTCGCCGCCTGCACCTGCGTCTTGCTCACAGCGCGCGCCGCCTGCTCACCAAACACGGGCAGGCCAGCCGTCATCTCGGGCGTACTCAAGCCTGAAACCATGGATGCAGCCTCCGGTTAATCATTCGCAACGAGAAGTCGATCAGAAACAGCAACAGCGCAACCCAAAGCACGTACGGCAGAATCACATCCATCCCCATATGCCGCCGCATAATCGCGATCCGATAAGCCAGCCCGTCCGACGCCGCAATCATCTCGCCCGCAAACAAAAACAGCATCATCGGCTTCAGATTCAGCCGCAGACTATTGATCACCTGCGGCAACACCTGCCGAAACACCACCCGGTACGCCACATCAAAATTGTTCGCGTCCAGCGTAAACGCCTTCACGATCTGCTCCTGCGGCACCGCCTTCACCATCTGCGTCACATCCAGAATCATCGTCGGCGCCACGCCAATCACAATCAGCGCAATCTTCGACCATTGATCGATCCCAAACGCAATGAACAAAATCGGAAGCAGCGACAGCGCAACAATCTTGTCGAAGAACAGAAAAAATCTCAGAAATCCCGCACCGAACCAAGGGAACAATCCGATGTGTACGGCCAGCACCACAAACGGAATCAGCAGCGCCAGGCTGATGAAGAATCGCCCTCCGCTCGAAGCCGTGTCCTTCCAGATCATCGAGTGTCGCAGCCGCTCCCACGTCGACGCGTTATCAGCGGGAATGTAGTCATCCTCTTCCGCCGGCTCCAGCACCGCCGACCGAATCCCCGCGACCAACTGGTGCCCGCTCGGCACCACCCGATCCTCCGCATTCTCCCTATGCCGCGCAACCGACGTATGCATATATAGTCCAATGCACACCACAAACAACACGCACGATAGCGCCTGCGCCAACAGCCGGTTGGGTCGTGCCTGGATGTCGAATGGAGAGAGATTCGTCATAGAGGGCTAGAGTTTTCCTTGTGCTGCCGCCTGCATAAAGGCGGAGTTGAAACGCAGTCGCACACGTGTCTTATTTCCCTGCACCGTGCCATTCGGATAAGCGATCGCAACGTCATCGACCGAGTGAATTCCCTGCCCCAGCAATCCATGCTTGAAGCAGAACTGCCGAACCAGGTCCATCTTCTGCTGCACTTCCGCGCCATCCGCAAAATCAACCGCCGACTTCGGCGTAGCAAACAACGCCGTCGTCTTCAGTTGCTCCTTGTACGACTCGACCGAATCGCCCGACGCCGCAGCCGAGTACTTCAGCGCATTCGGCTGTCCCGCCGCCACCTGCTGAATCGTCTCGTACCAAGCGCCCGTAAGCGCCTTCGCAAACTTCTGCCCATTCGGCGTATTCAGAACCTCGCTCCGAACCACCATCAGGTCCATAATCTCGCCCGGAATCTTCGAAGAATCGAAGATCGAATGCACGCTCTTATCCGCCACAATCTGGCTCACCAGCGGCTTCCAGGTCACCACAGCCTCGTTCGATTTGTTATTCAAAAACGCCGCCACAATATCCGAGTCCGATGTGTTGATCAAATGCAGCTTGCCCAACTGTGCCTGCTGCCCGTTCAACACCATCCCTCGCTCCAGCAGATACTCCGACACCGTCTTCTGCACCAGCATCACCGGCTTGCTCGGCAGCGTTTGAAACGTCAAGTTATTTCGTACCAGCACCGCGTCGTTGCCGTTGCTATAGTCGCCCACGATGATGGCGGTGGAATCCACGCCCGCAGCCGCCGGCATATCCAGCGCTTCCATATTCGTCATCGCGCAAGCATCAATATTCTTCGCCACAAACGAATCCAGCGACGCCGCATAGTCGAACCGCTGAACCTTGATCGCAATCCCGTATTTATCCGCCCACTTCTTCAAAATCCCCGACTTCTGCATATAGAAGTAAGGATTCCATCCCGCATACACCGACCACCCGACCGTAAAGGTGGGAACCTGCGCGCTTGCAGTCGCTGCATCTGAGAAGCCAACCAGCAGCGCGAGGCTGCACACTAACGAGAAAATTCCGAGCCGCTTCGATTGCATGGACACCTGGGTCTTCAAGGGTTACGTTTGCGCTTGGCCTGCTTTCTACACGCTGCAGGCATTGCTTGTTGGGTAAGCTGGCAAAACCGTTTACGGCAAAATCCAAGTTCGGGCTACGATTGAAGTTTAACGCGAACAGCTACAATTCCGGCCTGCATTTGAAGTTGCAATCGACAGCATAGAAAGATGCCATAACGACCTCTAAAGCTCAGTCATCATCATCATCGTCATCATCGGCGGGTTTCGCGCCAGGCTTTCCGTCTGCCTTCTTCGGCTTATAGGTCCCGGCCACCACCTTTTCGATCGTCGACTTCATCTCCGCCGAATCCGGCGTCACATCCGGGTCCAGCCGCGCCAGCACGTTGCCGTTCTTATCGATGATGAACTTGGTGTAATTCCAGTGCACCGGCCCGCCCGGAGGCGCATCCTTGCTCTTCGTAAGATAGCCATACAGCGGCAGTTCCTCGTCCCCAGTGATCTTCGAAACCGCCATCACCGGGAAGTCGACCTTGGCGTCCACATAAGCCTTCTGAATCTCGTCAGGCTTTCCCGGCTCCGCCAGCCCAAACTGGTTCGACGGCACGCCGATCACGACCAGGCCCTTATCCTTGTACTCATCGTTCAGCTTGATCAGCGCCGCCAACTGTTCACCATAAGCCGACTTCCGGCCCAGATTTACGATCAGAATGTACTTACCCTTGAAACTCGAAACCGGCACATCCTTCCCATCTGCGCCCGGCAACGTGAAGTCATAGGCGTTCTTCTCCGCCTTGTCGCCCTTCCCCTTATCCGCATCCGGCGCAGCCGACCCCTTCTTGCCCGCGGCGTGGGCGCCCTGGCCTTTACCGCTTGCCTTCCCCGTTGCCTGCAGAGCATGCCCCGGAACCGCCAGCAACGCGCTCGCGAACAATGCGGAGGCCAGACTGCACCAACGAAAGTACCCCGAGAAAGTCACGAAGGAACACCTGGCAGGCTCGGCCAACTTCACTTCAAACACTCGATAACTCCTGTAGAACGTCGCATCCGCGCTCATTACGGATGCCGATAACTTCGGAAGGTTCAATCCCCCCCGGCGTGAAGGCCCGTCTCATCAATCTGTGGGTTTCCGTCATACTAAGCCCCCGTCCGCGCAATTCCAATCCCTATCGCCAACAAGAATCGACTGTATAGAAGTCTTCTATAGATAGCCGCTTTCTATCGTCTCCATTCAACCCGTCAATGTTGCCGCCCCGCGAACCCGTTTGCTCTACCATCAGAATCAACAGCTCAACCTCCATTCCCTAATCCAAACCTCCCCTTCGAGGATTCAGCAAACATGTCCGTTCAGAACCATTCCCGGGTCGCCGTCTGCCTCGCTCTCCTGCTCGCCGCACCTATGCTTCTCCCAGCACAGGAGACGACCGCGACGCCTGCTCCTCCCGCTCACCGACCCCACATCGTTCGCTCCGGCGTCAACACACCCGGCGTCTCCCGCTCCATGGCCGACATCAAGAAGGACGCAGTCTTCACCCCCCCAGGCAGCCCCGACTGGTCCGTAGTCACAGCCGACTCCCTCTGGGTCACCACCGGCCGCGACAGCCACATCGTCCAGCTCCTCGCCGCGACCAACACCATCGGCAAAGTCCTTCCCGTCAAAGACCCGTGCTCCGGCGTGGCCAGCGCCTTTGGCTCGCTCTGGTCCCCCAGCTGCGGCGACCACGTCCTCACCCGCTTCGATCCCGCCGACGGCAAAATCATCGCGCAAATCCCCGCTAACCCCGCCAACTCCGAAGGCGGCATCACCGTCGGCGACGGATCCATCTGGCTAGTCACCAAGCCCTCCACCCTCGTCCGCATCGATCCCGCGAAGAACGCCGTAATCGCCTCCATCCCCCTGCCATCAGGCTCCGAAAATCCGCTCTTCAGCGACGGCTTCGTCTGGATCTCCTCCTACGAACACGACCAGCTCCTCAAGGTTGACCCCGCCTCCGCATCGGTAGTCGCCACCATCCCCATCGGCCCCAAGCCACGCTTCCTCACCACCGGCGCCGGCTCCATCTGGACCCTCAATCAAGGCGACGGCACCATCTCCCGCGTAGACGAGAAAACATCCAAGCTCATCGCCAACATCGCCTGCGGCATCCCTGGTTTCGGCGGCGAGATCACCTTCGGCGCCGGCCGCGTCTGGGCCACCATGTTCGACTTCCCCATCACCGAAATCGATCCCGCCACCAACAAGGTCGTCAAGCAATGGGGAGGCCCCGGTGGCGACGGCCTCCGCTTCGGCCTCGGCTCCCTCTGGCTCTCCAACGGCCGCCAGGGCACCGTCTGGCGCCTCTCTCCCGATCAGCCGTAGCCGCAAACAGTAATCCAAACCGCACGCGATAAGCTAACAACACACCGCAACACCACCACGGAAACGGATGGCCTTTTTTGAACTCTTCAGTCTTATGGGAGGAAACTCTCCCAGGATCGTCTACCTGGTCGCACATCCTCAAACGCGGAACCGCTCTGCGTCTCGAAGCGCTTGAGGACAACTGCAATGTCGGCGCCCTCCTCCTCAACGCCGACAACTTCTCCGAGCGCCTCAACCTCCCCGACACCCTCAAGGCCCAGCACATCGCCCGCCTCACCACCGGCGCCGTCCTCTACTCCGACATGGCCCGCATCCTCTGCTCCATCACCGACGACACCCTCGGCTGGCACGACCCTCTTGGCGGCTGCTCCGACCGCACCCTAGTCGAAAAAAAGTACGGCGCCTCCACCTACCAGCAAGCGCGCAACAACTGGCATCAGAACGCCCTCGACGGCTTTCTCATCGAGCTAGAAAAATACGGCCTCAACAGCCGCGACCTCATGATGAACATCAACTTCTTCTCCAAAGTCGAAGTCCACGACGACGGCAGCATGCACTTCATCCCCAATCATTCCAAAGCCGGCAGCGCCGTCGAGCTCCGCGCCGAGATGAACACCCTCGTCATCCTCAACACCTGCCAACACCCCATGGACCCCGACCCGATCTACGCGCAGCGCCCCGTCAAACTCACGCTCAAAAAGGTAGAAGCGCCCGGCCCCGACGACCCCTGCCGCACCTCCCGCCCCGAAAACGCCCGCGGCTTCACCCTGACCGAACGCTACTTCCTCTAAACTCCGAGAACCTTTTCGCCATGCCAGAAAAAATCATAAAGACCAGCCCGCGCCTACCCGAAGACGCCATCGTCTCCGTCACAGTCGACGCCGGCGACCCCTTCGTCCACGAGATCCGCGCCGGCCAATACGTCCGCATCGTCGACCTCGAAGGCAACCAGGCAGTCGACACCCTCTTCTACAACGCCCACAACTACGCCGACCGCTACAGCGCCCAGGACACCATCCGCGAGCAGCAAAACATCTATCTCACCACCGGCACAAAGCTCATCTCCACCGAGCGCAACGTCCTCCTCACCATCGTCGCCGACACCTGCGGCCGCCACGACACCCTCGGCGGCGCCTGCTCCTGCGAGAGCAACATGGTCCGCTACGACCTCGAGAAGCGCAGCATGCACGCCTGCCGTCAAACCTTCCTCAAGGGCGCGATCGACTGGTCGCAGCACACAGGCCACTCCCTCGACAAACGCGACCTCACCGCCAACATCAACTTCTTCATGAACGTCCCCGTCACCCCCGCCGGCCAGCTCACCTTCGCCGACGGCGTCTCCGACGCAGGCAAGTACGTCGAACTCCGCGCCGAGATGGACACCCTCATCGCCGTCTCCAACTGCCCGCAGCTCAACAATCCCTGCAACGCCTACAACCCCACCCCCATCCAGATCCTCATCTGGAATGCTGACGAAGCCGACAAGAGCATTCATGTTTAAGAAAGTCCTGATCGCCAATCGCGGCGCCATCGCCTGCCGCATAGAACGCACCCTCAAGCGCATGGGAGTCGGCTCCGTCGCCGTCTACTCCACCGCCGACAAGAACTCGCTCCATGTCCTCAACGCCGACGAAGCAATCCTCATCGGCGAAGCGCCCGCCGCGCAAAGCTATCTCTCCTTCGACGCCATCTTCGCCGCCGCAGCCCAAACCGGCGCCGAAGCCATCCATCCCGGCTACGGATTCCTTAGCGAAAATGTCGACTTCGCCCGCGCCTGCGCCGCCCGCGGCATCGCCTTCATCGGCCCCGCGCCAGAGCACATCGTAGCCTTCGCGCTCAAGCACACCGCCCGCGCCACCGCCCAGGCCTGCAACGTTCCGCTCCTCCCCGGCACCGGCCTTCTATCCGATCTCGACGACGCCCTAACGAAAGCCAACGCCCTCACCTACCCAGTCATGCTCAAGAGCTCCGGCGGCGGCGGCGGCATCGGCATGCGCGTCTGCCACTCAGCCGAGCAGCTCGCCGAAGCCTACGACTCCGTTCTCCGCCTAAGCCGCGCCAACTTCGGTGACTCCGGCGTCTACCTCGAAAAATATGTAGCCCGCGCCCGCCACATCGAAGTCCAGATCTTCGGCGACGGCAAAGGCAACGTCCTAGCTCTAGGCGAACGCGACTGCTCCGCGCAGCGCCGCCACCAGAAAGTCCTCGAAGAAACGCCCGCCCCCGGCCTCACCGACGAAACTCGCGAACGCCTCAAAACCGCCGCCACGCTCTTAACTAAATCCGTCCACTACGCCTCCGCCGGCACCGTCGAATTCATCTACGACGACGACACCCAACAGTTCTATTTCCTCGAAGTCAACACCCGCCTCCAGGTCGAGCACGGCGTCACCGAAGAAGTCACCGGCATCGATCTCGTCGAGTGGATGATCCTCCAAGCCGCCGGCGAAATGCCGCCGCTCTCAAGCTTCAACATCCAACCCCACGGCGCGTCCATCGAAGCCCGCGTCTACGCCGAAGACCCCGCCAACAACTTCCAGCCCACCCCCGGCAAGCTCACCCTCGTCACCTTCCCGCCACCCGAAATCGCGCGCGTAGAAACCTGGATCGAATCCGGCACCACCATCACCTCCTTCTACGACCCGATGATCGCGAAGATCATCGTCCACGGCAAAGACCGCACCGAAGCCCTCGCCAAACTCTCCATCGCGCTCAACGCCACGGCCATCGACGGCACCGAAACCAACCTCCGCTACCTCCGCGAAATCATCACCACCCCCGAGTTCGTCTCCGGCAAAATCACCACCTCCTTCCTCGGCACCTTCCCCTTCGCCCGCCACGCCATCGAGTTCCTCGAAGGTGGCACCCAGACCACGTTGCAGGACTACCCCGGCCGCATCGGCTACTGGAACGTCGGCGTCCCGCCCTCGGGCCCGATGGATCACCTCTCCTTCCGCATCGCGAATCGCCTCGTTGGCAACGCGGAGAACGCGTCAGCCATCGAGTTCGCCACCATGGGCGGCCGCCTCAAATTCCACGCCGACGCCCTCATCGCGCTCACCGGCGCAGACATGACTGCCAAGCTAGACGGCAAGCTCGTCCCGCGCTGGCAGGCGATCGAAGTCAAGGCCGGCAGCGTCTTCTCGCTCGTCGCGGCCGCCAAGGAAGGCATCCGCGCCTATCTAGCCGTGCGCGGCAGCTTCGACACGCAACCCTTCCTCGGCAGCCGCAGCACCTTCGTCCTCGGCGGCTTCGGCGGACACGCTGGCCGTGCCCTGCGCGCCGGTGACGTCCTCCACTTCGGCCAGCACGATCTCGCCCTAGAAACCCCCGCAACCCTCCCCGCCGGCCACATTCCCGAACTCACCCACCACTGGACCGTCGGCGTCCTCTTCGGCCCACACACGGCGCCCGAGTTCTTCACCGAAGAAGACATCGAGATGCTCTTCGCGACGCAATGGAAGATCCACTACCAAAGCGACCGCACCGGTGTCCGCCTGGTCGGCCCAAAGCCCAAGTGGGCGCGCCCCGATGGCGGCGAAGCAGGCCTCCACCCCTCCAACATCCACGACAACGCCTACGCCATCGGCACCATCGACTTCACCGGCGACATGCCTATTCTTCTAGGCCCCGACGGCCCCTCGCTAGGCGGCTTCGTCTGCCCCGCCACCATCGTCCAGGCCGAACTCTGGAAGCTAGGCCAACTCAAAGCCGGCGACCTCGTCCAATTCAAACGCATCACACTCGCCGAAGCCGAAGCCATGGAGCGCGAGCAGGACCTCTTCCTCCGCGACTTCACCGCCGCTCCACCAGCCCTCCCCGAAACCTCCACACCCGAACCCGCCATCCTCCTGCGCATCGCCGACCGCGATCCCTCCATGACCTTCCGCGCCGACGGCGACAAGTATCTCCTCGTCGAATACGGCAAGCTCGAGCTCGACCTCAACCTCCGCTTCCGCGTCCACATCCTCGAGCAGCGCCTCCGCGCCTCCAACGTCCCCGGCATCATCGACATCACACCCGGCGTCCGCTCCCTCCACATCCACTACGACAGCCGCATCCTCCCGCGCCAACAACTCATCGACACGCTCTCCGAACTCGACCGCACCATGCCGCCGCTCACGGACATCACCGTCCCCTCGCGCATCGTGCACCTCCCGCTCTCCTGGGACGATCCACAAGCCAAGCTAGCGCAGCAGAAATACATGCAAGCCGTCCGCCCCGACGCCCCGTGGTGCCCCTCCAACATCGAGTTCATCCGCCGCATCAACGGCCTCGACTCCATCGACGAAGTCCATCGCATCGTCTTCGAAGCCAGCTACCTCGTCCTCGGTCTAGGCGACGTCTACCTCGGCGCACCCGTAGCCACGCCAGTCGACCCACGCCATCGCCTGGTCACCACCAAGTACAACCCAGCCCGCACCTGGACACCCGAAAACGCAGTCGGCATCGGCGGCGCCTACATGTGCGTCTACGGCATGGAAGGCCCCGGCGGCTATCAACTAGTCGGCCGCACCATCCAAGTCTGGAACGCCTGGAAGTCCACCGAAGCCTTCGCTCCCGGCATCCCCTGGTCGCTCCGTTTCTTCGACCAGATTCGTTTCTACCCAATCTCCGCCGACGAGCTTCTCAAGGCTCGCGAACTCTTCCCCCACGGCGGCTACCCCCTCCGCGTCGAAGACACAACCTTCTCCCTCGCCGAGTACCAGCGCTTTCTAGACTCCATCGCCCCCGAAGCCGCCGCCTTCAAGACGCACCAGAAAGCCTCCTTCGACGCGGAGCGCGAACGCTGGCGCGAAGCCGGCCTGCTCACCGTAGCTGAGCCCCCCGAGCCGCCCCAGGAAACCGCCGCAGCCACAGTAGCCGAAGGCTGCGAAGGCGTCTCCTCCCCACTCACCGCCAGCATCTTCCAGATCCTCGTCAAGCCCGGCCAAACCGTAACCGCCGACGAAAAAATCATCGTCCTCGACGCCATGAAAACCGAGATCGCCGTCCTCTCCCACACCGACGGCATCGTCGAGCAAATCCACTGCGAACTAGGCGCCATCGTCAACGCCGGCCAACTCGTCGTCTCCATCCGTCCCACATAGGAAGCCATGGACATCACCTCGCTCCACCAGGCCTACGCCTCCGGCAAATCCACCCCCTCCTCCAGCGTCGCGGAGATCTACACCCGCATCGAAACCGAATGCCTCCACCCAATCTGGATCTCCCTCGTCCCCTCCGAAGCCGCGCTCAAACGCGCAGCCGAGCTAGAAGCCCTCTCGCCCGACGAGCGCTCAAAGCTCCCCCTCTTCGGCGTCCCCTTCGCCGTCAAGGACAACATCGATGCAGCCGGCATTCCCACCACAGTAGGCTGCCCCGCCTACGCCTTCACCCCAACCGAATCCGCCACAGTAGTAACCCGCCTCGAAGCCGCCGGCGCCATCCTCATCGGCAAAACCAACATGGATCAATTCGCCACCGGCCTCGTCGGCACGCGCACCCCTTACGGCATCTGCTCCAGCGTCTTCAACTCCGCATACATCTCCGGCGGCTCAAGCGCGGGCTCTGCCGTAGCCGTAGCCAGCGGCCTCGTCACCTTCGCTCTCGGCACGGACACGGCCGGCTCCGGCCGCGTCCCCGCAATGTTCAACAACCTCATCGGCCTCAAACCCACGCGCGGCGTCCTCAGCACCAAGGGCGTCTTCCCCGCCTGCCGCACGCTCGACTGCGTCTCCATCTTCGCCGAAACCTCTCTCGACGCCTCGCTAGTCCTAACCGCCGCCAGCGGCTTCGACGCCGAAGACCCCTACTCACGCACCCCCGCCATCGGCGCGCAAGCAACGCCCTGGTCCGCCGCCGCCACCTTCCGCTTCGGAGTCCCCGCCGCCTCCGCCCTGAACTTTTTCGGCGACACGCACAACCCCGCCCTCTTCCAGTCCGCCGTCAACAAGCTAATCTCCCTAGGCGGCGAGCCCGTAGAAATAGACCTAGCCCCATTTCTAGCCGCCGCCCAACTCCTCTACAAAGGTCCCTGGGTAGCCGAGCGCTACGCAGCGATCGCGCCCTTCATCCAGCAGCACGCCGACGAGATGGATCCTACCGTGGCCACCATCATCTCCGGCGCCACCAACTACTCCGCAGTCGACACCTTCAACGCCGCCTACAAGCTCGAAGAACTCCGCGCCAAAACAAACCCAGTCTGGCAGACCATCGACCTGCTAGTCCTCCCCACCGCGCCCCGCACCTACACGATCGCCGAAGTCACCGCCGACCCCATCCAACTCAACAGCAACCTCGGCACCTACACCAACTTCGTCAACCTCCTCGACCTCTCCGCCATCGCCGTCCCCACCGGCCTCCGTCCCGACGGCCTTCCCTTCGGCGTCAGCCTCATCGCGCCCGCCTTCCACGACGCCGGCCTCCTCACCTTAGCCGACCGCCTACACCGCGCCGCGGACGCCAAAACCAGCACCACCCTGGGCGGCACTCCCCGTAAGCTCGCCGAAACCAAGCCCCTACCCGCAACCATCCCACCAGCCGGCACCCTCCTCATGGCAGTAGTAGGCGCGCATCTCTCCGGCCAACCATTAAATTGGCAACTCACCCAGCGCAACGGCCGCCTAGTCCGCACCTGCCGCACCCATCCCGACTACAAGTTCTACGCCCTCAAGGGCACCGTCCCGCCCAAGCCCGGCCTCGTCCACGTCCCCGGCTACGAAGGCCCCGGCATCGAACTCGAAATCTGGGCACTCCCCGAAGACACCGTAGGCAGTTTCGTCGAAGGCGTTCCCCCGCCGCTCTGCATTGGCACTCTCCGTCTCGAAGACGGTTCCCAGGTCAAAGGCTTCCTCGCCGAACCAGCCGGAATCGAAAACGCCACGGAGATCACCCACTTCGGAGGCTGGCGAAAGTACCTTCAATCCCTCAAATGAACGACCGCCTCTGCCAACCTCGATATTAAGCCCGTTTTGCAAACGTAGGTGCGCCAGACTCAATGAGTAGCCACGCAGTGATAGCACTCGAAGCTGCCAGGCCTGTCGCTATCAAGATCACAAAATGATAGCCACTTACGAAGGATTCGGTGATCGCACGCTGAACCATGGGATTGGGATTGTGCGTGGCAGCGAGCAGAGGCCGGGCGGCATCAATCTGAGCACGAACGTCGGGGATCAACGCCAGTTGATCGAGGGATTGATCCAGCGAGTGGTTGAAAACTGCAACCAGAACGGCACCGAATACCGCTACCGCAAGCAGAGCAGCCAAACGGGAGACCGCGTTATTGATTCCAGAGGCAAGTCCTGACTCGGATTCAGGTACTGCGTTCATCACTGTCGTAGTCAAGGGAGCGACACTGATGGTCATGCCCAGACCCATCACGACGACTGCTGGAAAAAATGTGGCCCAGTAGCTCCCGCGCTGCGGCACCATTGCGAAGAGCGCAATTCCGCAGGCTGCAACAAGAGGCCCAACCGTGAGCGGGATTCGTGATCCATAGCGTGCAACCAGACCACCTGCCCAGCGTGACCGTCCAAACATGATGGCGACAAAAGGGAGAAACGCCGCCCCTGCCTGGGTGGCTGTGTAGTGTTGGATCTGTATCAGGTCCATCGGAAAGAAGAACATCAATCCACCGAGGGATGCATACAGAAAGAGTGTCAGCAGATTCGCGCCTGCAAAGTTTCGCGAGCGAAACAGCTTGAGCGAAACCATCGGTGCACGGGACCCATGCTCCACGGCGACAAATCCTGCCAGAGCTGCTACGCCTAAGACTGCTGCTGCAGCAACGAGGTGCCCGCCATGACGAGCGCGAGCCGGCCACTCAATCAGCGCGTACGTGACGCCACCAAGTCCCAGCGTCACCAGAAGAGCGCCGGGCCAGTCGAGATGCTTTGAGGCATTCTCGTTACGGCTCTCCGGCACCTTGGGGGAGAGCAGGATGACCGCTAAGGCAAGCGGGAGATTTAGGAAGAAGACCCAGCGCCATGTGGAGTATTCGATCAGCCAGCCGCCGATGACAGGGCCGATGGCGGCAGCAATTGCGGAAAATCCGGACCACGTGCCGATCGCCTGTCCTCTCGTTTCTTCGGGAAAGAAAGCCGTGATCAGTGCGAGGCTTCCAGGTACTAGCAACGCAGCCCCTATGCCTTGAATCGAGCGAGCCCAGATGAGCATGTCGATATTTCGAGCCACGCCACACCCCGCGGAGGCGGCTGCAAACACGGCAACACCAAATACGTACACCTTACGACGCCCAAGGATATCTCCAAGTGAGCCACCTACAAGGAGCAACGCCGCCAACATCAACGCATACGATTCCACGACCCACTGCACGTCCGCAATTGAGGCGTGGAAAGCGTTCTGCAAAGCGGGAAGTGCGACATTGACGACAGTTCCATCAACGAACGCCATGCTCGATCCTAGGATGGTGACGGCAAGCACAATACGTCCGCTTGCTTGCGAATTCGAGTTTTCATTTCGCATGGATTGAATCTCGACGAGCTTCCTCCAATTTGGAATACTCGCTCTGCTCGAGATCAGACCGAGGAAAGGCTGAGCCCGTTTGATAACTATAAGTCGGCTTCTTGGAAGTGATTGCGTAGTTCATGAAAAACGGCGTTTCACCAGGCGCGTTCTCCACCACCACCAAACGCGCCGAGTGCCCACAACCCCCGCACCGACTGAGAACTGACAAGCCCCTCACCGATTCCCAAACGGATACAACGTAATCATCGTCATCCGCGAGTTCACCTCAAACCTCCGCACCACCACTCCTCTTCCCACCGCATCCCCACTACGAATCTTCACCACCGCATCGCGCAAATCCTTCAAATCCCCCACCCCCACAACCATCAGCAGCACACCCAGCAGCAACGCCCCCAGCCGCACACCTTTCATCCAGCCTCCGCACCAACTGACAGCTGAGAACGGACAACGGACACCTGGCCCTTAAAACTCCACCATCACCTCATCCACAAAGCACCATCCCCAGGCCTCGCCCGGCTCCACCGACCGCATCACCGGGTGCTTGGTCGTATGAAAATGTTTCGTCGCATGCTTGTTCTTCGACGAGTCACAGCACGCCACATTCCCGCACACCAGGCACTCCCTCAAATGCACCCACTCATCGCCCATCGCGATACACTCCGCACACCCCTTCGCATAGCTAGCCTTCGCACTAGGTACCGGCTTCAAATGCTCAAAATGATGACACGCCATCGCAACCTCCCTCGGCCGTCTTCCGGCCACAAAATCTCAGACGTCCAAAGTAGCACCACGCAAACACTCGTGCGTCCCGAAACCGGGCTAAGATGCAGCCGCGTTACCCGAAACCCACCTAAAACGACACCAAAATCACGCCTGCCCGGCCAAACAAGCCTTCTGCGCGGCCAACAACTCGCGTATTCCCACCTCCGCCACATCCAGCATCTCGTCCAACTGCTTCCGCGTGTAAGTCCCTTTCTCTGCCGTAGCTTGCGTCTCCACCAGACCGCCTCCCGACGTCATCACCACGTTCATATCCACCTCCGCCCGCGAGTCCTCCTCATACGCCAGGTCCAGCAGCACCCGCCCATCCACCACTCCCACACTCGTAGCCGCCACCATCTCCCGCATCGGATTCTCCTTCAAACTCCCTGCCTGCAGCAACTTACCCAGCGCCAACGCCAGCGCCGTGCAAGCTCCCGTAATCGCCGCCGTCCGTGTCCCCCCGTCCGCCTGCAGCACATCACAATCCAGGATCACCGTCCGCTCCCCAAGCAACTTCATGTCCACCACGCTGCGTAAACTCCTTCCAATCAGCCTTTGGATCTCATGCGTCCGACCGCCAATCTTGCCCTTTTCGGCCTCCCGCGGCGACCGCGTCAGCGTAGCCCGCGGTAGCATTCCATACTCCGCCGTAACCCACCCCCGCCCCGAGTTCCGCATCCATCCCGGCACCCCATTCTCCACCGTCGCATTGCACAAAACCCTTGTATGCCCCACTTCAATCAGCACCGACCCCTCCGCCGTCGCCACAAATCCCGGCGTCAACTTCAGCTCCCGCGCCTCATGCGCCCCACGTCCACCACTCCGATACAGCTCTGTCAATTCAACCTTAGTCATACCGCTCATTATAGAAACCCTTCTCACTCCTCTGCTCCCGACCAGCACATCCATCACTGCAATTCGTAATTGCCTGTGCTACTGTGCATCCCATAGCCCGGTTCCATCTCGGGAATTTATTTCGGGAATTCCTGATCTTTGGGCCAAATCTGTCGATAGAGGTAAGAGCAACCCAACCGTCGCGATCCAATCGTTCCACTCTGGGACACGATAGGCCCCTCAAACCAAACAACACCTCTTCACCCGGAGATCACCATGCAGGCTCAACCGCAGAGCATTCTGGCCGCACGGGTTCAATCACCGCCCTCTTTGCAGCCGTCCCCAGCCACGCCGCCCCTCAAGACGTCTTCAGCGCTGCATCCAAAGCACTTAGCCTCCCCTCCGACGCCCTCCCTCGCCGAAACCAACGGCCTCGCCCACGATGCCGGAAATCTCCTCGCCGCCCTGGGCCTCTACTGCGATCTCCTCAAAGTCCCCGGCGTCCTGCGTCCAGAGCACCAGCATTACGCTACTGAACTTCACCTTATCTCCAATCGCAGCGCCGATCTCATCCGCCGCTTACTGGTAGCTCCCGTCGCCAGCATCCACGATGTCCCCGCGCTCAGCACCGACGCCGCATCCGTTCGTCCCTCCAAACGCTTTCGCCGCCGCCGTGCGCGCACCTCCGACGTCCTCGCCAACACCGCCAACGACACCGCCACCTTGCTTAGCCTTACGCCTGTCCTCCGGCGCATCGCTGCCGGCGCGGCCGACGTCACCGTCACTTGCCAGGTTTCGCTTCCTCCCCTGAACTTCCCCTCCGAAATCATCGAGCGCATCACCGTCAATCTGGTTCGCAATGCAGCCGAGGCCATTCGGCGTGAGCAGGCCTGCGCCCCCTTTGTTCCCCTTGATCCTCCCGGCGAAATCCGAATCAGCCTTGCCGTCATCGCCGATCACCTTCAGCTCACCGTCGAAGACAATGGCCCCGGCATGTCCCCAACCAACGTCGAGGCCTATCTTCATCCCGAGCCGCTGCCACCCGGCGCCACCCACGGCCTCGGTCATCGCATCGTCCATGAGTTGGCCGCCGCCAGTGAAGGTCAACTCTCTATCCGCGTCCACCCCGGCCAAGGCACAGCCTTCTGTCTCAAGTGGCCCATTCAAGTCCCCCTACCGGCCGAGCCCTACCCTTCGGACGCCCCCTCAAACCTCTCCACCGCCTAGGCACCTCCGAGGAACTCACGTGCTCACCCCCAAGCTGTATTCACCCGATTCCATCCTGCCGCTTCCACCCCTCCCCCAGCAGGCCCCAGCCCCGGAGCCCTCCACCGTCTCCTGGCCCCAATACAAGTCAACGCACCCGGTCACACGCAGCACCGACGCCGACCACGCCCCTGCCCTCCGCGTCCTGGTCGTGGACGACGACGCCCCCGTCCGCAACGCCTGCTCCGAGATCGCCACCAGCCTCGGCTTCACCACCCAGTCCGCAGACTCTGTCTCCACTGCACGCCTCGCCCTCGCCCACAGTTCCATCGATATCCTTCTGCTCGATCTGAAGCTTCCCGGCGGCGGCGGCCTCTCTCTCCTCGAAGATATCCACGCCCATCATCCTCAGACCATCGTCATCGTCATGACAGCCTTCGCCACCGTCAACTCTGCAGTCGAATCCATGCGCACCGGCGCAGGCGACTACCTCACCAAGCCCTTTACCCTCGAAGAGCTCTCCACCACCCTCGAGCGTGCAGCGACGCGCCGCTCCTTCGACGTCGAGTCCCGCCTGCTCCGCGACCGCCTCCGCACTGGCGCATCGATGGGCAACCTGGTCGGCAACTCTCCCGCCATGGAGAAGCTCTATCGCATCCTCTCCAAGGTCGCCGGCACCGCCCATCCCGTTCTCATCGTCGGCGAGTCCGGCACCGGCAAAGAGCTCGTCGCCCGATCCATCCACACTAACGGAACCAACGCGAACAAGCCTTTTCTTCCCGTCGACTGCGGCTCACTTGCACCCGCAATGATTGAGGGAGAACTCTTCGGCTACGCCAAGGGTGCGATTCCCGGAACCACTCGCACCAAGATCGGCTTGCTCGCCGGTGCAGAGGGCGAAACCATCTTCCTCGACGAAGTAGGCGAACTCCCTCTCGATCTCCAGGGCCGCCTGTTGCGCGCCCTGCAAGACAAAATCGTCCTCCCCGTCGGCTCCGATCAGGGCGCCCCCTTGACTGCCCGCGTCCTCGCCTCCACCACCCGTGATCTCACCCAGCTCGTCGAGACCGGCCGCTTCCGCAAAGACCTTTACTTCCGTCTCAATGTCGTCACCCTGCGCATCCCCGCCCTGCGCGAGCGGCGCGGCGATATCCCGCTACTCGCAGCCCACATCCTCGAACGCATGAAAGCCGAGCACGGCCTCGCCTACACCTTCGCCGACGAAGCCCTGCACCTGCTTATGGAATACGACTGGCCCGGCAATGTCCGCGAGCTCGAGCGCGCCATCGAACGCGCCTGCTCTCTCTCCAGCGGCCCCATCCTCCATCTCGGCGACTTTCCCACCCAGATGCAGGACTACCAGTTCCACGCCCAGCAATCGCTCCAGCAATTCAATCAGGCACTCAGCGGCGGCGACACCGCCAACTTCTCCGACGCCGCGGAAGGCCTCGCCGTACAATCCATCGCCGACCTCGAAAAGCAGGCCATCCTCACCACCATCACCCAGCTCAACGGCGACAAGCTACTCGCCGCCCGACTGCTCGGCATCGGCAAGACCACCCTCTACCGCAAGCTCAAGGAGTACGGCCTCGGCGAAGAACTAGCCTGACGACGAGCTTGCCTGACCTAAGGCCCACCACCTTCTCTATCTCCTATCCCTGCCCACCACCGGAGCAACATGCCCACAGCCCTTCTCCTCATCGCCCCTGAATCCGCCGCCCAGCCAATCGCGGAAGCCCTCCGCTCGGAACTCCACACCGAAGTCGACACCACCGCCAGCCGCCGCGCCGCGCTCGCCTTGCTCCGCCGCAAGGACTTCGCTCTCATCCTCATTGACGAGAGCCTGGCCTCCGCCGACTCGGCAACCACCGACCCCCTCTACCAAAACGCCGGCAGCGCTCTCATCCTCGAACTAAACCTCGCGCTATCCAGCGCCGCACGCATCGTCCGACAAGCCCGCACCGCACTCGCCCGCCGCACCCAGGATCTTTCGACAGCTCACACCGCCGCCTCCGCCGCCCTTCACAGCGAACTCAACACTGCCCTCGCCGGCGTCCTGCTCGAATCAGAGTTAGCCCTCCGCGACGCCACCCCCACCCAGGCCCCACGCCTCCGTCACCTCGTTCAACTCGCCGGCGATCTACGCGACCGCCTCCGCGCCTGACCCTGCACGCCCACCACACTCATGGGTGCCCCATTCACGACGGCCTTATCGTCACGAGTGGGGTCGAACACTTCCGTGGGCGCCCTCTCCGCGCGAACAACGCACGTCGCGTGCGATCCTTCACGACCCCTATGTACAATCTCATCTGGTCGCAACGACCATACCCCGATCCCCGACGGTATCGTCGAGCATCCAATAGCTATCCAGTTCGAGGAAAATCATGAAAATCACGCCCGGAAAACTTGCTGGCCTGAAGTCCGTCTCCAACGATCGCAATGTTATCGCCGCTGCAGCCATGGATCAGCGCGGATCCCTCCAGAAGTCCCTCGCCAAGGAGCGCGGCGCCGCCGCCGACGGCCACGATCTCGAAGTCTTCAAAACCCTCGTCACCGAAGTCCTCACCCACTACGCCTCCGCCATCCTCCTCGACCCCGAGTACGGCTTGCCCGCCGCCAAACATCGCAACGGCAAAGGCCTTCTCCTCGCCTACGAGAAGACCGGCTACGACGCCACCACCCACGGCCGCCTTCCCGACCTGCTCGATCTCTGGAGCGTTCGCCGCCTCGTCGAAGCCGGCGCCGACTGCATCAAGATCCTGCTTTACTACACTCCCCTCGACCAGCCCCGCATCAACGACATCAAGCACGCCTGGGTCGAGCGCATCGGCGACGAGTGCCGCGCCCACGACATCCCCTTCTTCCTCGAGCTGGTCGGCTACGACGAGCACGGCGGCGACGAGAAGGCCATCGAGTTCGCCCGCAAGAAACCCGCCGTCGTCTCTGGCTCCATGAAGGAGTTCTCCAAGCCCCGCTACTGCGTCGACGTTCTCAAAGTCGAAGTCCCCATCAACATGGAGTACGTCGCCGGCACCAAGGCCAGCAAGGGCGCCTCCGCCTACACCCGCGCCGAAGCTCTCGACCTCTTCCGCTCCGCCGCCGCCGAAACCACCCTGCCCTTCATCTACCTCTCCGCCGGGGTATCCAACCCTGTCTTCATCGAAACCCTCGAGCTAGCCGGCGAGTCCGGCGTGGCCTTCAACGGCGTCCTCTGCGGCCGCGCCACCTGGAAAGACGGCATCGCCATCTACGCGAAACAAGGCGCCGACGCCTTCCGCAAATGGCTAGAAACCACCGGCGTAGAAAACATCCAAAACGTAAACAAGGCCCTGGAAGCCGCCAGCCCCTGGACCCTCAAGGTCAACCCATAAATCTACTCAGCAACAGAAGCGGAGGGCAGCGGACACTTCCGCTGCCCTTCGTTTTTTTTGCGATTCCCAAGTTCCGTGCATTCGCCCATCCCGAATAGAGCGTATTCGTCAGTATGAACATCTCTATCCGGAGCACGTCTCTTCGACTCGCTATTCTATTAGCCGCCTCGCAGATCGCGACTCCGCCATTCGCCCATGCGGACGACCCAGCGCAGACGCTTCTCGCCAAAGCCGCCTCCATCGCGCTCACCACGCAAACGCTGCAAGCCGACATCCTCCTCACGCGCCAGTCCGCAAATCAAACGGAACTACGCACCACTGGCTCGATAACCATCATGAAGCCAAACCATGCGCTGGTCCGGCTCACCGGCAATGATCCTGCCGTACCGCACCTGGTCGCCTCCGACGGCGTCCATCTGTTCAACTTCGCCGACGCCACGGTCTACACAGAGGATTCCATTGACGCCCATGGCGCCGGCCTCAACGCGCCATGGTGGGACCTGCCACTCCGTTTCTTCTTCACGCAAAGTGTCGCTGTCTTCGGCACCACTCCCGATCCAACCGCCATCTCCACCTTGCTCCCCGACGAAACCATCGATAGCCAGATCTTCCACGTCATCTCCATCCGCGGCCTGAAACCCTTCGCATACACAGAGAAGCTTTACCTCACCCCGCAGTTCATTCTCGAGCGCACCGTCGTCAGCTTTGGCGCCGGTCCGAAGCCGAGCACGATCTTCCGCTGCGAGCTCTCCAACGTCAGGCTCAACCAGCCGCTCGAACCCGCAGCCTTTCGCTTTGTCCCGCCACCGCAAGCCAAGCTGAAGGAGCACGACCTCAACGCAGGGATGCTTCCACTTGGATCCGCCGCACCTCCGTTCCGGCTTCCTTCGCTCACCGGCACCGCAGTCTCGCTTGCAGATCAGCGCCACGCAGCCAAGGCCACGCTCGTCAACTTCTGGTATCTCAACTGCCCACCCTGCCGTCTCGAGAACCCTGAGTTCGAAAAGATCTATCAGCAGTTTCATCCCCAGGGCCTCAACATCGTCGCCATTGACAAAGGCGATCCTCCCGCCGCGATCATCACCTACATCCGCCACAGTGGCCTCACCTACCCCATCCTGCTCGGCGGCGACGAAACCAGCCAGAGCGTCTTCGCCCACTATCGAATCTCAACCTTTCCCGGAACCTACCTCCTCGACGCCAAGGGTCACATCGTCTACCGCGCCACCGGCCAAGACATCGCCGGCCTCCGCAACGCACTCGCAAACCTCGGCTTCAAGTGACCTTGTCATCCAGCAACACAGCCCTTAGACTCACTTAACTCATGCGTATCCCAGCAGTCGCCTTCTGCCTCCTCGTTTTCACCCTCGCAACCACGCTTCCCGCTCAAACCTCCGCCAAGCTAGACGCCGACGCCGCGCAACTCCGCTACGACGATCTCACCCTCGACCTAGCCACCACCCCGCCAGGCCCCGAGCACGATCTCTTCGCCGGCGTCCTCGCCGATCGCACCAACCACCTCGACGACGCCATCCGCCTCCTCACCCCGCTCTCCACCAACACAACCCTCTCCCCCACCCGCCTGGCGCTCGTCCTCGGCTCCCTAGCCGACGCCAACCTCAAGCTCTTCCACTACGCCGAGGCCTCTGCCCTCTACACCCGCCTCCTCACCGAAGACCCCTCTGGCCTCTCCCCCTCCCTCCTCAAAGACGATCAGGACGACGCCGACACCATCAAGCTCCTCCTCAACGCCCCACCTCAAACCATCGACATCAACGCCCCCATCGACCTTCCCACCCACTCCGATCCGCTCAAGTCCATCACCGCCGACCTCACCGTCCACAACATCACCGCCCCCTGGATCCTCGACACCGGCGCGAACTTCTCCGTAGTCTCCGAATCCTTTGCCCGAAAGCTAGGCCTCACCCTCAGCACCGGCGTCGCGCACACCCAGGGAGCCACCGGCGCCGAGAATCCCCTTCGCGTCGCCATCCTCGACACTCTCCCCATCGGCACCGCCACCCTCCACAACGTCGTGCTCTTGGTCCTCCCTGACGCCAACCTCACCATCGGCGCCGGCAGAAAGTCCTACGTCATTCCCGCCATCCTCGGGTACCCCGTCTTCCAGGCTCTCGGCATCATCCGCTTCACCCACGACCACCACTTCCAGGCCGGCCCCACGCTCCCCCTCACCGGCAACTCCGCCCCCATCTACATGGAGAAGCTCAACGTCCTTTTCTCCACCCGCACCCACAACCTCTCCCGTCCCTTCCTCTTCGACTCCGGCGCCAACGCCACCACCTTCTGCCTCCCCTACTACCGCGACTTCACCGCCGACTTCCTTCACGAGAAGCAAGGCACCCGCAACGGCTACGGGGCCGGCGGCACTTCCACCGATCAAGTGTTTATCCTCGACCACGCAGACGTCGAGCTAGCCAACCACATCATCGATCTCCAGCACATCGCGGTCTTCAAGAACCCGCAGAACACCCTCTCCGACGACTACGAAGGCGCCCTTGGCCGAGACCTCATCTCCGACCTCGACAGCCTCACCCTCGACCTAATCCACGACCGCGTCTACCCCGGCAAGCCCCGCCACTAGACCACCGCACCGACATCGCCTTTGCCTTCGCTTCTGTCCTTGCTGTTGCCCATTTTTCGTCGTCATCCTGAGCGAAGTGAAGGACTCCCGCATTTGTAGTTGCTTCTGCCGTTGCCGTTGCCTTTGCCTTTGCCTTTGCCTTTGCCTTTGCTTTTGCTTTTGCTTTTGCTT
>Ga0302310_10000734_pt1 | contig 29359 bp, 23 predicted proteins | sample III_Palsa_N1_2_FD_200451 | JGI IMG/M metagenome (GOLD analysis project Ga0302310, IMG submission 200451) | Peat permafrost microbial communities from Stordalen Mire near Abisko, Sweden - III_Palsa_N1_2 | ecosystem: Environmental > Terrestrial > Soil > Palsa > Peat permafrost | place: Sweden...
CTCATTCCTTACTTCATCGCCGCGCATCCGGGCACTCGTGACCAGGACATGTTGGAACTGGCGGTGTGGTTGAAGAAGAACGGCTTTCGCGCGGACCAGGTCCAAGCCTTCCTGCCCTCGCCCATGGCCACGGCCACGGCCATGTGGCATTCAGGCAAGAATCCGTTGAAGCGCGTTACGCGCAGCAGCGAAGAGGTGATCATCCCCAAGGGCATCAAGGTGCGGCGCCTGCACAAGGCCTTCCTGCGCTATCACGATCCGGAGAACTGGCCGATTCTGCGCGAGGCCTTGAAGCGCATGGGCCGGGCCGATCTCATCGGCAATGGACAGCATCACTTGATCCCGGCGTACCAGCCGGTCGGTACCCGTGCCGGTGGCGGGCTCCCGCGGATGGGCGGCGTCCCGCGAGCGAGCCTCGGCGGTGGCGGCGTTCCGCGGACGAGCGGGGTGCCGAGACCTGGCGCGCGAGTGGGTACGGCGGGCATACCGTTCCGGACACAGCATACCGGGCTGCCAAAATCAGGAACTGCGTCGAAGTCCAAAGGACCCGCTGCGGCATCGGCTCCGAAACGGCGCGGGCGCTAGGAGACTCCCCTTGCTGGCTCCCGGCCGTGCGATTAAAGTTACGGGTTGTCTCGCGGCTCTCAGTCGCAATTCATCAATTTAAAGTTTTGGGATGGCGCTCCGCCCCTGGCTGGCGTGATGTGCGTGTGAAGTATGGATAAATGGATCGTACATAAATTTGGTGGTTCGAGCGTCGCCGACGCGGGGTGTTTCAGGCGCGTCGCTGACATTATCGAGTCCTCGAGCAATCCGCGCGAAGCCGTGGTGCTATCCGCTTGCCGTGGCGTGACCGATGCACTGCTGGCGCTGGTCACCCTGGCGGAACGTCCCGACGGCGACTTCATGTCCGCCATCGAGACGCTGAAGGCTCGTCATGTGAACCTGGCGGCGGAGCTGGTATCGGCGCCCGCCCGCGAGGCCTATGGCAAGCAGTTGGACCAGGACTGCCGGGATATCGCCGGTGTCCTGCAGGCCGTGCGCCTCATTCGTGCAGCGCCGCAGAGCATGCGCGACGTGATCTCGGGCTATGGGGAGATCTGGTCAACCCGTCTGTTCGCGCCTTTCCTGCGCGAGCGCGCCAAAATCGCCGGCGACGTGAAATGGATCGATGCGCGCGATGTCGTCATTGTGGAGTGGGGTCCTCTGGGGCCGGCCGTACAATGGGCCGTCAGCGAAGCGAATTTGCGGAAATTAGTCCCTGGGAATTTCAAGGGCCGACTCATTGTCACCGGGTTCGTAGCCACCACCACCGGCGGCATGCAAACCACCTTGGGCCGCAACGGCAGCGATTTCTCCGGTTCCATTTTCGGTGCGTTGCTGCATTCGTCCGAAATCATTATTTGGACCGACGTCGATGGCGTCTTGTCGGCGGATCCGCGCCTGGTGCCCAACGCTCAGGTCATCGACCAGCTCTCTTATAACGAAGCGATGGAGCTCGCGTACTTCGGTGCCAAGGTCATTCATCCGCAGACCATGGAGCCGGCCGTCGCCCGCGATATTCCTATTTATATTCGCAATACCTTTGCGCCGGAGAAACGCGGCACGTTGATTTGCGCGAAGCCTAAGTCCGCGCTCAAGGTGAAAGGCATCACCACCATCGACCCGGTGGCGCTGGTCAATTTGGAAGGCGCCGGTATGATCGGCGTGCCGGGAACGGCGCATCGCCTATTCGGTGCTTTGCGGGATGCCGGTATTTCGGTGATTTTGATTTCCCAAGGCAGTTCCGAGCACTCCATTTGCTTCGCGATTCCAGAGGCGCAGGCGGTGCGCGCCGAAGCCGCGGTGCGTCGGGCGTTCGAGTCGGAGCTGCGCGACGGTCAAATTCAACGCGTGGATGTGGGCTTGGGCCTGAGTATTTTGGCGGTGGTGGGCGACGGCATGGCCGGCGCGCACGGTGTCGCGGCCAAGGTATTCAATTCGCTTGGCGATGCGGCCATTAGTGTGCGCGCCATTGCCCAAGGCGCCTCGGAGCGCAATATTTCCGTGGTGGTGGAGGGCAAGGGCGCGGCCAAGGCGCTGCGCGCGGTGCATGCGGCTTTTTATCTATCACCCAACACCTTGTCCATCGGACTCATCGGTCCCGGCACCGTGGGCCGAGTGCTGCTTGCGCAAATCGCGACGCAAATCGAGCGTCTGCGCGCCTTGAACCTGGACCTGCGCGTGCGCGCTATCGCCGGTTCCAAGCGCATGCTGCTGGCGGAGTCGGCCATCGATCTGGATACGTGGGCGGAACAGTTCGCTGCCTCCAGTGAACCCTTGGATTTGGAGAAGTTCGCGAATCATGCCCAAGCGGATTACATCCCCCACACCGTGCTCATCGACTGCACGGCTGATGCCGAGGTCGGCGGCCGTTATCATGGTTGGTTGGCGCGCGGCATTCATGTCGTGACGCCCAACAAGAAAGCCAACAGCGGTCCGTTGCCTTACTACCGGAGTCTGCAGGAAGCGCGGCGCGCGGCGGGCACGCATTATTTGTACGAGGCCACCGTGGGCGCCGGCCTGCCCGTGATTCAGACGCTGCGCGACCTGCGCGAAACGGGCGACGACATCTCGAGCATCGAGGGTATTTTCTCCGGCACCCTGGCCTATCTCTTCAATGTGTTCGACGGCAGCGAGGCGTTCTCCTCCATCGTGCGCGCGGCCAAACAGAAGGGGTATACCGAACCCGATCCGCGCGACGACCTGTCGGGTATGGACGTTGCCCGCAAGTTGATTATTCTGGGGCGCGAGATGGGGCTCACCTTGGAAATGTCGGACGTGAAAGTGACCGGGCTGGTACCCAAGGCCTTGGAAAAGGCCAGCGTCGAGGAATTCATGGAGCGGCTGCCTGACTTCGACGCCCAGATGTCCACTTTGCTCGCGGAGGCCAAGAAGAAAAATCAGGTGCTGCGCTACGTGGGGCGCATCGATGCCGCCGGCAACGCCACCGTTGGGCTCACTCATCTGGACGCCAAGCACGCGTTTGCAAATATTGCGCTCACCGACAACGTGGTGCGCTTCGCGACCCGCCGCTACTGCGACAATCCCTTGATAGTTCAAGGGCCGGGTGCGGGACCGGAAGTCACGGCCGGCGGTGTATTTTCCGATCTGCTGCGCCTATCCGCCTATTTGGGCGCGCACCTGTAGACCGACTAAAAAAGGATCGCCGTGCTTACCGATGTAACCGCCTTTGCTCCCGCCACCGTCGCCAACGTCGGCATTGGTTTCGATATTTTGGGACACACCGTCGAAGCCGTGGGCGACCGGGTGCGCATCCGCCGCATCGATGAGCCGGTGGTGCGCATACGTGCCATCACGGGAGTGGCGGGCGACCTGCCCATCGAACCCATGAACAACACCGCCGGGCGCGCGGTGCAGGCCCTGCATACGGCGCTGCGTTTGGATCATGGCTTCGAACTCGATATCGACAAGGGCATTCCCTTGTCCTCCGGGATGGGCGGTTCGGCGGCTTCGGCGGTGGCGGCGGTGGTCGCGGCGAACGCGTTGTTGGAACAACCCATACCTCGGATTCAGCTTCTCAAATTCGCCATGGAGGGCGAGATCGTCGCCAGCGGTTCGGCTCACATCGACAACATTGCCCCCTGCCTCTTCGGCGGCCTGGTGCTGACGGTGGGTATCGATAATCCGCGCGTGAAGCAAATTCCCGTGCCGCCGTCACTGCGCTGCGTGTTGGTCCATCCGCATATGTTTCTCGGCACCCGCGAGGCGCGCGCCATTCTGAAAACGGAAATCACCCGATCGGATTTCATCTGGCAGTCCGCAAATCTCGCGGGTTTCATCAGCGGCTGCTACTCGAACGATCTGGACATGATTCGCGATTCCTTCAACGACGTCATCATCGAGCCGCAGCGTCATACGCTGATTCCCGGCTTCAAGGACGTGCAGCGCGGCGCCATGTCCGCCGGTGCCTTGGGCTGTTCGATCTCGGGCGCGGGTCCCACCATTTTCGCCTGGGCTGAGATACAGCAGGCCGAGGCCGTGCGAGGCGCCATGGTGGCGGCATTTACGGCGCATGGGTTGAAATCGGACTGCTGGATTTCCTCGTTGGAGAACTACGGCGCCCGAGTGGTGAAGGCCTAATGTCCGCGCTCCTGTACTCGAGTTCGCGTGGCAGTTCCCCCGCTCTGACCGTGAGTGAAGCCATACGCCAGGGCCTGGCCCCGGACGGTGGCCTCTATTTGCCCTCGCGCCTACCCGACGTCGATGTGGCGGCCGTGGCTGACTTGAAGCGCCTGCCCGATATCGCGCGCGCCAGTCTCCATGGCTTCTTCGAGGGCGACCGGCTGCAGCCTCGCTTAAGCGACATCGCCGAGGCGGCATTGAATTTTCCCGTGCCGACGACCCAGGTCAGCGGTGCCGCCGACCGGCTGTTCGCGCTGGAGTTGTTTCATGGGCCCACCGCCGCCTTCAAGGATGTGGGGGCCCGCTTTCTGGCAGAGAGCCTGGAGCGCCTGGAGTCGGGATCGACCCGGTCGGGATCGACCCGGTCGGGACCGACCAAGCCGTTGACCATACTGGTCGCGACCTCCGGTGACACCGGCGGTGCCGTGGCCGCGGCATTTCATCGCCGCCCCTGGGTGCGTATCGTTATCCTGTACCCCAAAGGTCTGGTCAGCCCGCGCCAAGAGCAGCAGCTCACCTGTTGGGGCGACAATGTGCTGTCGCTGCGTATCGATGGCACCTTTGACGATTGCCAGCGCTTGGTCAAAGAAGCCTTCGTCGAGCCCGCGCTGGGACTGAAGCACCACTTCAGTTCGGCCAACAGCATTAACATCGGCCGCTTGTTGCCGCAGATGACCTATTACGTCGCGTCGAGCCTCGAGGTTCAGCGGCGCACCGGCGCATCGCCGTCCTACATTATCCCGGCGGGCAATCTCGGCAATGCCTTCGCCGCGGTGTGGGCGCGCGCTCTGGGATTTCCCATTGGACGCATCATTCTGGCGCATAACGCCAACCGCACCGTGCCTGACTACTTGCAGAGCGGCCAGTGGCAGCCCCGTTCCAGTATCGCCACGTTGGCCTCGGCCATGGATGTGGGCAACCCCAGTAACATGGAACGCATCCGTACCTTGTATCCGACGCTGGAATCCATGCGCGAACACTTAAGCGCAGTGAGCGTGGATGACGCTACAATCCGGGCACGCATCGGAGAGGATTTCATGCACTATGGGCGCGAATGGTGTCCGCACACTGCCACGGCGGCGGAAGTGTATAGCCGCTTGAGCGCAGAGGAACAGCGCGAACATCCTTGGGTGGTGGTGGCCACGGCGCATCCCGCGAAGTTCAATGAGGTGGTCGAGCCCATTATCGGCGAGACCCTCGACGTTCCCGACAGTCTCGATCGACTGCTGCGCCTGCCCCGACATTTCGTGGACCTGCCGCCGACCTTGCAGGCTGTAGCTGCAGCGCTCGAATGAGCGATATCTCGATCGAGCCCGAATGGTTGGTGGCCGGGGCCGCGTTGCTGGTGCTGGGCACCGGCGGCTACCTGGCCTATGGCGCCTACCAGCGCCGCTCGCGCCGTAAGGGCCTGCTGGCCCGCCTGGAGCGCATCGGCTATCAGGCGGCGCACCAGATATTGGTTCCCGACGGCATGGGCGGGTTCATACATATTGATCACTTATTACTCACGCCCAGGGGCGTTCTGGTGCTCGACACGCGTCGCGTCGTCGGACTGATCTTTGGCGGCGATCAAATGAGCGACTGGACCGTCATGGGGCGGGGGCGCCGCTACACCTTCGATAACCCCCAGCCGGCGCTCTATGACCGAATTGCGGCAGTGAAGGCGCTGGTGGGCGACGTGCCGGTCGAAGGCCGACTGCTGTTCTCCAATCACGGACGCTTCACCAAGGGCAAGCCCAAGTACGTGGTGATGCTGGATGGCATCGAGGTGGAATTTCCGGCCGTCGATCGTACCACCACCAGTTTCCCGCAGTATCCGGCCTATCTCGAGGCCTGGAATCGTTTGTTGGCTCAGTTGCGGCCCAGCCCGCACATGTTCACCAACCTCTAAGAGTCCGCGCCCTGTGCCGGGGCGGCGGCTGACGCACGCAATCCGAAGAAGTCGACGGCGTTGCGCGTCGATGCGGCGGCGACGCTGTCCACCGGGTCGTTTCTGAGCGCGGCCACGACCCCGACGATGTGCGCGAGGTGGGCCGGTTCGTTGCGGCGGGATTTTGGCTTGGGCTGCAAATCGCGGGGTAGGAGATAAGGGGCATCGGTCTCTACCATCAACCGGTCGAGTGGAATGTGGGGCACGGCCTCGCGCAGCGCCATGCCGCGTCGTTCATCGCACACCCATCCGGTGACTCCGATGGACAGATCCAGCGCCAGATAATCCTCGAGCTGTGCCACATCCCCGGTGAAGCAATGCGCCACGCCGCCGACCAACGCGGGGCGATACTCCCGCAGGATGGCGGTGAAGTCCGCGTGAGAATCGCGCTGATGCAGAAACACGGGCTTGCGCGTGGCCACGGCGATTTCCAGTTGCGCGACGAAGGCGGCGCGCTGCGCCTCGGGTGAGGAGAAGTTGCGAAAGTAGTCCAGGCCGCATTCGCCGACGGCGACGACCTGCGGCAGCCGCAGCAGGGCCAGCAATTCGTCCCGCCGGTCCGGGTCGAACGCCGCCGCATGATGGGGATGCACGCCCGCCGTACTCCATAGCCGGAAGGGATGCGCTGCCGCCAGGTCCGCGGCGGCTCGAGAGCTCACGAGGTCGGCGCCGGTCACGACCTGCCGGGTGACCCCCGCAGCCCAAGCGCGGGACATAACCTCCCCTCTATCGTCGGCAAAGCTGTCGTGCGTGAGGTTCGAGCCGATATCGATCAGTTCCATGTACATTCCGATCCGAGGGTGTATCTTCATTATATGCCGCGATTGCAACATCTTTTGTCGACAACGCTATGCCTGCTCGCGTGGGCCGCGAGCGCGCAGCAGGGCGGCGATTTGCAGGCGCAAATTCTCTATGCGTTTCATTCGGAAGACACCAATCAGCTGAACACCTTGGTGCAAACCCTGAGCACTCAGGTGCAGGCCGGCGGCGCGGATAACGACCTGCGCTACCAACTGGCCCATGCGCAATACCGTGTGGGTTTATTGGTTGATGCCAAGCACTCGCATGAGGCCGAGGCGGCCTTTTCGGGCTGTGTGGAACAGCTGAAGCCCTTGCTGCAACAGAATGCCGATTCGGTGGAGGCGCTGGTTCTGCAGTCGGCGTGCTATGCGAATCTCGCCAAATTCAGCAGGCTCGAAGGCATGCTGCTGCGTTCGCGCGCCGCCGAGCGCTTGAGTGCGGCGGCCAAACTCGCGCCCCGCAACCCGCGAGTAGTGTACCTCGAAGCCACCGACGCCCTGGGACGCGCCAAACCGGGGACGCCGGAGAACAAGAAGGCCTACGAGGAATTGCAGCACGCGGTACAGCTCTTCGAACAGTCGTCGGCCACCAGCATCGAGGTGCCGGGCTGGGGTCACGCCGAGGCTTACCTGGACTTCGGCCGCCAGCTGCAAACTCGCGGCGATGTCCTGGGTGCCCGCAACTGGATTGAGCAATCTCTGATCGTGGCGCCCAATTTCAAGGCCGCTCAGCGTCAACTGGCAACCCTGATGCAGCGCTGAGGGCGCGGTCGCCGGACCGACGAACCTGGTATGATTCGCTGCGATGAACGCCCAAGTCACGCAGCTGTCGTTGTTCGAGACGCGTAGCTCCACCGACCCCTTCGCGGTAAGAGTCAGTCCGCGCGCGCGCCGCCTCACGGCCCGCGTGCACGTGGGCGGCCGAGTCGAGATTGTGGTGCCGGTGGGCGTGAGCGCGAAGGCTGTGCGCGACTTCGTGCAGCGTTTCACTCCTTGGATCGACCGCAAAGTCGCAGCCATGCAATGCGACGTGGAAGTACAGGCGGTCATGCCGCCCAGCGTGGAATTCGGCTTCAGCGACGAGAAGTTCACGGTGGAGTGGGTGAGCAGTCCGAAGCGCGGCTTGGCGCAGGTGGGTGGACGTCTGGTGATCCATGCCCCGGGCGAGGAGGCTGCACGTGACTTATTGCGGGCGTGGCTGAAACGCGCGGCGGGTGAGCGCCTGGCGCCGCGGCTCATGAAGCTGGCGCAGGATTTGAATTATTCCATTGCCCGAGTGGCCATTCGCTGTCAGCGCACGCGGTGGGGTAGCTGTTCCACCCGCGGCACGGTGAGTCTGAATTGCTCGCTGGTATTCTTGCCGCCCGATGTGGTGCGCTATTTATTCATCCACGAACTGGCCCACACCAAGCACATGAATCATTCCGCCAGCTTCTGGCGACTGGTGGAAAAGCTGGAGCCCGATTACCGGCGCCTGGATCGTGAGCTGCTGGCGGGATGGCGCACGGTACCGGCCTGGGTCTTCCGAGGCTGACATGCAAGACACGCCGCCGGTCAAGCCTTTTGTCGATTTGAACGACGAGGAAGTGCATTGGGATCTCACCCAATCGTTGAGCTATTCGCAGTATCTGCATTTGGACAAGCTGCTCGATGCCCAGCGTCCTCTGTCGTATCATCATGACGAAACGATGTTCATTATCATCCACCAGGTTTCCGAACTGTGGATGAAGCTCTGCCTGCACGAATTGAATTCCACCGTCGACTGCGTGCGGCGCGACGATCTGGGTCCGACCTTCAAGATGCTGGCGCGCGTCTCGACCATTCAGCATCAATTACAGCAGTCGTGGGATGTGCTCGCGACCCTGACGCCCTCGGACTACTCGGCGTTCCGCAACATACTGGGCCGGTCCTCTGGATTTCAGTCCCCGCAATATCGCATGTTGGAATTCTTGATAGGCAACAAAAATGCCGACGCCATCAAGGTGTTCCAGGGCGACGAGGTGAACTACCCGTTATTGGAACGCGCATTGAATGCGCCGAGTCTGTACGACGAGGTGCTGCGTCTGTTGAGCCGCCGCGGTCTCGATGTGCCTCCGGAGGCCATCGATCGCGACTTCGCTCAGCCCTACCAGGCCAGCAAGCAAGTGGCGGCGGCATGGCTCAGCGTGTACCACAATTCGGATAAGGACTGGGATTTGTACGGGTTGGCCGAGAGGCTGGTCGACCTGGATTATAAATTCCAACTCTGGCGCTTCGCCCACGTCAAAACCGTGGAGCGCATCATCGGCTATAAGCGCGGCACGGGCGGGACAGGCGGGGTGTCCTATCTTACAAAGGCGCTGGAACTCAAATTTTTCCCGGAACTATGGACCATTAGAACGTCCATGTAGGCGCTGCTCGTGACGAACATTCAAGATCAATTACAGAACGTCAACGTAATCTCCAGCGATCTGCTGGCGACGCCGGAAGAGGTCAAGCGTCGGCTACCTTTGACCGTCGCCGCCGGCGACACCGTCTATCGATCGCGCGAGGCGGTGCGGGCGATCCTGGAGCGTCGGGATCCGCGCCTGTTCGTGGTCGTGGGCCCATGCTCCATTCATGATGTGGCGGCGGCGCGCGAATATGCGGGCCGTCTGCAGGCCCTGGCCGTTAAGGTTCAGTCGACTATGCTGCTCATCATGCGCGTGTACTTCGAAAAGCCGCGCACCACCGTGGGCTGGAAGGGTCTCATCAACGATCCCGACATGGATGATTCCTTTCACATCGAGAAAGGCATTCTGACGGCCCGCGAGCTGCTGCTCCACATTGCCGAACTGGGATTGCCGGCGGGCACCGAGGCGCTGGATCCCATCATGCCCCAGTATCTGTCCGAACTCATAACCTGGACGGCCATCGGTGCGCGTACCACCGAATCCCAGACGCATCGCGAAATGGCCAGTGGTCTATCCACTCCGGTGGGCTTCAAGAACGGCACCGACGGCGCGCTGGCGACTTCCATCAACGCGTTGCAGTCGGTACGTCATGCGCATCATTTTTTGGGCATTACCCAACAGGGCCAATCGGCCGTGTTCCGCACGCGCGGCAATGGGCATGCACATCTGGTGCTGCGCGGCGGCGGAGGCCGGGCGAATTACGACGCCGTGAGCATCGCGGTGGCTGAGCGGGAGCTGACGGCGGCGAGTCTGCCGCCCAATATCGTGGTGGATTGCAGCCATGGCAATTCCAACAAGGATCCGTCGCTGCAGCCCATGGTTGCCGAGAATTGCGTGGCGCAAATCAGCGATGGCAATCGTTCCATCGTGGGTCTCATGTTGGAAAGCCATCTGAAGGCCGGCAACCAGCCCATACCGAAGGATCTGAGTCAGTTGGAATACGGCGTGTCCATTACGGACCCTTGCATCGATTGGCCGACCACCGAAATCCTGCTGCTAAAAATGCACGAGTCCTTGCAGCGGGTGCAGCGCTAATCAGTTCCAGTCGGCGACCGGTATGCCCGCGGCGGTCGCTTCGTCTCTCGCTGACCCATTGGCATTGACCAGTAGGCCCCTATCGGCCTTTCGCATGTGCGGGAGGTCGGACGCCGAGTTGCCGTAGGCCACCACCGGAAGACCGGGATATTGGCTGCGAAGCCAGGCCAGGCAGTTGGACTTTTCTTCGCCCCGGCGGTTGGGGCTGCGCAGCGCTCCATCCAGCCGATCCTGGCGCCATTGCACCTCGGTACAGAGCGTGCGCTCGAAGCCGAGCAAGGCGCCGATTCTGGGCACGTACAAATCGGGACTGGCGGACAAAAGTACCAAGCGATCGCCGGCAGACCGATGACTCTCGACCATCGACAGCGCCTCAGGTCGAAATACGCGCCGCCCTTTCAGGCCCGCGACGTACTCGTCGGCCCACGCGTCCACTCTGGCGCGCTCGTCGCCGGCCATGGCCGCTCGAATGAAGCGCGATTTCAACAGGCCCCGATCGTGATCGGCGAGGTAGCCTAAGGCCGCGGGCAGCATTTGGGAGAGCCGTAATAGCCGCTGGGGATGGTGCAACGCGTAGCGTAGGAGAAACGGAACCAGCGTATCGCGCCAGGTCAGCGTGCCATCGAGGTCGAACAATGCCACGTAGGGGCTTGATCCGCCTGAGCGGGAATGGGTCATGCGGGCAATATAACTGCGTCGGTCGAAAAATGCTCGGCTGGGGGACACGGGGCGCGGTATGATTCGGCAGGGGGTTGCGGCAATGCCATGGAAAACCGATATGTTGTTTCTCGCCTGCTGCGCGGCGTGGCTATTCTGCTTGCCTGTGCTCGCGGTGATCGGCGGGATTGCGCTCTTTGGTTACGCGGTGTTCTGTCTGGTCACGGATTGTTTCGCGTCGCCCGCTCCCGAGCTGTCCAACGCGCGGGAGATTGCACAGCATTTGTGTTTCGATAAGGACGTGAGACGGCTCTCTTAAACGCATCTGTAGGAACCACCCTACATTCGCTGCGGTACCCCTGCCATTTGTGTCGCGCCAAGTGCGTGAGAAAGTAAGTCATGTTCATTAGTTTGGGTTACGAGTTGGTCTACGAGTTCGCTCAGGCCACGCCCATGATTCTCAATCTGAATGTGCACTACAGTCGTAGCCACGACTTGGTGCGCCCGGATACCATTGCCACCAATCCCTGGGTGCCGTTGTCCATGTACCGGGATGGATTCGGCAACTGGTGCACGCGTCTTGTCGCGCCGCAAGGGTCCTTTATCATTACTGCGGATGCACTGCTCAGCGATTCGGGTATCGCCGAGCCGTCATTCCCGCATGCCTTCGAACACACCCTGGATTCTCTGCCCGACGAGACATTGGTGTATTTATTGCCCAGCCGGTATTGCGAGACGGAACTCTTGGCACCGACCGCATGGAGCCTGTTCGGCAGCATGATGCCGGGTTGGGGACGTGTACAAGCCATTGTGGACTACGCGCACGGTCACATCGCCTTCGATTATCAGAGTGCACGGCCCACCAAGACGGCATGGGAGGTGTACAACGAGCGACGCGGCGTGTGCCGGGATTATGCGCATCTGGCCATTGCCCTATGTCGCGCACTCAACATCCCGGCACGCTATTGCACCGGCTATCTGGGCGACATTGGCATACCGCCGGTGCGCGCGCCCATGGATTTTGCCGGTTGGATGGAGGTGTATCTGGCGGGCGCCTGGCATACCTTCGATCCGCGCAATAATCAGCGGCGAATCGGGCGCACTTTGATCGCGCGCGGTCGAGACGCGGCCGATGTGGCCATCAGCATGACCTTTGGTCCCAACGAATTGCTGAAATTCACGGTTTGGACCGAAGAGGTACTGCCCGAAGCCTCCTGAGCCACTTATCCCCCGTTAGGCTAGAATCGTCGCCCTTAAGGCTCCGTTTCGCGAGGAAATCAATGAATCACAGAGTCGGATCGCCGCTGCGGCGAATTGCTGCTGGCGCTTGCGCCGCGTTCATCGGTGGGGTGGTGTTATCCGCCGCCGCCATGGCCGCGGCCGGTCCTGCGCCCGCGCCCCCTGCCGCGGCACCGGGTTTTACGTTCGTCAAGTCCGTAGGGGGCATTGATGAATACCAGCTCGACAGCAACGGGCTGACCGTGCTGGTGGCTCCCGATCATGCGGCGCCGGTGGTGACTTTCCAAGTGACCTATCGCGTCGGATCGCGCAACGAAGTCACCGGGACCACCGGGGCGACGCACATCCTGGAACACCTGATGTTCAAGGGCAGTGAGGGTTTCAATGACCCGAAGGGCAACAGCGTCAAACAATATCTCGAGCGGGTGGGCGGTCAATTCAATGCCAGCACGGCGGTGGACCGCACCAATTACTTCGCCACCATCGGCCGCGATAACCTGGATGGCTACATTGCCATCGAGGCCGATCGCATGCGCCATTTGTGGCTGCACGAAGCGGATCGGCAGTCGGAAATGACCGTGGTTCGCAACGAGTACGAACGCGGCAAGAACGATCCCGATAGCGTACTCATGGAGGAGGTCACCGCCGCCGCTTACGAGGCGTTGCCATACCATCATCCCACCATCGGGTGGAAGAGCGACATCGAGCACGTGCCCATACCTAAGCTGCACGAGTTCTATGACACCTTCTACTGGCCCAATAACGCCACGGTCACGGTGGTCGGCGACGTCGACCCCGCGGCGGCATTGGCGCTGGTCAAGAAATACTACGGCGCCTATACGCGCTCACCGCAGCCCATCCCCACCATTTACACCGAAGAGCCGGCGCAAACCGGCGCTCGCCGGGTGGTGGTGAAGAAGCCGGGCGAACTCGGGACCGTGGTCATTGCGCACAAGGTGCCGAATGGCCGTGACGCCGACCAGCCGGCGATCGAAATGCTCGATGCCATTTTGAGTTCGGGCAAGAACGGCCGCCTGTACCGAGCATTGGTGGACAAGGGTCTGGCGCTCAATGCCGGCTCGGGCACGGATTTGCATCGCGACCTGTCTCTGCACTCCATTTACGCCTCGCTCGCACCCGGCGCATCGCAGGACCAGGTGGAGGAAGCGTTGCTCGCGGAAATTCAGAAGATCAAAACCGGCGGCGTTACGCAGGCTGAAATCGATCGTGTCAAACAGCAATACATTGCCGCCGATGCCTACAAGCGCGACGGCACCGCCGCCGTGGCCAGCGAGATCAACGAATGGATTGCCGTGGGCGATTGGACCCTGTACGTCACTTTCCCGCAGAAAGTTCAGCAGGTCACACCCGCGGATGTGCAGCGGGTTGCCAATCAATATCTCAACGAGGACCAGAGCACGACGGGCTGGTTCGTTCCCGTTCAACCCGGCGCGGAGAAAGGCTCGTGATTAGATTTTTGCTACCTCTGTTGCTCCTGGTGAACGTGAGTGCGTTCGCGAACATGGCGAGCCAAGGCACTCGTGCGACTTCTGCCGGCATCGACGTAGTGACATACCCCACCGGTGTGAAGGATGTGGTGGTGATTATTGGCGCCTTCCCGGCCGGCGATGCCTTGGGCGAGGGCGGCAATATCACCATTCCCACTCTGACCGGCATGATGCTGGATCGGGGCACCAAGGCGTTGGACAAGTTCGCCATTGCAGATCGGCTGGAGAATGTGGGCGCCGAAATTTCCTTCATTGTGGGCCCGCAGAGCTTGGAGCTGCACGCCAAGTGTCTGAAAAAAGATCTGCCCCTGGTCATGGGTTTGATTGCCTCGGAGCTGCGCACCCCGGCTTTCCCGGCGGCGGAGTTCGCGAAGGCCAAGCAGCAGTTCATGGGTTCTCTGCAAGAGTCGCTGCAAAGTACCGAAGGTCGTGCGCAGGAGGCCTTCGGGCGTGCCGTATACCCCCAGGGACATCCCAACCGTCCGCACTCCATTGCGGAATACCTGGCCGCCGCAAAAACCGCGAGCCTCGATGACGTGAAGGCCTTTCATGCCAAGTACTACGGGCCGGCCCATATGACCCTGGTGCTGGTGGGCGATGTGTCCGCCGCGGATGTTCAGACGCAGGTGGGCAAGGCTTTCGACGGTTGGTCGGGCGGCCACGACTATATTCGGCCGGCGCAGCCTGCGGTGGCCACGGCTGCCAGCGAGGTGACAGTGCCCTTGAGCGACAAGCCCAGCGTGTCTGTGGTTCTGGGGCAGGCCACGGGCCTCACGTATCGTGATCCTGACTCGCTGGCGCTCCGGGTGGGCACCGCGGTTCTGGGCCACGGGTTCACGGGTCGTCTCATGGGGACGGTGCGCGATAAGGAGGGTCTTACCTACAATATCGGCGCCGGGGTCTCCCAAGACGCAATCGCCGACGGCGCCTGGGACATTTCCGCCAGCTTCGCTCCGGCGCTGCTCGACAAGGGCGTCGCATCGACACGGCGCGAGTTGCAGAAGTGGTGGACGGACGGCATTACCGATACCGAACTCGCCGACCGCAAGCAGGGGTTGGTGGGCGGTTACTTCGTCGGAATGTCGACCACCGGCGGCGTCGCCGGCGCCATTCTCGTCGCGATTCAGCGCGGCTACGATTTGACGTGGTTGGACGGCTATCCCGAGGCCATCAAAGCGCTGACCCGTGCTCAGGTGAACACGGCCATCAAGACCCACCTGGATCCCGCGAAAATGGTGCTGGTGGAGGCGGGGAGCGTCAAGCCCGCAGGCGGCCCGCCGCCCGCGGCTCACTAGGCCGGCGACCGTTAGTGCCTGCCGAGATAGTCCTGTTTGCCGATCTCGAGACCTGAGTGGCGCAGAATGTCGTAGGCCGTGGTCACGTGAAAGTACACATTGGGCAGCACGTGATTGAAGAGATATGGCGTGCCTTGCATGCTCTTCGATGAGCTACGGGTTTGCCACGTCACGGTGCGATCTTCGGCGCCCTCGAATTGTTCCGGCTTCAAGGTTTCCAAATATTGCACCGAGCGTTTGATCCCTTCGATCAATTCGCCGAAGGTTGTCTTGCCGCCGTCGAAGGCGGGCACCTCGGCTCCGGCGAGGCGCGCGGCCCCGCCGCGTGCGATGTCGCCGGCAATGACGATTTGCATGGTCAACGGCAGCATGTCGGGATACAGCCGAGAACCGAGTAGCACCGCCGGATCGATTTTGCGAGCCGACGAATAGGCCATCGCCTTCTCCAAAATATCGGAGAGGTTGGTGAGGGCTCTGACGCAGGGTGATACCGTGGCTTGATACATGTCGAGTTTCATGTTCAGGCCGCCTTGGTCGACGCAGCCAGCTGGCGCAGCACGTAATGCAAGATGCCGCCATGTTGGTAGTAGTCGAGTTCCTTCGGCGTATCGATGCGCAGGCGCGCGTCGAACTCGGTCTTCTTGCCGTCATCTGCCGTGGCAATGACTTTGACCGTCTTCGCGGCGCCCTTATTCAGGCCCACGATCTCGAAGCTCTCCTTGCCCGTCAGTCCCAAGCTCTGGCTGTTCTGGCCGTCCTTGAACTGCAGCGGCAGCACGCCCATGCCGATGAGGTTGGAGCGGTGAATGCGCTCGAAGCTCTCGGCGATGACGGCCTTGACGCCCAACAGCATGGTGCCCTTGGCTGCCCAATCGCGTGAGCTGCCCGTGCCGTATTCCTTGCCGGCGAGGATGACCAGGGGAGTGCCCTCGGCCTTGTACTTCACCGAGGCGTCGAAGATGGACATGGATTCGCCCGAGGGAATGTGCTGAGTCACGCCGCCTTCGGTACCGGGTGCCAGCAAATTCCGCAGGCGTATGTTGGCGAAGGTGCCGCGCATCATGACTTCGTGATTTCCGCGGCGCGAGCCGTAGGAGTTGAAGTCGGTGGGCTTCACACCCTGGGCCACGAGATACTTGGCCGCCGGGCTGGACTTGGAGATATCGCCGGCCGGAGAAATGTGGTCGGTGGTGACGGAATCGCCGAGCACCGCCAGCACACGCGCGCCTTTGATGTCGCCCACTGCGGCGGGTGTCATGGTCATGCCGTCGAAGTAGGGCGGGTTCTTCACGTAGGTGGACTTGCCGTCCCATTCGTAGATCTTGCCCGCCGGAGTCTTGATGCTATTCCAATGCGCATCGCCGGCGAAGACGTTGGCATAACCCTTCTTGAACATGGCGGAATCCACCGAGGATGCCATGGCCTTCGCCACATCCGCGGCGCTCGGCCAGATGTCCTTGAGGAACACGTCCTTGCCGTTCTTGCCCTTGCCCAGCGACTCGGTGGTGATGTCGATGTCGAGGTTTCCGGCCAGCGCATAGGCCACCACCAACGGGGGCGAGGCGAGGAAATTCATTTTGATTTCCGGATGCACGCGGCCCTCGAAGTTGCGATTGCCGGAGAGCACCGAGGCGGCGATGACATCACCCGCTTTGACGGCTTCGGAAATCTCGGGCTTCAAGGGGCCCGAGTTGCCGATGCAGGTGGTGCAGCCATAACCCACGGTATAGAAGCCCAGGGCCTCGAGGTCGCTCATGAGCCCGGCCTTTTGCAGATAGTCGGTGACGACGCGCGAGCCGGGTGCCAAAGAGGTTTTCACCCAGGGCTTGGATTTCAATCCCTGCGCATGCGCGTTGCGGGCGAGCAGGCCCGCCGCAATGAGTACCGCCGGGTTCGAGGTGTTGGTGCAGCTGGTGATGGCGGCGATGAGCACGGCGCCGTCCTTCACTTCGAAGGGAGTGCCGGCCACGGTTGCAGGCGCATGACCCTTCGCGCTGGGATTCTTTTGCGTGCGCTCCTCGGCCATTTTTTTCGCGCTGCTTTCGTAGACGGTTTTGGCCGAACGCAGCGGCACGCGGTCCTGCGGGCGCTTGGGACCCGCCAGCGACGGCTCGACGGTGGAGAGATCGAGTTCGACCACATCGGTATAGTCGGCGGCCGGCGCTCCATCGACGCGCCACAGGCCTTGGGCCTTGGCATAGGCTTCGACCAACGCGATCTGGTTCGCCGGGCGGCCGGTGAGCTCCAGGTAGCGAATGGTTTCCTCGTCGATGGGGAAAATGGCGCAGGTCGAACCGAACTCAGGCGACATGTTCGCGATGGTGGCGCGATCCGCCAGCGGCAGACCCTTCAAGCCGTCGCCGAAGAATTCCACGAACTTGTCCACCACGCCTTTCTTGCGCAGGATTTCGGTAACCGTGAGCACGAGGTCGGTGGCGGTGGTGCCGGCGGGCAGGGTGCCGGTCAGCTTGAAGCCGATGACCTGGGGAATCAGCATGGTGACGGGCTGGCCGAGCATGGCGGCTTCCGCCTCGATGCCACCCACGCCCCAACCGAGCACGCCCAAGCCGTTGACCATGGTGGTGTGAGAGTCGGTGCCGACCAAGGTGTCGGGATAGGCGACGGCCTTGCCGCTCGCACCGGCCTCTCCTTCGAAAATGACCCGAGCCAGGCGTTCGATGTTCACTTGGTGCACGATGCCCGTGTTGGGCGGTACCACCTTGAAGTTACTGAAGGCGGTTTGACCCCAACGCAGGAACATGTAACGTTCGCCGTTGCGGGCGAATTCGATTTCGTTGTTGTGCTGGAGAGAGTCGGCGGCACCGTACTCATCCACCTGTACCGAGTGGTCGATGACCAGTTCGGCGGGGGCCAGAGGGTTTACGCGCTGCGGATCGCCGCCGAGACGCACAATGGCTTCGCGCATGGCGGCCAGATCGACGATGCAAGGCACGCCGGTGAAGTCCTGCATGATGACGCGCGCGGGCGTAAACGCGATTTCATAATTGGGCTGGGCCTTGGGGTCCCATTTCAGCAGCGCTTCGATATCTTTCTTGGTGACGTTCACGCCGTCTTCGAAGCGCAAGAGATTTTCCAACAGAATCTTCAAGGAAAACGGCAGGCGGCCGACCCCCTGTTCCTTCAGAGCGCTCAAGCTTAAGATTTCGTAGCCTGTGCTGCCCACGTTGAGCGTCGTTCTTGCCTTGAAGCTGTCGGTCATGATCCCTCCGCTAAAAAAAAAGAATTATAGGCCATCGGGGAGACCCGCTTGCCTGAAATTTATGGTGCTGTCTCAAATCGCGGCGATGCGCGCTTGTCGCGGAGAGCCGCTCGCGCGCGTCAGCTGCGAGTTGGCGCGGCGTGCGATGACGCCGCCGCCAAGGCACACCTCGCCGTCGTAGAACACCGCGTACTGCCCGGGGGTCACGGCCCGGGCCGCCGCGTCCAGCGTCACCCGCACGAGGTCCCCGGCGGCATGAACGCGGCAGGACAGGTCGCTCTGGCGATAGCGCGTCTTCACCGCGCAGCGGAAATCCTCCGCACTCCCGGTCGGCGTCGGAGCGTCCCCGAGCCAGTGGATTTCCTCCACCTCGAAGGTGTCGGAGAGCAGCAGCGGGTGATCCGTGTCCTGCACCACGACCAAGGCGTTGCGTTCGGAGCGTTTCTCGGCCACGTACCACGGTGCGGCCGCCGCTCCTTGCCGGCCGCCGATATGCAGACCGGAGCGCTGGCCCAAAGTGTACAAAGCCAGTCCTCGATGTTCCCCAATGACCTGGCCCTCGGCGGTTTCGATGGGGCCTGGAGGTTGCGTGAGGTAGCGGCTCAGGAATTCCTCGAAGGGCCGCTCGCCGATAAAACAAATTCCGGTGCTGTCCGGTTTGTCGAACACCGGCAGACCCGCCGCGTGGGCGAGTTTGCGTACCTCGGCTTTCTGGAGGTGTCCGATGGGAAACAGAGTAGTGCGCAGTGCAGTCGCCGCAACCTGGTGCAGAAAGTAGCTTTGGTCCTTTGAGCCGTCCGAGGCCTTCAGGAGCCGTACACCACCGTTGACTTGCCGGACCCGGGCGTAATGGCCGGTGGCGATAAACTCTGCACCCAAACGATGCATGTACTGGAGGCAGACCCCGAATTTAATTTCGCGATTGCAGAGCACGTCGGGGTTCGGAGTGCGCCCGGCGGCGTATTCCTTGAGGAAATGGGCGAATACCCGCTCGCGGTACTCCGCCGCGAAACTGACCCGGTGCAACGGGATATCCAGCGTGTCGCAGACCGCGCGGGCGTCCTGAAAATCCGCAGCCGTGGTGCAATAGCCGTCGTCCTCCCAGTTGGACATGTAAAGTCCCTGGACCCGGTAGCCGCCTTCTTTTAACAGTAGCGCGGATACCGCGGAGTCGACGCCTCCGGACATGCCGACAATGACGGTGCCGGTGGGGGGAGGAGAGTGCATGGGCTGATTATACAGCCCGCGGGACCTACATCAGCATTTGTCGCATCTGCGACTCTTGCATGCTGGTTTGCCACACTTCATCGAAGAAATTGAGGTATCGACGCACGACGGCGGGATCGTTCATATCCGAAATGCCGTCCCAGCGGTTGGCCTGCAGGCGATATACCAGGGCCTTATCGTCGGCGATGATGAAAGCGCCGGCGCTTAAGGGATATTCGGGGCTCATGGAGCGCATGTCGATGCAGCTGGTCAGGCGGCGGGCGAGGGCCAAAAACCGGTTGTTGTCCATCATGGCGCGGGACGGGTCCGCGAGCAGCACCCGCACCTTGGCGTAGGAGCGGGCGAGGACCAAGCGCTTGATGGCTTCGAGGAAAGGTTCCTCGCCATAAATCAGGGGCTCCAGATCGGGAGTGAAAATCGACAAGAGGCGTTGCGCGGACTTGGCAACTTTGAGGCTGGCCTCACGCACTTCGGGCATGGTGCTGACGATCATGCGCGTGCCTGAGCCTGTTCCCGGCGCCTTATTCAGGTCGGCCGCGGGTCTGTCCATGGCAGGTCGCGTCGATTCGTCAATGTTACCTGCCATATGCGTGAGCCTCGAGGGTTGACACGGACAACTTAAGGTCCCGCGTACTTCAAGCACGATACTACCGTTGTCCTCCCGCCCTCTCGTGCCAACTGCGTCACGTTTCGCAGCGCCTACCTGTCAAACCACGTCACGTGTGCGGCGCGCCAATTCCGGCGCCAGGCCCACATAGCTTGCCGGTGTGAGTTGCAATAGGCGTTCCTTGTCCGCGGCCGGCAGCTGCAAAGAGCCTATAAATTCGCGCATTCCCGCCTGATTGATGGGTCGGCCGCGTGTGAACTGTTTCAATTTATCGTAAGCATCAGGGATCCCATGAGCACGCATTACGGTTTGCACTGCCTCGCCCAGCACCTCCCAGGCGCGGTCCAAATCGTCGGCCAGTCGTGAGGTATCCAACTCCACCTTGCCTATGCCTACTTTCAATGACTGATAGGCCAGTGCGGCATGCCCGGCGGCCACCCCGAGGTTGCGTAACACCGTCGAATCGGTGAGATCGCGCTGCATGCGCGACAGCGGCAGTTTGTCCGCGAAGTGCCCGAGCAAGGCATTTGCCACGCCCAAGTTGCCTTCGGCATTTTCGAAGTCGATGGGATTCACTTTGTGCGGCATGGTGGAGGAGCCCACTTCGCCTTCGATGAGTCGTTGCTTGAAGTAGCCCAGCGAGATGTAGCTCCACATGTCGCGGGCGAAATCGAGCAGTACGGTGTTGATGCGCATGAGCGCATGGCAGTACTCGGCAATCCAATCGTGCGGTTCGATCTGAGTTGTATACGGGTTGGCATCCAACCCTAAGGACTCGACGAAGCGTGCACTGACAGTGACCCAGTCCACGTCCGGCAAGGCGACGACATGCGCATTGAAATTGCCCACGGCGCCATTCATCTTGCCGAGCACGGCAACGCGCTTCAGACCGAAGCGCTGCGAGTGCAGACGAGCCGCCACGTTCGCGAGTTCCTTACCGACGGTGGTGGGTGTCGCGGTCTGGCCATGCGTGCGCGCCAGCATGCCCACCTCGGCATAGCGTTCTTTCATCGTATCGAGTTGCGCGGCGATGGCGTCCACCGCCGGTAGCAGTACGGTGTCGCGGGCCGAGCGCAGCATCAGCGCGTAGGCGAGATTGTTGATGTCCTCGGAGGTACAGCCGAAGTGTATCCACTCGAGTTGGGCGGGCGTCGCGCCGCGCGACTTGAGCTCACCGCGAATCCAGTATTCGACCGCCTTGACGTCGTGGTTGGTACGCGCCTCAATGGCTTTGATGGCTGCGACATCGGTGGTCGCCGGATCGTGGGCGAGGGTGGCGAGCCACGCTGCGGCCTCCCCCGGCAATTCGGCCAGGGCGGCGGCGGCCGGTCCTTCGGCGAGGGCCAGCGTCCACGCGCATTCCACGCGTACACGTTCGCGCATCAGGCCGGCTTCGCTGAATACGTAGCGTAGGGCGGTCAGTTTGCCGGCATAGCGGCCGTCGAGTGGAGAAAGGGCCTCAATCGGGGTGGCGGACATCGGAGGGGCGGTCACTCGGTGATAGAATAAATGAATATTACCGTAAACAATCGTATACCGGCGGAGTTCGCGATGACGACCGCAACACGCGTCGAGCATGACAGCATGGGGGCGCTGGAGGTGCCGATCTCGGCGCTGTGGGGCGCCCAGACTCAGCGCGCCATCCAGAATTTCCCCTCGAGCGGGCTCACGATGCCGCGCGCGTTCATTCGCGCGCTGGGGCTTATCAAGTACGCGGCTGCCGGTGCGAACTGCGACTTGGGCCATCTCGCGCGGCCCATGGCTAAAGCCATTCGAGCGGCCGCAATGGAAGTGGCCGAGGGTCGGTACGACGAGCATTTTCCGGTGGATGTATTTCAGACCGGTTCCGGTACCAGCAGCAATATGAATGCGAACGAAGTCATTGCGACCCTGGCGACCCGCGCGTTCGGCGCCCCGGTGCATCCCAACGACCATATCAACATGGGACAAAGCAGCAACGACGTCGTGCCCACGGCGATTCATGTGGCCGCGGCGCTGATGCTGGCTGAACAGGTGCTGCCGGCGCTGCGGCATCTCGGCGAGGTACTGGGCGTGCGCGCGGCCGAATTGAAAGCCGTGGTGAAGACCGGCCGCACGCATCTCATGGATGCCATGCCGGTTACCCTGGGCCAGGAATTGAGCGGTTGGCGCGCGCAAATCGACAAGAATTGCGCGCGGCTGCTGTCGGTCATGCCGCGCCTGCTGCAGCTGGCGCAGGGCGGAACCGCGGTGGGCACGGGCATCAACGCCGACCCCGAGTTCGGTGCCGCCGTGGCGCGCCATCTGGCTGCGGACACGGGGTTGGCCTTCGCGGTCAATGATAATTATTTTGAGGCGCTTTCCTGTCAGGATACGGCAGTGGAACTGTCGGGACAGCTGAAGGTATTGAGTGTCAGCCTCATGAAAATTGCCAATGACCTGCGCTGGATGAATAGCGGCCCCTTGGCGGGCTTGGGCGAGATCGCGCTCCCGGCATTGCAGCCCGGCAGCAGCATCATGCCGGGCAAGGTCAATCCAGTGGTGCCGGAGTCGGTGGCCATGATGGCCGCGCAGGTCATGGGCAACGATGTCACGGTGACCGTCGCCGGTCAGTCGGGGAACTTCCAGCTCAATGTCATGCTGCCGGTGATTGCTCATAGCCTGCTGCAAAGCCTGCAATTGATCGCTATCGGCGCGCGCAACCTCGCGGATCATGCCGTCGCCGGTTTTACCGTCAACCGCGCCACTTTGAATGAGGCGCTCGCTCGCAACCCCATTCTGGTCACTGCGCTGAATCCCGTCATTGGCTACGAGAAAGGAGCGGCCATCGCCAAGAAGGCCTATGCCGAAGGCCGGCCCGTGCTGGAGGTCGCCGCGGAAATGACCGATCTATCCAAGGAAGAGCTGGAACGATTGCTCGATCCCGCGGCACTGACCGAAGGCGGCATCAAGGGTGCGGGGTCGTCCAGCTAGCGATGGATTGGATTTACAGCAAAACTCACATTCGGGAGTGTCTGGCGCCCCGAGCGTCGGCTCCCGATGAGGACATGGCGTGGCTGGTGGGCGCGCAGCCGGAAATCGTGGCGCGCATTCGCGCCAACATGCCGGCGACCCGTGTGCCGGCGGCGGTGCTGGTGCCCCTGGTGGAGCGCGACGCGGGATGGACGGTGCTCCTCACGCAACGTGCGGAGACCCTCAAGGATCATGCCGGACAGATTAGTTTTCCGGGCGGACGCATCGAACCGGGGGATGCCGACCCCTGGCGCGCCGCCTTGCGTGAGGCGCACGAGGAAATCGGACTGTCCGAGGAATTCGTGGAGTTCGCGGGGTATTTGCCGGATCACTGGGTGGGTACGGGCTTTCGAGTCACGCCGGTGGTGGGCTTCATCAATCCGGGGTACGGGCTTAGGATCGAGGCCGCTGAAGTACACGATGTGTTCGAGGTACCCTTGGATTTCATCTTGGATGAGGCCAATCACAAGAGCCGGCAACGGGATCTGGCCGGCGTGATCGTGGATGCCTATGACATTCCCTACGGCGAGCGCAATATCTGGGGCGCGACCGCCGGCATGTTGCTGACCCTGCGGCGCCTACTGCAGGGACGTGTCTCCTGAATTCGAGGACATTGCGATGAGTGAGAGATTGCGCGAGTTGCTCGCCATCATGGCGCGCCTGCGCGGCCCCGACGGCTGTCCCTGGGACCGAGAACAAACCTTTGCCAGCATTGCACCGTACACCATCGAGGAATCCTACGAAGTCGCCGACGCCATCGAGCGCAATGACATGCCGCACCTCAAGGATGAATTGGGCGATGTGTTGTTTCAAGTGGTGTTCCACGCGCAGATGGCGGAGGAAGCGGGGCTATTTCGCTTCGACGATGTGGTCCAGGCCATTAGCGATAAGTTGGTCCGGCGCCACCCGCACGTATTTGGCGAGCGGCAGTCTCAGCCCGTGGATGTTGCCGGCCAAACCGCGTTATGGGAAGACATCAAGGCGCGTGAACGTGCGGCGCAGAAGGCTGAAGCCGGTACCTCGGTTGCCGCCGGCGCCTTGGACGGAGTGCCCGTGACGTTGCCCGCGCTCATGCGAGCGCACAAGCTGAGCAAACGCGCCGCGCGCGTGGGATTCGACTTCGAGGAGGCGGCCCAGACTGCCGATAAGGTCGCCGAGGAATTGGCGGAAGTACGGACCGCCACTGCATCTCCCCATGTTTTCGAGGAAGTGGGCGACTTGTTGTTCGCAGCCGCGAATCTGGCGCGCAAGCTGGACGTCGATGCGGAAGCGGCGCTGCGAGCTGCCAACCAGAAGTTCGAGCGGCGCTTCCGCGGCATGGAACAGCTGGCCGCCCAGCGGGGTGAGCAATTCGACACCTTGGGTCTCGCGGCGCAGGAGGCGCTGTGGCAAGAAGTTAAGCGTGCCGAATGAGGCGCGGCCGCGCGATCGGCGGCCTGATCCCCGCGCGTCGGCCGAGGCACGTCGTGCCGCGCCGTTGGTCTTCAAATACGACGCAGACCTCCCCATTTCCGCACGCCGGGAGGAAATCAGCGAGGCGCTGAATCGTCATCAAGTGCTCATCGTCGCCGGCGACACGGGTTCCGGCAAGAGTACTCAACTGCCTCAGTACTGCTTGGAGTTGGGCCGCGGCATCGAGGGATTGATTGCGCATACGCAGCCTCGCCGTTTGGCGGCGCGAGCGCTGGCGGCGCGCATAGCGGAGGAGTTGTCGCAGCCGGTCGGCGCCGCCGTGGGATACCGCGTGCGCTTTGCCGATCAGGTGTCTCCGGCCACTCGTCTGGTGCTCATGACAGATGGTCTGTTGTTGGCAGAGCTCACCTCGGATCCGCTGCTGCGGCGCTATGACACCATCATTGTCGACGAGGCGCACGAGCGCACGCTCAACATCGACTTGCTGCTGGGCGTGCTCAAGCGCCTGCTGCCCAAGCGGCCGGATCTCAAGCTCATCGTGACCTCGGCCACGTTGGACGTCGAGCGAGTCGCGCGCTTTTTCGGCGATGCGCCCATCCTCACGGTCAGCGGGCGCATGCATCCCATCGAGGTGCGTTACACGGACAACGCGGACGAGGATCCGGATTTGCCGCTGTCGGTGCTGAATGCGTTCAAAGACATCGCGGCCACCCCGGGTGCCATCGGGCGGTGCGATGCGTTGGTGTTCCTGCCCGGAGAGCGCGAGATTCACGATGTCGGAGATTTTCTCGAGCGTGAACTCGGCGCCAATGTAGATATTCTGTCGCTGTATTCGCGCCTGTCCTGGGATCAGCAAAGCAAAATATTCCAGCGCGGGACGCGGCAGCGCATTGTGCTGGCCACCAACGTGGCGGAGACCTCGATCACCGTGCCCGGTATTCGCTCGGTCATCGATTCCGGATTGGCCCGAGTGAGCCGCTACAGCCCACGGAACCGTTTGCAGCGCCTCCCCATCGAGCCGGTGTCCCGGGCCAGCGCGGATCAGCGCAAGGGCCGTTGTGGAAGACTGGGGCCTGGGCTTTGCGTGAGGCTATATTCCGAGGCCGACTACGAGGAGCGGCCCGCGTTCACCGAGCCGGAGGTGCTGCGTACCAACCTGGCGGCCCTGTTGCTGCGGTTGGCCGCGGATCGGCTGGGTGCGGCCGAGGATTTCCCCTTCATCGATGCGCCGGACTCCCGCTCCTTGGGCGATGGGTACCGCCTACTGCAGGAGCTCGAGGCTCTGGACGCCGACCGCCGCATCACGCGGACAGGACGGGCCATGGCGCGCCTGCCGCTGGATCCGCGCTTAGGCCGGGCGCTCTTGGAAAGCCAACGCTTCCACGCCGAGAGCGAGGTACTGGCCATTGTCGCGGGCTTGAGCGTCCCCGATGCGCGCATTACCGCTCCGGGCGGTGCACCCAATGCGGCGGGAGGCGGTGGCGGCGGTAGTGGCAGCGGCGCCGCAAAGTCCGATGAGGATGCCGCGGGCCCCGCCGCCTTCGAAGACAGCAAGTCGGAGTTCACCGCCCTGGTGAAACTATGGCGAGCCTATAAAAAGGTCCGCGAGGGTCCGCGGCGCGAGGTTAGACGCTGGTGCAAGGAGCGGAGCTTGTCGGTGCTACGGCTGTCCGAGTGGGAGGACGTGTACACCCAGGTGGTGGAGCGCGCCAAGGAACTCGGCATCACGGCACAGCCCAAGCCCGCAAGCTACACCGGCGTGCATCGCTCCTTGTTGGCGGGCTTTTGCACCATGGTGGGTACCCGCGACGAGGAAGGCACCTATGTCGGGACGCGGGGCGTGCGCTTTCATATTTTTCCGGGCTCGCCCCTGAGAAGGCGCCGGCCTCGTTGGGTCATGGCGGCCAACATTGTCGAGACCTCGCGGGTGTTCGCGCGGCGTGTCGCGGAAATCGAGCCCACGTGGATCGAGTCGGCGGCTCATCACCTCCTCAAGCGCGAGTTCCTGGAGCCCGATTGGGACGAGGCCCGCGAGGAGGTGGTGGCGCGGGAGCGCGTCAGCCTTCTCGGGCTCATCCTCAGCGCCAATCGGGTGGTGAACTATGGACCGATCGCGCCGGAGGAGTCGCGGCTGATCTTTGCGCGGGAGGCATTGGTGTATCGCCGGCTGCATCGGCGGCCCGACTGGCTAAGGGCCAATGATGCTGCCATCGAGGCAGCGCAGCGCATGGAGGAGCGGTTGCGCACGCGGGATTTGCTGCAACCCTCGGAACATTTCGTGGGATTTTACAACGGCGTGTTGCCGCGGCAGGTCTCTAGCGGCACGACGTTGGAGTACTTCACGCGGAACCTGGACGAGGCACAACGTGTTGCGCTCACCCTGCAGCCCGACGATATTTTCGCACGCTCTCCGGATCAGGAACGGTTGGAGCAGTTTCCCGAGCGCGTCACCTTGGGCGATCAGCTCGGCGAGGCCCTGGGCAACGTGGGCGCCGCCGACGGGGGCGATGGCGCGGGCGGGGGCGCGGAAGCGGGCGGCGACGGGTCTCGGGGCGCGGTGCGCTCGGCTGGGCCGCGGCTTTGGGTGCCGGTGGACTACCGCTTCGCGCCGGGTGAGGCGGGCGACGGCGCGACGCTCCGGGTGCCGCTGCTGGCCTTACCCACGCTGACCCGGGTCATGGTGGACGCCGCGGTGCCGGGGTTGGCGGAGCCGCGTGTAGAGGCGTTGTTGCGCTCCTTGCCCAAGGAGGCGCGGCGCAACCTGATACCCATTGGGGCGACGGTTACCGCTTTCATGGAATTCATGGGTGCACCGTCGACCAACACACAACGGTTGGCGGCGTGGCTCAAGGAGCATCGCGGCATCCCCGAGCCCCTGATTCGCTTCGACGTCACCGCCATACCCGCGCACCTGACGGCGCAGCTGGCGGTTATCGACGGGACGAAAGAGTTGGCTCAGGGCAGCGATCTGGGTTTGTTGCGTCGGCGCTTCGCCGCCGATGCGCGCGCTGACCTTGCGCGCCTGGCGCGCGAGATCTACCCGGCGCCGTGGCGCCGGTTCGAATCGGACATGCTACCCGAGGCGGTGGAGGTGCAATTGGACCAGGGCGCGCTGCGTCAGGGCAGCCTGCCTGTATTCCCCACGCTGGTGCGCTCCACCCATACCGTCGACGTCCGGTACGAGTGGACGCCGGAGGAGGCCGCTCATCACTACCGCCGGGGCGCCGTGTTTCTCGCTCGCGTGATGCTGGACCGTCAGTCGCGAGACATGGCCAAGAAGATCGAGGCCGACACCCAGCTCATGCTCGCGGCCAGTCCTTACCTGCATGGGGATGAGCTGGTCGATATCCTGATGCAGCTGACATTCCGTCGTGCCTGCTTCGACGATGCCGAGGCGCCTCGGAGCCGCATCGCCTTCGAGGCGGCCATGGAGCAGGCGCGCGAGCGACTCTACCCCGTGCTCGATGAGGTAGTGCAGGGCGCGCGCCATTGGTTCGCGGAGGCTCGGGTCCTGCGGCGACTGCTGGAAGATGGGCGGGCTCGTCCTCATGCCGAATGGGCGGATGAAGCTCAGGGGCACTTGCGCCACCTCCTGTCGCCGACGGGAATTCTAGAATTATCAGGCGATTGGCTGCGTCAGTTGCCGCGCTATATCAAGGGGGAAGAGCGCCGCTGGCAGCGCCTATTTGCGCGCGGCAGCGAGCCGCCGCAGGTGCTGCGCGAACTCAAGGAATGGAGCGCAAGGGCCCAAAGTCTCGCGACACGCGTTTCCGCGGAAACGCGGTGGCTGCCGCAGCTCGAGGAATTCCGAGCGTGGATCGAGGAGTACCGGGTGTCCTTGTATGCGCAGGAGCTGCGCACCCTGGGGCCGGTGTCCGCGGCGCGCCTGAGCGCGCGGGCCGCGGAAATCGAAGCGTGGCTTACCCGTTAGACGTTGAACTCAATCCCTTGCGCAAGAGGCAACTGCGAACTCCAGTTAATGGTGTTCGTCTGTCGCCGCATGTACGCCTTCCAGGAATCCGAGCCGGCCTCGCGGCCACCGCCGGTGTCTTTCTCGCCGCCGAAAGCGCCGCCGATTTCGGCGCCCGAGGTACCGAGGTTCACGTTGGCAATGCCGCAGTCGCTCCCTTCCGCGGATAGGAAGCGCTCGGCGACCTGGAGCCGGTCGGTGAACACGGCAGAGGATAGACCGTAGGGTACGGAGTTCTGGATGGCCACGGCCTCGTCCAGGGTGTCGTAGCTCACGAGGTACAGGATGGGCGCGAAGGTCTCGGTGCTGACAATGGGCATGTCGGCTGAGGCGCGCACTATGGCCGGTTCGACGAAGTTGCCGGGCCGGTCGAGAACCGCACCGCCGCAGAGGATTTCGCCGCCTTGATTGCGAACGGCAGCGAGGGCTGTGCGGAAGCGCGACACGGCGTTGGCATCGATCAGCGGGCCCATGAGGGTGTTGGGATCCAAGGGGTCGCCGATGCGCACTTGGTGGAAGGCTGCGACTAGGCGGCGCTCGAGTTCCGCCGCTCGCGAGCGATGGACCAGGACTCTACGGGTGCTGGTGCAGCGCTGGCCCGCGGTGCCGATGGCGCCGAACAGGATGGCCGGTACGGCGAGTTCGAAGTTGGCCGTTTCGTCGACAATAATGGCGTTGTTGCCGCCGAGCTCGAGCAGGCTCTTGCCCAGGCGCTCCGCGACTCGAACGGCCACATGCCGCCCGACGTGAGTGGATCCGGTGAAGGACACCAAAGCCACGCGCCGATCATCCACGAACTTGGTGGCGAGATGCGTGCCGCCGTCGATGAACATCTGAAAGATGGCGGGCA